>FLNV01000752.1_pt1 | contig 31176 bp, 27 predicted proteins | sample 1140351 | NCBI WGS metagenome assembly FLNV01 (sample SAMEA3878207, study PRJEB12797) | bioreactor metagenome | biome: Moose rumen | place: Sweden | collected 2011-10
ATACGCTCGACTTTGTGAGCGCAAAGCTGCACTACGATGCGCGGACGCTGCAGCCAGTGATAGAGAACCGATTCCACCGCATAACGCTGGTAAACAGCGCCATGACTGAACGACTGACAATAGACACAAGCCTGCAGTTTGACAACCTGCGCACGGGCCGCCACCTGGAGCTGCCCTCCATGGCCATAGTGGAGCTGAAGCGCGACGGTCGCCAGCCGTCGCCCGTGCTTGGCATGTTGCAGCAGCTGCGCGTCCACCCGCAGGGGTTCAGCAAGTATGCCATGGGCCTGGCCTTGACCGACGCGGCGCTGCATGCCGGCAGGCTGAAACCGAGACTGATAAAGGTATGGAAGAATTTCCTCCCAAACTCCTGAGCTCCCCAACTCCTCAACTTCTCAACTTCTCAACTCCTAAATTATGTTTGAACTTATCGACACATCCGAGCTGCTCACCTTGCTGGCTCATTTCGGACTGAACATCGTCTTCATCTGGTTCCTGATCCATTTCCTGTATTTCCGTCGCTCGCAGCGGCAGGATTTCTATTTCTCGTTCATGCTGATGGGCCTGAGCACCTTCTTCATGGTCTATATGCTGGGCGATGTGAAGTTTAAGACTGGTTTCGCTCTTGGCTTGTTTGCCATCTTCAGCATCATGCGCTTCCGCACAGAGGGCATGCCGGTCAGGGAAATGACCTATCTGTTTGCCGTGGTGGCGCTGAGTGTCATCAACGCCCTGGCACAATCGTCGCTGGTGCAGCTGGTGGTGGTCAACCTGATAGTCATAGTGGCTATATGGCTGTTCGACGGCCTGCTGGTCAAGCCCACATACGCTAAGCTGATACAGTATGACCGCGTGGAGCTGATAAAACCGTCGCTGCGCAGCGAGCTGATAAAGGACCTGACGGAGCGTACGGGCCTCAGGATTGTGAGCGTCAGCGTGGGTGCGATAGACTATCTGAAGGACACCGTCATGCTGAAGGTGCGCTATGTGCCCACCGACTGTGACGAGGCAGACGATGTGGACAAGAAGCTGAAGCTGCGCCGTGCAGACAGGGAAGAATTCTGACAGCCACGACGGACCAAATAAACAGACAATTGACAATGAAGAGACGACTGATAGCGCTGTTGGCGGTAGCGGCCACATGCCTGCCATCGCTGGCCGAGGGTAGTGATTTCGGCATGTGGTACAGCATAGATGCTTCGCACAAGCTGTCGAGACAGTGGAGCTATGATGTGGGCGCTCAGCTGAGCAACCGCAACAACATGAAGACCCTGGACAGCTGGAAACTTGGCCTTGATGTGGGCTATAAGCCGGTCAGGTGGCTGAAGCTGTCTGTAGGCTACAGCCTGATAGACAAGAACCGTGACGAGCGGCTGAAGCTGCACAGCGACGGGACACCCAACAAGTGGACACCAAGCTACTGGGGGCTGCGCCACCGCTTCCGCGTGTCGGCCACGGGCAGCGTTGACTGGGGGCGCTTCAGCTTCTCGCTGCGCGAACGCTATCAGCTGACCTATCGTCCGGAGGCCGACGGCAAGAAATATGATGTGGACAACGACGAGTGGGACCCCGTGAAGGCTAAAACGAAGCACCAGCTGCGCTCACGGCTGCAGGTGGAATACAACATACCGCGGTGCAAGGTGGACCCCTTTGCCAGTGTGGAGATGTTCAACGGCAAGGACGGCGTGGAGAAAATGCGCTATCAGGTGGGCGTGGAATATAAGTGGAGGAAACGGCATAGCTTCTCGCTGACGTACCGCTTCCAAGACTATACCGACGAGGACGATGCGAGCTACCACCTCGTTGGACTGGGCTATCAATACAAGTTCTGACCATTGGCCATTGACCGTTGACCATTGACCATTGACCTTTGACCTTTGACCATTGACCTTTGACCTTTGACCATTGACCGTTGACCATTGACCTTTGACCTTTGACCATTGACCGTTGACCATTGACCATTGACCTTTGACCATTTAGTATGAAGAGACTTGTATATACAGCCGTGGCGCTGACGGCGTTGAGCAATTTTACAGCCTGTGAGAATGACGACAGCTATACGCTGGAGCAGATACAGGAAATGTCTGGCAGCGGCAATAGCGGCTCGGCCGGCAATATCACAGGCGACAGCGTGTCGGTGGACAGTATAGCAGGCAGCAGCGACACCATCTACATCGAGTGGAGCGGAACGACGGCTGCCGTGGCTGCCTATACCAACGCCAACGTGACCGTGAGCATAAGCGGTGCCGACGTCACCGTCCGCTCTACCGATACCGCGGCTGTGGTCTATAGCCTGAGCGGCACCGCTACCGACGGACAGCTGCTTATCTACAGCCAGCACAAGCTGGAGCTGATACTGAACGACCTGAGCCTGACCAACCAGGACGGCCCTGCCATCAACAACCAGTGTGGCAAGTCGCTGTTCATAACATGTCCGGCGGGCACCACCAGCACCCTGACCGACGGCGCGTCGTATGCCGACGCATACAACGGCACCGAGGCCATCGACCAGAAGGGCACGCTCTTCAGCGAGGGGCAGATACTGTTCCAGGGCGACGGAACGCTAAACGTGAACGGCAACTGCAAGAACGCCATAGCCAGCGACGACTATATCATGTTGATGGCTGGTGCAGGCATAACCGTAAACGCCACCACCGCAGCTACGGGCAGCAACGGCGTGAAGGTGAACGACGGTATGTACGTACATGGCGGCAACCTTAATATTAATGTGGCGGCCAACGGGGCAAAGGGCATCAAGTGTGACAGCACCTTCACCATGACGGCAGGCACCGTGCAGGTAAAGACCACGGGCGCGTCGCTCATCGAGACCGATGCCGCCACGGGTGTCAGGGACACCAGCAGCTGTGCCGCCATCAAGGTGGACAGTCAGCTCACGCTGAGCGGTGGCACCCTGACCCTGACCAGCACCGGCGAGGGCGGCAAGGGAATCAACGCTGAGAGCGACATTGTGGTGACTGGCGGCATGCTGACCGCTACCTGCACCGGCGATAAGGACGTGTCGAACCCCAAGGCCGTCAAGACAGACACGTACATATACCTGAGCGGCGGGTCGTTCACGGCACAGAGCACCAACGGGCGCGCCACTGACTGTGCTACCGACGACCGCTATCCCACCATCGACACCAGCGTCAACGGCTCACCTTCCACCCAGACCACCAGTAAGCATAGCGTGGTTATAAACTGGTGAGCATTGACCATTGACCATTGACCGTTGACCATTGACCGTTGACCATTGAGCATTGACCGTTGACCATTGAGCATTGACCGTTGACCATTGACCATTGAAGATTAAACATTGAACGAGTAACGTAACATTAAAAATAAACAGTGAAATGAAGAGGATTTTTTCTTTTGTAGCCCTGTGCGTCATGACGCTTGGGACGCAGGTCACCGCCTACAACTATCTGACGGTAACCAACACCGACGGCAGCCAGCAGTCGATTGACGTGACGGCCGGACTGACCATCACCTTTGCCGACGGCAACATGATAGCTACCGATGGCACAACAACGACAACGCTGGCCCTGAGCAGCCTGGCCTCGATGGCTTTTACCGCAGAGGCATCGGCCGTAGAGGACTTGGTGGCCGAGGTGGGTGGCAACGCGCAGGTGCAGGTGTATAGCATGGACGGCAAGCTGATACGCTCCGTCAGCGCCAAGATGCTGCAGCAGGGCGGCATGGACAAGGGCGTGTATATTGTCAAGACCGGCACCACGACAAAGAAGGTCATGATAAAGTAGGGGAGAGGTATCATCTGACATACGACGCAAAGACATGACACACAGACTATTCTCCCTGTTGGCAGCCGTATCGGGTGCCGTGGCCATGCAAGCCCAGACACTGAACGTGACACAGGGCGACGTGACCTATAGCTACAGGCAGGACTCTACAGGCACCATGACCTATCAGGATGCGGCCACCCTGAACATCAAGGGCAAGAGCTATACCCTGAGCGAGGTGGACCGTATAACGGTTGATCCGACAGGCAGCGTGGCCGACCACACTGTCAGCATTGTCTATAGCGGCAATACGGCAGCAGTGACGGTGGCAGGCGACCTGGCCGCCAGCATGACCGTTGCGGTCAGCGGGGCCGATGTGACCATCAGCAACACCGACACCACACAGGCCGTAACATATACCTTGAGCGGCACTGCCACCGACGGACAGCTGCTGCTCTACGGCGAGAAGAAGGCCACGCTGGTACTCAACGGTGTCAGCCTGACCAACCAGGACGGTCCCGCCATCAACAACCAGAGTGGCAAGGCGCTGCACATACTGTGCCCGGCGGGCACCACCAGCACCCTGACCGACGGTACGGCATACGCCGACGCATACCGTGGCACCGTGGCCATCGACCAGAAAGGTACGCTCTTCAGCGAGGGGCAGATATACTTCGAGGGTGACGGTACGCTCAACGTGAACGGCAACTGCAAGAACGCCATAGCCAGCGACGACTATATCGTGATGACCGAGGGGGCTGGCATCAGCGTGAATGCCACCACTGCCTCTACGGGCAGCAATGGTGTGAAGGTGAACGACGGCATGTTCATCTATGGTGGCACCCTTAATATTAATGTGGCGGCCGACGGGGCAAAGGGTATCAAGTGCGACAGCATAATGACCATGACAGGCGGTACGCTGACCGTCAACACCACGGGCGCGTCGTTCATCGAGACCGATGCCGCCACGGGCATCAGGGACACCAGCAGCTGCGCCGGTATCAAGGTGGACTATCAGCTCACGCTGAGCGGCGGCACCATGACCCTGACCAGCACCGGCGAGGGCGGCAAGGGCATCAATGCCGACAGCGACATAGTCATGACCGGCGGCACTCTGACTGCCACCTGCACCGGCGAGAAGGATCTGTCTAATCCCAAGGCCGTCAAGACAGACACGTACATATACCTGAGCGGCGGGTCGTTCACGGCACAGAGCACCAACGGACGTGCCACCGACTGTGCTGCCAGCGACCGCTATCCCACCGTAATCGGAACTCCTGCCACCAACACCAAGACAAAGAAGAAGGTGGTCGTTATCTTCTGACGCCAGATGATTACCTTTACGCTTAGCTTGGCAGCTCTCGTGCTGGGCTATCTGTTGTACGGACGCTTCGTAGAGCATGTCTTCTTGCCCGACAACCGCCGCACGCCCGCTGTCAGGAAGCAGGACGGCGTCGATTATATTGTGCTGCCGACGTGGAAGATATTCATGATCCAGTTCCTGAATATTGCCGGTACGGGTCCCATCTTCGGCGCCATAATGGGAGCCAAGTTTGGCATGGCGTCCTACCTGTGGATTGTGCTTGGCTGCATCTTTGCCGGTGCCACCCACGACTATCTGGCTGGCATGATATCCATTCGCCACGGAGGCATAGGCCAGCCTGAGATTATAGGGCGCACGCTGGGCCACACCACCAAGCGACTGATGCTGGTCTTCACTGTTTTCATGCTGATGATGGTGGGAGCTGTGTTCGTCTATAGCCCGGCCGTCATACTGGGCGACATGTGTGGCGGCAGCGAGAGGTGGGTCTATTTCTGGTGCGTGGTGGTGTTCCTCTATTATGTAGTGGCCACCATGCTGCCTATAGACAAGATAATAGGCAAGGTGTATCCTCTGTTTGCCGTGTCCATGCTCTTCATGGCCGTGGCGCTGATGGTGGTGCTGCTGGCCAAGTGGCCGTCGCTGCCTGAGCTGAGCGACGGGCTGGCACCAATGAACGGCGGTAGCATTTTCCCTGCCATGTTCATCACCATAGCCTGTGGCGCCATATCGGGCTTCCACGCAACGCAGTCGCCCCTGATGGCGCGCTGCATGAGGTCGGAGCGCATGGGGCGGCCTATCTTCTACGGAGCAATGATTACTGAGGGCATTGTGGCTCTCGTCTGGGCCACCATATCCATCTATTTCTTCTACGGCGACGGAGGCCGCGAGTTGCTGGGAGTGCAGCCTGAGCTGAGCATGGCTGCACCGAAGGTGGTGGCAACGGTCAGCGAGGGCTGGTTAGGACTGTTTGGCGGTCTGCTGGCCCTGCTTGGCGTGGTGGCGGCTCCTATAACAAGTGGCGACACGGCGCTGCGCTCGGCGCGACTCATCGTGGCCGATTTCCTGCGCATGGAGCAGCACACGGTGCGCAGTCGGCTATATATCAGCCTGCCCATCTTTGCCGTTACGCTTGGTCTGCTGTGGACCAACATCAGCGGAGCCGATGGCTTCAATGTCATCTGGCAGTATTTTGGCTGGGCCAACCAGACGCTGGCCGTCTTCACGCTGTGGGCCATAGCGGTCTATCTGGCGCGTCGGCACAAGCCATACGTCATAATGCTGCTGCCTGCCATATTCATGACGGTGGTGTGTACAGCTTTCATCGTAATGTCGCCCATCGCCCTTGGGGCTGGCGAGACGGCAGGCTATGTCGTTTCTGCGTTGGCAGGCGTTGTCTCGGCGCTGTGGTTCGCCGTGTGGCACAGACGGTTCAAGCTGCAAGCTGAGAGCTGAAATCAATTTTCAATCTTCAATAAGTAGAAAGTTCTTCAGTATCTGCTGGCCTACGTCGCCGCTCTTTTCCGGATGGAACTGAGTGGCGTAGAAATTGTCGCGGTGCAGCGAGGCGCTGTAGGGCTGGATATAGTCGGCTGTGGCTATGGTGTCGCTGCACAGGGGCACATAGTAGCTGTGGACGAAATAGACATAGTCGCCATCGTGTACGTTGTCGTATAGTGCGGTCTTCATGTCGTGCAGGCTGTTCCACCCCATGCATGGCACCTTGTAGTGCATCTTCTCTTCTGGGTTGAAGCGCAGCACGGGCACGTCAAACAGTCCGAGACACTGGCAGTTGCCCTCTTCCGACGAGCGGCACATCAGCTGCTGTCCCACGCAGATGCCCAGTACCGGTTGCGTCAGCGAGAGTAGCACCTCGTCCAGCCTGTGCTCGCGCAGGTAGCGCATGGCCACTGAAGCCTCGCCCTGTCCGGGGAAGATGACCCGCTCGGCCCGCCGCAGTTCGGCTGGGTCGTCGGTCAGCAGGGGCTCCACCCCCAAGCGGTGCAGGGCATTGATGACCGAGCGAATGTTGCCGGCGTTATATTTCAGTATTGCTATCACCGTTAATTGTCAATTATCAATCGTCAATTGTCAATTATCAATTGTCAATCGTCAATTGTCAATTACAAACTATTCGTCGGCCGTGAAGAGCGGATCTTCAGGCATCACCATTACAGGCTGTGTGCGTTCGGCCTCTAAGACCTTGGCCGTGGCATACTGGCGCGGCACAACGAGACGGAACATGTATTCCCTGAACCATCTGTCGGTCATGATCAGGCAGCCCTTCTGCCCCCAGTCGGCTCCCCACGAGTTCTCCACCTTCCACTTCACAGCCTTGCCCTGACGATCCAGATCGACGGCTGTCAGAGTCATGGCGTGTGTCGAGCCGCTGTCGAAGGTGGCTATGCGCTGTGCCTTGTCCATGCCGAAGGTGGTGTCGAAGAGCGAGCTGTAGTCGAAGTTCTCGGTGTCGGCATAGCCGCGCTTGCGGTCCAGCTGCTTGCCCACGTCGTACGAGCTGTACATCTTCCGGCCGTCCTTCATGGCGGCTATGGCCATCTGCTCAATGTCGTCCATGGGCAGGTTGACGTAGCGCCAGTTGTGGCCGTCGTAGGTATGGCGGTCCCACTGCACCTCATAGGTCTGGTAGTAGGGACGGCGCGGGTCGTTCATCACCATGACGAAGGTGCCGTTGAGTGCGTCGCCCACCACCTCGCGGAAGAACTGCTGCGGAGTGTATTCGCGCGCCTCGCCCACCTGTTCGCCCTTGCTGTTAGCGGGTGCCCAGCAGAACTGCTGCGGTGGCTCGCCTATGGTCAGCACCAGCATGTGGTATATCTGTGTCAGCATGCGTGTCTTGGCACTTTCCAATGAGCCTTGGCTCTTCTTCTTTGCCACCATTTCGCGCAACTGCAGTCCATATTCGCGCAGTTTGCTGGATATGAGGCGTGCCATGCGCGATGTGTTGTCGGTGGAGTAGGTCTCTGGCATTGCCTCGCGCGGGCACAGACCGTACTTCTCCGCCAGGTCAGCCACTCCGCAGAAGGTGCCGCCGTCGTTGATGGGGTGCTGGAAGAAGAAGCGCACCCGCTCGTTGTCCATGGGCAGCGTGCCGGTGTCGATAGCTCCCTGTAGCATCAGGTTGGCCTTTTCCAGCTGGTCGTAGAAGAAGAGGTATGCCTGCGAAAAGTCAACCCGCAGCGAGTCGGTGCGGCGCGCGTAGTCGGCGCGCAGCACGTTCAGTCCGCTGAACATCCAGCAGCGTCCGCTCTGCTGCTGGTCGGTGATGCTCTGGCTCTTGGTCTCAATGCTGAAGTGGGTGTTCAGCTGTCGGGCGTTCTGGCTGTTCTTGGCCAGCAGGTCTATGCTGTTGGCCGCTATGGCGTTCTGCAGTGCGCGGTCGGCGGCACTGCCCTGCTGCTGTTCCTTCCTTATCTTCTTTAGCATCTTCTCGCTGATGCCCCCACCTGCCTCGGTGCCCGTGGCAGGCAGTGCCATCAGCACCACTGCGGCCATGGCCGCCATGCATGTCTTGGTCTTCATATCACAATTCTTTTTTTTGTCTATTTGTCTAATTGTCTATTTGTCTAACTGTCTATTTGTCTAATTGTCTATTTGTCAAATTGTCTATCAGTCAACACCTATTTGTTACTAATGTGCAGTGTCTTGTTTGTCTTCGGCGTAGGCGTGGAAGACGTACTCCCCTTCTTGCTCGTCGAGCCGGTCGGTTTGTAGTACTTCAGTGCCTCGGGCATCCACCCCTGTATCTGTTCTATACGCTGTTCGTCGCTGGGGTGGTCAGACAGCAGCGAGTAGTTGCCTCCGCCCGTCGCCTGCGACATGCGCTGCCAGAAGCTGACGGCCGACTGTGGGTCGTAGCCTGCCATGGCGGCAAAGATGAGGCCCATGTGGTCGGCCTCGCTCTCCTGCTTGCGCGAGAAGCCGCTGGTCCATAGCTGCGAGCCTAAGCTGGCTGCCAGCGAACCCAGCTGCATCCAGTCGGCGCTGACACCGGCCGAACTCAGCACGCTACTGCCTATCTGCATGGCATACTGCTGCTTGTAGGCATTGCTGAGACGCTCGGCCGAGTGCTTGGCCACGGCGTGGGCTATCTCGTGTCCCAGCACCACGGCCAGTGAGGCCTCGTCCTGTGTTACGGGCAGCAGGCCCTCGTACACCACAATCTTTCCGCCAGGCATACACCAGGCGTTCACCTGCTGGTCCTGCACGAGGTTGAACTCCCAGGCATAGTTCTTCAGGTCCTCTTGCAGTCCGTTGTCAGCCAGGTATGTCTCAACCGAGCTTGCCAACCGCTGCCCCACGCGCTTCACCATGGCGGTGTTCGTGGCGTTGGTCGATACCTGAGCTTGCTGCATATACTGCTGGTACTGCTGCAGCGAGAGGCTCATCACTTGGTCGTCACTGACCAGCAGGTTCTGCTTGCGTCCCGTGATGGGCACAGTGTTGCTGGTGCCACAGGCGGCCAGCAAAAGGCTGGTGGCCAGCGAAAGAATGAATGACTTGATTCTACTTTTCATTATTTTTTAGTTTGGTTTCTATTCGGAATGTTTTTGGTTATTCCTTTTCCCAGGTTCAGCTTCCTTTTTTGTTGGCCGCAAAGATACGCTTTTTTCTTTAATCTGCCAAATATAATGAAGAAATAGGTATGACAGTTGTACAGATGATGTTTTTTTCGGTGAAGTGTTTTGCGGTGTCAGGAATTATGTGTACCTTAGCGGCCTGAAACAGTTCATAGTGCATAGTTAACACACAATAAAAAACATATCAGTTATGGCAAAGACACCTGAATTTAAGTATGCGCCCATGTTCCAGTTGGGCAAGGACACCACACAGTATAGGCTGCTGACCAAGGAGGGCGTCAGCACAGGAGAGTTTGAGGGGCACAAGATGCTGAAAGTATCGCGCGAGGCCCTGACGCTGCTGGCACGGCAGGCGTTCCACGACTGCGAGTTCATGCTGCGCCGCGAGCACAACCTGCAAGTGGCCAAGATACTGCAAGACCCGGAAGCATCTGAGAACGACAAGTACGTGGCATTGCAGTTCCTGCACAACGCCGAGACAGCCGTCAAGGGCGTGCTTCCTTTCTGCCAGGACACTGGCACAGCCATCATTCACGGCGAGAAGGGACAGCAGGTGTGGACCTATGGGAATGAAGAATTAAGAATTAAGAGTGAAGAATTGGCTGCTGCGCAGGAGTGCGATGAAGCCGCGCTGTCGCTCGGAGTCTATAAAGCATACACTGAGGAAAACCTGCGCTACTCGCAGAACGCCCCGCTCAACATGTACGACGAGGTGAACACCCGCTGCAACCTGCCGGCGCAGATAGACATCGAGGCCACTGAGGGCATGGAGTACCGCTTCGTGATGGTGGCCAAGGGCGGCGGCTCGGCCAACAAGACCTACTTCTACCCCATGACCAAGGCTACGATACAGAACGAGGGCACGCTGCTGCCCTTCCTCGTGGAGAAGATGAAGAGTCTGGGCACGGCTGCCTGTCCGCCCTACCACATCGCCTTTGTCATCGGAGGCACGTCGGCCGAGAAGAACCTGCTGACGGTGAAGCTGGCCAGCATCAAGTATTATGACAACCTGCCCACCACGGGCGACGAGACCGGACGCGCCTTCCGCGACATCGACCTGGAGGAGAAGCTGCTGAAGGAGGCACAGAAGATAGGGCTGGGCGCACAGTTTGGCGGCAAGTACCTGGCCCACGACATTCGCGTGGTGCGTCTGCCTCGCCACGGAGCGTCGTGCCCCATCGGCATGGGCGTCTCTTGCTCGGCCGACCGCAACATCAAGGCCGTCATCAACGAGCAGGGCGTGTGGATAGAGCAGATGGACGAGAACCCCGCAGAGCTGATTCCCGCCGAGTACGCCAAGGCTGGCGAAGGCACCAACCAGATAGAGATAGACCTGGACAAAGGCATTGATGCCGTGCGCAAGGAACTGACCAAGTATCCTGTTTCGACCCGCGTCAACCTGAAGGGCACCATCATCGTGGCCCGCGACATAGCCCATGCCAAACTGAAGGCTCGCTTGGACGCTGGCGAGGAGATGCCCGCCTACTTCAAGGACCACCCCATTCTGTATGCCGGACCGGCCAAGACGCCCGAGGGCTATCCCTGCGGCTCGATGGGCCCGACCACGGCCAACCGCATGGATCCATACGTGGATGAGTTCCAGGACCACGGAGCCTCGCTGGTGATGATAGCCAAGGGCAACCGCTCGCAGGTGGTGACCGACGCCTGCCAGAAGCACGGCGGCTTCTATCTGGGCACCATCGGCGGCGTGGCAGCTGTGCTGTCGCAGTCGTGCATCAAGTCGATAGAGTGCGTGGAATATCCCGAACTGGGCATGGAGGCCATCTGGAAGATCCGGGTGGAAGACTTCCCCGCCTTCATCCTCGTCGATGACAAGGGCAACGATTTCTTCAAGCAGCTGAAGCCGCGTATATAGTTATTAGTTACCTGTTATTAGTTACCTGTTAATAGTTCATAGTTCATAACTCATAGTTCATAGTTGACAAGTAATGAAATTCCTGCAAAGCTATGTGTTCCGCGCCATGTGCGCCATCGTGATGGGACTGCTGCTCATACGCTTCCCCGACAACACTATGGTAGGCATTACCATTGCAATAGGCGTGCTGTTCCTCATCGCGGGTGTGGGCAGCATCGTCTCGTATGTGGTGGCGCGCAGGTCGGCAACAGACGTGGCCGTCTTTGATGCGCAGGGCAGGCAGATAGCCGGGCAGAAGCCTATGTTCCCCATAGTGGGGATAGGCAGTGTGCTGCTTGGTCTAATCCTTGCCCTGATGCCCAAGGTGTTCATATCGTGGCTGATGTATATACTCGGCGCGGTGGTGGTTATGGCAGCATGTGCCCAGCTGGTGTCTTTCTTCAGCGCACGCCGCATTCCCACCGTGGCCTGGGCCTTTGCCCTATGTCCCGTGGTGCTGTTGCTGGCCGGCCTGTTTGTTGTCCTGTATCCTTTGCAGACGGCCGAGATGCCACTGCTCATCCTGGGGTGGTGCCTGCTGCTATATGGCGTGACGGAATATGTCAACGAGACGAAGTACTATCTGAACCGCCGCCGTGCGCGTAAGGAGGCCGAGCAAGCTGCCGTCGAGGAGGTGGCAACTGGGGCCGATACTCAACTGGTTGCCGAATGACGCTGACCGAACTGTCTCAGCGCTTTGCACGGTTGCCTCAGGTGAAGCAGTTGGCTGAGGCCCTGACATCGCCAGCCAAGGACAATCTTGTGCTGCAGGGACTGACAGGCTCTGCAGTGGCGGTGGCTTTCGGCAGTTCTGACAGCCTCATGTCTGCCAGTGGTGGCGGGCATGGGGCTGTGCTGCTGTTCATAATGCAGGATGCCGACGAGGCAGGCTATTTATACCACGACCTCTCGCAGATACTGGGACAGCAGCGGGTGTTCTTCATGCCAAGCAGTTATCGCCGTGCCATAAAGTACGGTCAGCGCGACGCTGCCAACGAGGTGCTGCGCACCGAGGTGCTGGCGCGGCTGACGGCAGTTGGCGACGGTGCTGCCCTCTACATCGTGTCCTATCCAGAAGCTGTGGCCGAGTTGGTGGTGTCAAAGCAGCGGCTGGCCGACCGCACCTTGCATTTGCAGGCAGGTCAGACCATTGTGGTCGATAAGCTGCTCGACACACTGAGGCAATGGGGCTTCCATGAGGTTGACTACGTTTATGAGCCAGGCCAGTTTGCCCTGCGTGGCAGCTTGCTCGATGTCTATAGCTACAGTGCCGAGCTGCCATACCGTATCGATTTTTTCGGCGACGAGGTGGACACACTGCGCACCTTTGAGATTGAGACGCAGCTGTCGCGAGAGAAGCGCGACAGTGTTGACATAGTGCCCGAGATGGCCGAGCAGACAGACAAGGTGTCGCTGCTGACATTCTTGCCAGAGCGGGCGGCGGTGGTGGCCAGGAATTTCCGCTATGTGGCAGAGGTGATAGAGCGATGCTATCGCGAAGGCTTTTCTGCCCAAGCCATCGAGGAGCGACTGGCCGATGCACCCGAGGTGGAGCGGGCGGAGATGATAAAGACCATGCGGGCAGAGAGCCAGCTGATACGCATAGAGCAGTGGAACCGCGACGTGGCCAGGCTGCGACACGTGGAGCTGACACCCCCACATGCCACACCCGACGGCTCTGGCTCCAGCGCGGGGACTCCCGGCTCTCAGCCCTCAGTCCTCAACTTCTCCACATCGCCGCAGCCCTTGTTTCACAAGAACTTTGAGCTGCTGGCAAAAACGATTGACGACTATCGCCTGCGCGGCTACCATATATATATATTGGCCGACAGCAGGAAACAGCAGGATCGTCTCAGAGAGATATTGGCAAGTGAAGAGCTGAGCGTGAATAATGTTGAGTTTACTCCAGTAGATACTACTATTCACGAAGGCTTCGTATCTGACGACCTAAAGGCTTGCCTCTTTACCGACCACCAGATATTCGACCGTTTCCATAAGTATAGCCTGCGCAGCGAACACGCCCGCAGCGGCAAGGTGGCACTGACGCTGAAGGAGTTGCAGCAGTTTGAGCCAGGCGACTATATCGTGCATATCGACCATGGCATTGGCCGCTTTGGCGGTCTGGTGCGTATGCCTGTCAGTGGCCCCCCCCTTGGGGGGGTGAATGGCAATGGAACCCTCTCCACCCCCAAGGGGGGGGCAGGAGGGGGCTTCCAGGAGATGATAAAAATCATCTACCAGCGGGGCGATGCCATCTACGTAAGCATACACTCGCTGCACAAGGTGTCGAAGTACAAGGGGCAGGACAGCGGGCAGCCGCCACGCCTCAGCACCCTCGGCACCGGTCAGTGGGAGCGCATGAAAGAGCGCACCAAGCAGCACATCAAGGACATAGCACGCGACCTGATACGCCTTTACGCTGGTAGGCAGCGCCAGCGCGGCTTCGCCTATAGCCCTGACGGCTACCTGCAGCAGGCGCTGGAGGCTTCGTTCCTCTACGAAGATACACCCGACCAGCTGAAGGCCACACAGGACGTCAAGGCTGACATGGAGCGTCCGCGGCCGATGGACCGCCTGGTGTGTGGCGATGTGGGCTTCGGCAAGACCGAGGTGGCTGTGCGTGCGGCCTTCAAGGCTGCCACCGACGGCAAGCAGACGGCTGTGCTGGTGCCAACCACAGTGCTGGCCTATCAGCACTGGCACACTTTCCAGAGCCGACTGCGCGATATGCCCGTGCGTGTGGAATACCTCTCGCGGGCCCGCACAGCAAAGCAGACGAAGGAGCTGCTGGCCGACCTGGCCGAGGGCAAGATAGACATCCTGATAGGCACGCACAAGCTGATAGGCAAGACTGTCAGGTTTCATGATCTGGGACTGCTTATCATTGATGAGGAGCAGAAGTTTGGTGTGGCGGTGAAGGAGAAGCTGCGGCAGATGAAGACCAATGTGGACACGCTCACCATGAGCGCAACACCCATACCGCGCACGCTGCAGTTCTCACTGGTGGGCGCACGCGATCTGAGCATAATACAGACACCACCGCCTAACCGATACCCCATACAGACCGAGATACACACATTCTCGGCCGACATCATAGCCGAGGCTGTTAACTTCGAGCTGTCGCGTAACGGACAGGTCTATTTCGTCAACAACCGCATATCGGACCTGCCACACCTGAAGGAACTCATAAATAAATATGTACCCGACGCGCGCGTAGCCATCGGACACGGCCAGATGTCGCCGACCGAGCTTGAGCAGGTGGTGCTCGACTTTGCCAACCACGACTCTGACGTGCTGCTCTCGACCACCATCGTGGAGAATGGCATTGACATACCCAATGCCAACACCATCATTATCAACGGGGCCCAGAACTTCGGACTCTCTGACCTGCACCAGATGCGCGGACGCGTGGGACGCAGCAACCGCAAGGCTTTCTGCTATCTGCTGGCTCCACCGCTGTCGGCTCTGCCTGCCGACAGTCGGCGTCGTCTGGAGGCGCTGGAGAATTTCTCAGGCCTTGGTTCGGGCATACACATAGCCATGCAGGACCTGGACATACGCGGTGCAGGCAACTTGCTGGGTGCCGAGCAGAGTGGTTTCATCTCAGACCTGGGCTACGAGACATACCAGAAGATCCTGAACGAGGCCATGGCGGAACTGAAGAATGAAGAATTAAGAATGAAGAATGAAGAATTTGCTACCGCTCCGCAGAACTCGTCAAGGTCAAGGGAGAATGCATTAAAGGACTCTGCCAGTGCGGAAGCAAATTCTTCATTCTTCACTCTTCATTCTTCATTTTATATATCCGACTGTACACTGGACAGCGACTTGCAAATGTATTTCCCAGACAGCTATGTGCCTACCGACTCGGAGCGCATGTTGCTCTACCGCGAGCTGGACAATATCGAGACAGACGAGGCGTTGCAGGCCTATCGCCAGCGACTGCAGGACCGTTTTGGTCCCGTGCCACGCGAGGGCGAGGAGCTGATGCAGGTGGTGGTGTTGCGGCGCCTGGGCAAGCAGCTTGGCTGCGAGCAGGTCATGCTGAAGCAGGGACGCATGTTCATGTATTTTGTACAGTCGGCCAACAGCCCGTTCTATCAGAGCGACGTCTTCGGCCGCATACTCGACTTTGTTGGCCGCAACGCCCGCCGATGTCAGCTGCGCGAGCAGAAAGGTCGCCGCTCAATGTATGTCACTGATGTACCGTCGGTGGAGGCTGCGGTCAGTATTATGAAAGAGATGAAGGGAGTTTAGGGTTACGTTTTCCTCTTTTTACATAAAAAAAGGGTCTCCGCTGAGACCCAACCTTTTGTTAACCTTAAATCTAATACTATGAAAAACACGATGCAAAGGTATGGGGTTTTTGTGTAACTTCAAAACAAAACGACGGATAATATTGTCCGATTGACACTTTTTTGACCTAAATCAACAGTAATTGTACAATAAAAGGCAATGTGCTTTCAAAAGGATACTTTTTGTTGAGGCGTAAAAAAGTGGGCGGGAAATTTGGTGGTTTCGCAGAAAAGCTATACCTTTGCATTTGAATTGTTCCCTGAGAGCATAGACGACGGGCAGGCCGTGGCCATTAGTGGCGGCGGCGGTCTTTTGTTTTTCTGCCCTCGGGGCGAAAGAAACTGACTTAAAACACACAAAGATCAAAGACAATGGGATACATGTCACAAGAGGGCTATGACAAGATGATAGCCGAACTGCAGCGACTGGAGGCCGTGGAGCGGCCAAAGGCAAGTGCTGCCATTGCTGAGGCGCGCGACAAGGGCGACCTGAGCGAGAACTCTGAGTATGAAGCAGCCAAGGAAGCACAGGCACATCTGGAGGACAAGATCAACCAGATGAAGAAGGCCATACAGGCTGCAAAGATAGTTGACACGTCGAGGCTCTCGACCGACCAGGTACAGATACTGACCAAGGTGGATATGACCAACATGGCCAACAAGGCCCACATGACATATACCATCGTGTCAGAAAACGAGTCGAACCTGCGCGAGGGCAAGATAAGCATACAGACCCCAATCGCACAGGGGCTGCTCAACCACAAGGTGGGCGACGTGGTGGAGGTAAAGATTCCGCGTGGAATCATCAAGCTCAGGATAGACAAAATATCGCGTGCCTGAACGACAATCTTCAATTTTCAATTTTCAATCTTCAATCTACCAATGGATATCTTTTCGAAAATTGCAGCTGGCGAAATACCGAGCTATAAGTGTGCAGAGAACGATGAGTTTTATGCTTTTCTCGACATAAACCCCGTGGTGAAGGGTCACACGCTGGTCATACCGCGTCGCGAGGTGGACTACATCTTCGACATGGACGATGACGAGCTGGCCCGCTATGAGCTGTTTGCCAAGCGGGTGGCCTGTGCCATCAAGGCGGCCTTCCCGTGCAAGAAGGTGGCCCAGGTCGTGCTGGGCCTGGAGGTGCAGCATGCTCACATCCACCTGCTGCCGATGAACACCGAGGGCGATGTGGATTTCCGTCGGGAAAAGCTACAGTTGCCGAAGGAGGAGATGCAGCAGGCTGCCGACAGTATCCTGGCTGCGTTCATGCAGCAGGCGGCGGAGTGACAGTCGCGGCGCATGTCATATCTGAGTCACGAAATTTTTCGGCCTGAGTTTTCTGCACTTTTAGAGTGAAAAAATCCGTTGGCTGTGGAAATTTGTTCCACTGACCAATGGATTTTGTGTTTCTGTGTACGCCAACGGTTTTTCGTTCCATCAAAACCAGCCCTCCGTTATATCGCAACGGAGCCCCCGTTGTAATGTAACGGGGCTTCTATTGCAGCGTAACGGGGGCCCCGTTGCGGTGTCGCGGGGCCCCCGTTGCAAGGCAAAATAGCCGTTGTTTTGTTAACTATCTGTTGTACAGCATTATAAAGAAAGTGCCTCAGAATGGCTTTTTTCTCAGCCATTTCTCTTTTGCTCGAAAATATTCGATTCTACAGGTGGATAGTTGTGTTAAAGTTTTCTAATGGCTTTATCCATAGAAAACAAGAAAAGCCGTGTTTTTCTGTGTTTTTCCGTGCCTAAAGGTGGCAAACAAAATGGCAAACAAAATTTCATCATTTCACAATATGAGAAAAAAAACTGCCAAAGATTTTGACAAATGGAGGCGAATGTCTATCTTTGCACACGGTTTGTATAGAAAAGAGAATAATATGAATGCAATATCTCTGAACAACCTGTGGGTTTACCTTCAAGGCCTTTCGCTCTCTGCCAGCAACCAACGCTGGCTGGGCGAACGGCTCATTGAGGCTTCTGCCACACAAACCACAGCACTAAGCGACGAGGAACAGAAGCTGAAGAAACTGAATGCTCTTTTCGGAGTGTGGAGCGATCTTGAGGGTGAGCAGATTGAAGCCGCCGTCATGAAATCGCGTGTGGCTGACTACGAACGCGAACTTGTTTCTATGGACGAATAAGACCATGAAGAAGTACCTGCTTGACACCAATATATGCATTTTCTGCATGCGCGGAAAGTTTGAGTTGAACCGCAAGATAGCTCTTGCTGGTATAAACAATTGCTACCTGTCAGAGATAACGGTGGCAGAACTCTATTATGGTGCCGAGAATAGCGACAACCCCAGAAAAACGATGCGTGAGACAGAAGAATTTGTCAGTCTGTTCCGTGTTGTTCCCATCAGCAAGTCGCTCCACACCTTCGGACGCGAAAAAGCCTATCTCACATCTGTCGGACGTAAGATAGAAAACTTTGACATGTCCATAGGTGCCACCGCCTTGCAGCATAAGATGGTGATGGTGACAGACAACACAGACCATCTGGGGCGCATCCGTGGCATAGAGATAGAGAACTGGAAGATTAACAATCCGAGAGTTTAACAAAATAATGTATAACCCTATAAAACCGCAAATGCCTATGGGTTGAGAAAACAAAAACAGGACATAAGGATTTGAACGTCCACTTTTGGTTCTTGTATTCCGACAATTGGGGAATTAGACGAATATTATCAAGAATTGAAGTAGATGGTTCACGCCACCTGGCGTGGACATTTACTCGTTTAAGATAATATAGGCCATCCCCAATGCCTCGGAATACGTAGACGAAGTAAATTGTCCACGTTTTTCTTTTTGTGTTATTTCAAGCGAACAACATACATCTTATCTGAATTATTATGGGAAAACAAAGATTCCATGCGCAATGAGCGCGAAAGGAAGGCTGAGAAACATGATGTTGTCGGTGCTGGTTTTCATGGCAAGCCAGGCCAATGCACAGTCTATGTACTTGGCCAAACAGTATTACGACCAAGGCTATGAGGATGCCATCTTTCTGCTGGCCGTTTTGAACGATGGGTGGTTTACATACACACGAACCGTCAGCGACGGGTGGAGATGGAACAACAGCATACCGAACTTCATCAACGGTACTATAAGGATAAGCGACAGTAGCATTAGTCGTAAAGACATCTACAACCTGTTGGTAAGCAATCTGGCAAATGGAAGGAAGAAGGTTGAGGAGGGTGTCTTTACAAAGAACATCAAGGCGGGCGGAAAGACCGTAAAATGTCGCACCTCACTAAGCAGCAATGAAGGTGATAACCATATCTGACTGGAGATTTCTTTCTGAGAGTAACAACTTGTGATGACGATAAGGGTCTTGTTTTCCTGAAGTCAGGCAAAAAAACACACTGAGCTGTCTGCTGACAGCCATCGGCCTGCTGCTGACACTGTCTGCCGCAGGCAGTACAAAGCCCCGCTGGGTGGGCAACACCCCGCAGGAGTCGAACAGCACTTACCGCTTCGTGGAGGTGGTGACATACGGCAGCACCACTGCCGACGCTGCCGCCAAGTCCATGCACCAGCTGGCGCAGGACAGGGCGCTGCAGCAGGCCGTGACGGTGAACATGGAAACAGGCATGTTGACCCAGACACGGCAGCAGCGGAGCGGCGGACGGATTGACGAGACGGAAACGACCACCATGGACGTGAAGCTGAACGTGAAGGGGCAGGACATAAGCCTGCAGGCGCACCAGGTGGACCAGTGGAATGCCGGACGGCGCGACGGCAGCGTGGAGCTGCATACGCTCTATCAGGTGGCAGTGACCGACCGCCCACGCTTCGACCGCACCACGCTGACTACCAGTTATGGCATGGCGCCGGTGGTGATGAGCATCGTGCCAGGCCTGGGACAGTGGTACAAGGGCAGCCACGTGAAGGGAGCCCTACTGTTCGGCGGTGTGGCGGCGTGCGGGGTAGGGGCCTTGCTGTTTGAGAACCAGCGCAAGAGCAATGCCGACAAGGTGGCACAGAACAGCGGCAGCGCCAGCCTGATAAAGTACTACAGCGACAAGGCCAACAACAACAGGACGCTGCGCAACGTGTGTCTTGGTGCGGGTGCTGCCATCTGGGTGTACAACCTAGTGGATGCCGCCACGGCGCAGGGCGCCCGTCGCGTGCTGGTACAATCTGCTTCAGGCGGCAGCCTCAGTCTGGCTCCGTCGCTCATGCCTGGCGGCGAGCCATGCCTGCTGGTGGCCTGGCACTTCTAGCCTGGGCTTCTGTCTGGCCTCCCGGTTGCTTCCTCTTGGAATGAGCAAGCAAAGAGGAAAAAATAGCAGGCATCGTCTTGATGCGGCTTGGCCCTGCTGGTCGTGGCGTGCGGCAGCCGCACGCCATGCCAAGCCCAGGCCACTGGACAAAACTGGCTAAGGTGTCTATGGCTTTCCGTTTGTCAGAATCTCTGCTGTCTGGTTGAAATCGGCTATGATGGCCTCCAGTTTAGGATTCCGGTTTTCAACAATGATAGCCGCGTAAAAGCCTTGCCCCTCTATAGTGGCGTTTGCGGTACAAATGGTGAAACGCTCTGGTTCGGCATACTTGTTAAACCATGAAAGGAAGAGCCTGTTGCGCTTCTCCTCCCGTCCGTCGCTCGTGTCGCAAAGGTAAAGCAATACATCAAGATGGGAACGGAAGAAATCATCAATAATGACTAGAATAGTTTGCTCAACATTTGGATCGTGAGGTGTTCGGATTTTGTCAATTTTGTCTATGATAAACTGGTATGTGTCGCAGCCACCGAAAGGGGTGTCCTTTTCAAATGATATGGAATAATGTATGCCACGTTCAGTCTCAAAGATGTAGTTTCCTTTAGGAGACCGCATTACATAGTAATGAGCGTACTTATTAATTCTGTCGAGCGAAAGTTGCTTCATAGCGAGACAATTTTTCCCGTGATGCCTCTGCGGGCCCACTCCTCAGCCATACGCTTTTCAGCGGCGCGCTTGATCTCCAACGAGCGTTTCCAGCGGACCAGGGCTTTCTCGTATAATACGGTATTCTGTTCCATAATACTAAACTTGTGTTTGTGAGTTGCGTAGTTTCCGCGTGCAAAGATAAACAAAATAATCCAATATAGACCAAAATAAAGAAACTTTTTATGGCAAGACTACAATACGGCAGCACCACTGCCGACGCTGCCGCCAAGTCCATGCACCAGCTGGCGCAGGACAGGGCACTGCAGCAGGCCGTGACGGTGAACATGGAAACAGGCATGTTGACCCAGACACGGCAGCGTGGAACTGCATACGCTCTATCTTAGGCACGGAAAAACGCGGAAGAACACGGCTTTTTCTTGTTTTCTATGAAAATAGCTCGTGTCTTTCCGCGTTTCTCCGTGTCTGATTATCGCTTATACCCTTTTTATGTACTTGGCATCATACCATCTGCAAAAATAATATACCAACATTTCGCAGAAGGTCATTGGTATCCATGCCTTTATGGTGGCGATGCCTAAAAAGACAGGAATAAGCGATACTACGGCGGCTGATGTGAGTATAAGGACAAACTCTTTCAAAAAGGCTTTGTTCATTCTTATCCGCGCTTGAGTAGGATGTATTGTGCGTCGCCGTTGTTCATCTGAGGCATGGTCATGCCAGGCCACGAGCCCAGGTAGGTGGGGTCGCAGATATAGAACTGGCGGCCGTCGTCCGTCTCGATATAGTCGCCCTTTGCCGACTTGTCGTTGAAGCTGATGGCCGAGGCCAGGTGGCCGGGGTAGAAGACGAGTATGGCGTCGAGGCCCACCAGGTCGCGCACCAGACGGGTGAAGAGTATGGCGCGGTCCTCACAGTCGCAGTAGGGGTAGAATAGACTCTCCTCGGCGAAGAAGGCACGGTCGTGTCCCCACACTTCATCGTCATACTTGTACTCCAGTCCGTACTGCACCAGATTGAGCAGCATCTTCACCTGCTCCAGCTCCGACTTGCCAGCCAGCTTCTCCTTCAGGGTAGGATAGACCTGATGCTTTATCTCGTCCTCAAGCGGTGTGTTGGCGTACATGGCCCAGCGGGTCATAACATTGCCGCCCACGTAGCTGGAGGGATAGGTGTCGTAGAATGCCAGCTGATTGATGTTGGTGTTGACCGTCACCTGCAGGTCGGGATAGTCGCGCGACTTGATGACGCGCGGCTCCGAACGCTTCTGGGCCAGTACCTGCTCTGCGCTCATATAGAGGTCCATGCCGCTCGAGTTGTTGAAGTTGGCACGGGTGATGCACATGTCGGCAGCCTTGCCCGTCAGGGGGTAGAAGTTGGTGTTGTCCAGTGTGAAGTAGGGCTGGTCGTAGATAATGCTCTTGGTGGCATACAGTAGGTGCAGGTGTCCGTCGCGCGAGCGTCCGAAGCGCATCTTGTAGCCCGACTGGCAGTACAGGAAGGCGGTGAGGAACACTGCCTCGTTGGTGCCCTGTCCGCAGAACTGCTCGCCCAGTTGCTCCAGCATCTTCAGGTAAGCCCAGTCGCACATGCGGTTCTTGGCGCGCAGGTCCAGACAGTCGTGCAGCACGTTGTTGAACAGGTTGCCGCTGCAGTGTTCCCACAGGTCGGCTATGTTGTTCTCGTTCCACTGCTGTGGTATGAACAGGCGGTGACGCTCGTCAATGCGCACCTTGAACGGGGTGCCGCAGTAGCCGAAATCGAACCACACCTCCTTGTCGGCCACCACCTCTACGGGCTTCACTGGTTCGGGCTGCTTGTCGGGCACGTAGTCCTTCACGGCCTTCGCCTTGTGCTTGCGACTCTTGAAGGGCCAGATGGCGTTGGGCTGTGGGGCCTCTACTGCCGGCACGGGCTTGATGACCTCGGGCTCGGGTATTGGCTCCTTGCCGTGGAACTCTTCCCACGCCTCTCGCAGGAACTTGGCAAACTCGGCATTGCACTGCTGGCGGAAGTCTTCAAACTCCTGTTTGGCCTCGTTCAGGAAGTCGTCGAACTCGTCCTGGAAACTGCCGGTCTTCTTCTTGGCCTTCTTCTGTGCGCCCGACGTTCCGTCAACATTGGCATACTTGGTCATATCGACTGTGGCCGAGTCGCGTGTAATGCTGGCATGGTCGGCCTGCTTGGCTGCCACGGGCTTCACCTGGTTGGTGGCCGTCTGCCGCAGGAATTTCACATACTGGTGCGTCAGTGCTGCCGCCTGCTTGGCTTTCGACAGACTGTCGGCGGGTGCCGTCATGGCGCTGGCGCTGGTGGCACCGATGCAGAGCGCTGCCAGCAGTAGTGGCATGGCAAATATCTTTCTTGTTTGCATGGTTCTGGGTGTTAATGAATGTTTTTCTCTTGTTGTTCCTCTTCCACCAAGTTTTCTGCGGGCGTGGTTGCCGGTTGGGGCTTGCGTTCGAAGAAGAGGCTGTAGAACTCGCAAGCGTATGGAATCAGTGCTGCGCAGCCGAAGGCTGCTGTGGGATTGATGCTCAGGTGGTTGATGTTGAAGATAAGCATCGTAATCCACAGCCAGAAGCCCATCCAGATGAAGAGGTTCAGCATCTTGAAGAACGACATGTTCAGCACAAGCCTCAGCCACTCAGGTCTTACCTTCATCAGCAGCCTCTTGTGCGTGGCGTAGGTCCAGCTGCGGCAGCATATCAGCAGGAACGAGATGATCCACAGGGGCCACCCCGTCAGATCCTTAGCCTCGCTGTGGGATATGAGCGTGTCGATGGCGTAGGCCAGTATCTCAAGTCCCGCCAGCTTGCCGATGGGCGACTGGTGCATGTCCTCGTTCTCGTGCATGGCACCGAAGAGAACGATATGGTCGCGTATCAGCTCCGGGTGCTGGCTCACCTCTTCTGGCAGCAGCGTGTTGAAGTCCTTAGGGCGGTAGTTTATGTTGATGGGCTTTGAGCTTATCGGCATGGCCTCCTCGCCTAAGTATCTTGATGCCGCGAGCCAGGCAAACGATGGTATGCTCTGGCCGAGAGTCTGCCACGACATGGTGACGGTGCGCTTGGTGCCGTTGCCGTACATCTCGCGGGGCATGAGCGAGCAGCACATACGGCCCTTGGTGGCCGTACTGTCGTTGACGAAGGGCGACGGGTCGTCCAGACCTTCGAAGAAATACGGCTTTACGAGTGTCTCGTAGTTGTCCGACGTGGGGTTGAGGTCGAAACAGTAGCAGTTGAGCAGTATGTTGTCGTAGGCGAAGCAGACCGCCGCGAGTGCCATGTCGGCCAGCGAGTCCTCCCTCCAGTTCTGGAACACGGCATCGACGGCCACCACGCGTGGGTTCAGCTGTTCTATCTCGTCCAGCAGCACGGCTATCTCTCCACGGTCGTACAGGGCGCCCATATCTACAATGGTTATCTGGGTGCTGCTGTCGCGCACGCCTGCCTGCAGTTGCTGCTGGTAGAAGAGGTCGGTGGTGGAGAAGTCGGCCAGCGCACTCTTCAGTGGGTTAAGGAACTTCAGGTTCAGTGCCACAGATGCCACGGCCAAGCCCAGCACCACCGCTATAGCGGCGATGATGGGGTGGCGTAGCCTTTGCGTCCAGGAGTCCCTGGCGGATGTCTTCTGTGGGCTGTTCATGTGTCGCTCTTCTTCTGACTATGCTTACTGGCCCAGCAACTCGTCAACCTTCTTCTGCTGCTCTTCGGTCAGCTTCTTCAGTTCGTCCTGTATGGCGGCACGCACCACCTCCTTGGCCGACTTCATGCTGTAGCTCAGGCGTACCTGCACCTCCTTGTTGCCGTTGTCCAGTGTGCGATACATCTCGATGACGGGTGTCACGCGGCCCAGCTTCTTCTGCACGATGGTTTTAGAGTTGGCCACCATCTGTGCCAGCGAGGTGGCCTCGTCGGGTGCTGTGTCCTGGTTGCCCACCTTGTTGCTGACCAGCAGGGCTATCTCGCTCTCCAGGTTTGCCACCAGATCGACACGGGCCAGTTCTGTGGCCTGCATTTTGGCGGCTGCCAAGTTCTGCCCCTGTACCATGGAATTGCCGAAGACGTAGGCAGGCTCAAGCGTGGCGGCATCCACCTCATACTGCATGGTATAGCTCTTTTCCAGCTGCTTCTCTATGGGCAGTGCGCCGGGGGCTACCTCCCAGCCTTTCTTTGCATACTGCTTGGCCTCCTTGCGGGCCTGTTTCGAACTGCGCTTCTGCAGCACCTCCTTGGCGGTCTTGCTCAGGGCGGCACGCTCCTTCATGGCTTCTGACGTGATTTGCGCGCTGGCTGTAACCTGGAACAGGAACATGGCTGCAAAGGCAAAGATACTCTTTTTCATGGTGAAATTGTTTTTAAGGTTTTACATTCAGTTAATGTTTATGCGTTATGATGCATAGGTGTGCAACTATAAACTATTAAATAGACGCATATCCGCCTGCAAAGTTACGCGAATTTCTTTTATGTCCAAAAAAAAATGCACTTTTTTTGTGCAAAAGTGTTCTTGTCGGTTATGTATAGATGACAGGTAAAAAAGTTAACATTTATTTTGTTTGTTAAGAAATCTTTGCTTATCTTTGCCGCCAGATTATGTGCATACGTGAAAAGCATAGACTGCGGCAAGTGAGACTACAAAGGGATAAACATATATTGTTAGCGACATAAAAAACAACAAAAATCAGAATTATATGAAAGCAAAAAGATGGCTTTGCCTTGCTGTGGGTGCCATAACAGCGCTTGTCAGTCAGGCCCAGAACTTGAAGGTGGAGAGCTTCCGCGAGCTGTCCAGTGACTTGACGGCCAACACGTTTGGCACGTCCAAGGAAGACCAGAACGGCGAGATATGCGCCCTGATAAAGGTTGTGGCTCCAGAACAGGACTTCAACTTCGACGGCGGTTCGCTTGGCATTGAGGCTGTGGAGCAGAAGGCCGGCGAAATATGGGTCTATGTGCCGCGCAGGGCACAGAAGCTGACCATCAACCACCAGGTGTTCGGCGTGCTGCGCGACTACTACTATCCGGTGCCCATTGAGGGTGGCAAGACATACGAAATGCTGCTCGACATCGGTACTGGTGTCTTTGTGACTGTGTCGCCCACGGTTGCCAAGTCGAAGGTGTATATAGACCGCGAATACGCAGGCGAGGGCACTGTGTATCACCGCTATATGAACTATGGCAAGCACACACTGCAGGCCGTGAACGGCATGTGGGAGGGCACGCGTGACATCGTGGTTACTACGGCCGACAAGAATCCAGTGTTCGACGTTGACATGCAGGACCAGTCGGTCCATTATGGCGAGGTGGTGCTCAGCGTTGACAACGATGCCGAGATATGGTATGCCGGACAGAAGGTTGGCACGGGCCGCTACGCCACCACCCTGCGCGAGGGCAGCTATACCTTCATGACGCGGCACGTTGACTGTGACGACAGCGAGACAACCTTCAGCGTGAAGCCTCAGCAGCGCAACAACGTGACGCTGAAGGCACCGGTGCCCTTCACGGGCTATCTGCGCGTCTATACACGTCCGCAGAATGCGGTTGTTACCGATGCCCGCGCCAAGCAGGTGGCCATAGACGAGCAGTTGGAGTTGCCCATCGGCACACACCAGTTCCACTTTGCACGCAAGGGGTATGTTCCGCAGGACCATGAGTGGACCGTCAGGCACAAGGAGTCGATACACGACACGGTGACCCTGGAGCGTATTTCCTACATACCGAAGAAATTTGCCTTCTATTTCGGACTGTCATACACCATGCAGGGACTGTCCTCCGGTCTGACACCGCTGCTGGGAGCTATGTACAGGAACCATGACCTGCAGCTGTCATATACCTTCGGCATGAAGACGAGCAAGGAAGGCTATCTCTACGACGAGACATGGGGCTATAAGGGCACGATGCAGTGGAAGGCCAACTCGCTGAACGTCAAGTATGGCTACCAGATACCCCTGCTGGGCCGCATAGCCATAACGCCGCAGGTGGGCTATGCCCTCCACAAGCTGAGTTGCTCTGTCATAGACGGCAACTACGACTTTGCCAATGGCGCCTATGCCCACGGCATGACCATAGGCGCACGCGTGGCCTTTGCCCCCGTGCAGCACCTCTACCTTTTCGCCGCGCCCCAGATAGACATTCTGGTAAAGAAAGACGACAGCTACCAGCGTGCAGCCGACGTGGCTGACTTCAACGCCGGAGGCTTCGGACTGCAACTGGGCGTACTGGCCCACTTCTAAAGGAGAACAACGTAAGAGAAACAGAACATTTACACATTAATATATATGGACACAATGAAAAAGACATATCATCTGCTTAGTCTCTGCATGATGGCCATGATGGCCGTCGTGTCCTCATGCTCCTTAGAGAACGAGGTGGACAACCTGAGCAACGACTTGCTGCGCGTGGCCAACGTCAACACCGAGGGCGTGGTGGTCATCGCCGGCTCTGACAGCGAGGCTTCACTGCAGGTCAGGGCCAACAGCGCCTGGGTGGTCACATGTGATGACCCGACGCTTACCCTGCTTACCACAGCCGGCAGCGGCGACGGGGAGGCACGCCTGCGCATGGGCGAGAACCCCTCGGCGCTGAACTCGCGTTCGTGGGTCGTGAAACTGAAGAGTCTGGCCGACAACAACGCCATAGAGCGTGCCGTCACCGTCACGCAGTCGCCCAACAACGAGTCGCTCAACCTCATCGTGACAGATAGCAACGTCTCCTGGCAGGCACACACGCTCACCATGATGATTGAGAGCAACGGCAAGTGGACAGCTGCCATCACAGGAACCAGCGGCGACTATGCCACACTGAAGACACCCAGCGGCGAGGGCAACGGACAGCTCGTGATAGAGATGGCGAAGAACTCCACCGAGCAGAAGCGACCCTTCACCGTGACCGTGACCGGCAGCGACGGCAAGATAAGCAAGTCGGTGAACATGAGCCAGAGCGAATTCGGATTCTACATCGAACTGGTGGGAAACAAACGCATCGAGCTGGCCCGCACCTTTGACCCCACTGGCAGGACGGTGCAGTTCAGAACCAACAAGAACTGGACGGCCACGGTCGATCAGGACTGGGTGACGGTGTCGCCCGCCATGGGCAGCGTACCCACCAACGGCATGGATGCCGACCAGCAGGTCACTATCTATGCCAACACCAACAACAACCTGCAGAACCGCGAGGCACAGGTGGTATTCACCGTGCGCAACACCGACAACACCATAGCCGCCACCGACACCCTGCACATAAGCCAGCTGAGCAGCGTCGGACTGGAACTCATAGCACCCACGGAGACGAACCTCTCGTCGCAGGCGCAGACCATAGCACTCAACGTGGTGAGCGACCTGCACTGGCGAGCTTCGCTGGCAGGCACGGGTGCCACGCTGAATCCCACCACCACCGAGGGCACAGGCAACGGCACCATACTGGTGAATGTCAGTGACAACAACTCAAGCAGCAGCCGCAGCTTCTCCATCACTGTGAGCAACGATGACAACACCATCCGCAAGGCCGTGACCTTCACCCAGAGCGGCAGCAGCTACTATGTGAACATCCTGGGCAATAAGTCCATCAGCCTGCCGCGCGTGGCCAGCTCGGCCAAGGTGACCATCGCCGTCAACCAGAGCTGGGAGGCCACCGCCTCAGAGGCATGGCTGTCGGTGGAGCCGTTCTTCGGCGACGTGGCCACCGTGGGCACACGCGAGATACAGACGGTGACTGTCGCTGTCGTGGGCAACAACAGGGCCGAGAGCCGTTCGGGCAACATCGTCTTCACCGTGCGCAACAGCGACGGCAGCGTGGCCTACACCGAGACACTCACCGTGGTGCAGGGCAGCGTCAACGCGCCCGAGGTGCAACAGCCCGAGGTGTTCGACATCTCGACACGCAGGGCAGCTTTCGCGGCTGCATATCATGCCGAACCCAGTCAGGGGGCCGTGACGGAGTATGGCTTCTTCTGGGGAACATCGCCCGACAACCTGACCAAGCAGAACCACATACAGCTCACGCCGCAGGCCGGACAGTATGGCTACGACGGACGCTTTGAGGCCTGGGCCGAAGACCTGCAGCCCCTGACGACCTACTATGTCGTCTCATACGCCGTGAACGACCAGGGCATGGGTATGAGCCAGGTGCGCGAGTTCACCACCGCCGGCGCAACGCCCGAGGAGGACGACAACCAGACACCCGGTCTGTAACAGGCGCACGTCTGGTTTTCCGAGCAAACTTACCAAGTCGATGACAGCCAAAAAGACAGAATATGAAAAACAGACTATTGAGGCTTGTCTCTGCCGCTAAGGCATTGAGACCACATCACAGGATATTTGCCATCATGGCTGCCGCGGCCATAACGGCCACCGCGCAGGCACAGGACACCACCACGGTTGGAGCCGAGGACAACAGTACCGAATATGATGCCGCCTTCTCTGACATGTACGTCGTCGGTGCCAACGAGACACTGCACCTGGAGTTTGTCAACTACAGCGACAAAGCGGAGAACTGGCACAACTGGGCGGCTGTGGTCAGCAATGCAGGAGAAGAGACCTTCACCGAGTATTTCCGACTGAGGGCCGACGCATACGGGTCGGGCGACTACTATGCAGCGGGGTCGTTGACCAGCAACTTCAACTGGGATACCTTCAAGGACGACATGGACGGAGCCAACGTGGTGCTGGAACTCTCGCGCAGCGGCTCTACCATTACGCTCAATGCTGACATCACTACGGTGGCAGGCGCCACATACAACGAGAAGTTCGTGGTTGACATAGACGGCGCAACGGAGAACATCGGGCTGATGCTGACCACAGAGAAAGGACACCTCGTGATAGATAACACGAAATTCTCCATCACGAGCGGAGAGGCTACGACCACCAATGTCAGCCTGACTGTTGAGGGCAATGGCTCGGTCACACTGACCGTGATTGAGGTCACGGGCGGGCCGGGTGAGAACTACTTGGCGCAGCCGGGCTCTCCTGTTGAGGTGCAGCTGACCGAAGGACAGACGGTGCAGCTCACCATGATGCCCGATGGGGAAGCAACCCTGATGGACCTCACCGTCAATGGCGCAAGCGTTATAGGCGACGTTGATGACAACACTTACTATCTTCAGGACACCAGCGTTGACCAAAACGTGGTAGCCACTTTCAGCGGCACTGCCGCGTCCACGCATACCATCACGGTGTCGTCCTATGGCGGAGGCTATGTGATGGAGAGTAACAGCGGCGCCCAAGTGCGCGATGCGGACACGCCCTTCACCGTGGACGACGGAACCTCCGTCACGTTCACCTTTGTGCCAGACGAAGGCTATTATGTGCAGAGTGCCATCGTGGGCGACAGCCTCGACATAACAACTGATGCACAGAGCGGCATATACACCTTCGACACTGTCGGCAGCGACGAAACGCTCTTCGTGCAGTTTGCACGCTTTACCCTACCGCTGACCGTGACCAACAACGGTCAGGGCTCGACACACATAGACGTGGTAGAGGACTCGCTGACGACACGCCAGGTGGAGGTCGCGGCAGCGGCCACCATGACCCTACAGGGCGACGAGGGCATACCGCAGGGAGCCAAGCTCGTCTTCACCTTCCAGCCCGCGACAGGCTACCAGCTGACCGGCCTGCGTCGGGACACCACCAGCGTCTTAGCGCAGGTGGACGACAACAGCTACACCATCGCCAGCTATGACTTCGACCAGACCATCACCGCCACATACGAGGCCATACCCGTCGTCTATCACACGCTGACGCTCACGGCCGGCAACAACGGCAGCATAGTCTATATCAACAACAACGGCGACAGCATCAGAGTGCAGGGCGGTGTGCAGCAGTCGTTCGAGGTGGCCGAAGGCACACAGGTGCCGCTGCGCTTCGTGCCCTCTGAGGGCTACTATATCGGCCAAGCCATGATGGGCGTAACCACCCAGACCGACATCACGTCGCAGATAGACTCTCAGGGCTACTACATCACCGAGGCCATGACGGAGCCTACGGCCGTCAGCGCCACCTTCTACTACGAGTGGACTGAAGAGAAGCGCCAGCAGCTGATGGCCGCCAGGGACAGCCTGACGCAGCAGCTGACACAGGCCGACAACCTGCTGGCCGCCACAGACCGCCCGTGGAACAAAAGCCAGCTGCAGCAGGTGCGCGACTCGGTCAGCACCTCGGCCGAGGATCTCCTGACGGTTATCGACAGCGAGGGTAACGTGGTGTCGCCGGACACCTTCGACGCTACGACGGCGCAGCAGATCTTCAGCACCACGCACTCACTTGCCGCCACGCTGCAACAGGCCCAGGCCACCTTTGTCAACACCAACCAGCCTTACGTCACGCTGGTCGCCACCATTGCCGAGGCAGAGGCGGCCCTCAGCAACGAGGCCTACGCCCTGCACGACCGCACAGAGCTGGAGCAGGCCCTGGC
>FLNV01000218.1_pt1 | contig 31156 bp, 20 predicted proteins | sample 1140351 | NCBI WGS metagenome assembly FLNV01 (sample SAMEA3878207, study PRJEB12797) | bioreactor metagenome | biome: Moose rumen | place: Sweden | collected 2011-10
CCTACCGAATCGGAACGAAAGGCGTGAACACCCGCAACACCATCACCCACACCGCCAACATGACCTATACGAACACCGGTGCCGAATACCTTATCTATATGAACGGCGACACCGGCCAGCCCTATTGGGTGATTGACTATCCGTTGGCGAGAGAGAGTGCCAGCGCCTGGGGTGACAACTACGGTCACCGCTCCAGCAAGTACTTCTTCGGTGCTCCCGTTCTGAACGGTCGTAAGGCAAGCCTCTTCCTAGCCCGCGGCATCTACACCCGCCATAAGATGATCGCCTATGACATAGACCCCTCCACCCATCAGCTCACGCAGAAATGGAGATGGGAGAACAACGGCGGTTGGAGCGACCCTTGGTATGGTAACGGCAACCACAACTACTGCATCGCCGACGTTGACGAAGACGGAAGAGATGAGATTGTTTATGGATCGATGGTGATCGACGACAACGGCAAAGGCCTGTCGACCACCGGACTTGGCCATGGCGACGCCCTCCACTGCTCCGATTTCGACCCCTACCGTGAAGGCCTGGAGATATTCGCATGTAACGAAGACGAGCCCTGCATGAACTACCGCAACGCGACCACGAGCCAGCTGTATGTGCGCCGTACGAGCTCGAGTGACGACGGCCGTGCGCTCTGCGGCAACTTCTCCAACACCTATCCCGGTGCTACGGGACGGTCTACCCAGACCGGCATGATCAGCTGTGTGAAAGACCAGGACATCCCCGCCTACAGTGGCGACAGCTTCATTGCCTGGGGCGACCTAAACTTCCGCATCTACTGGGACGGAGACCTCCTCTCTGAGGTGTTCAACTCACCCGGCACAGAGCGCGACTGCAAGATAGAGAAGCCCGGTACCGGCCGCCTGTTCACCTCCTCCGGCTGTAACACGAACAACTGGACAAAGAACCACCCCTGCTTCCAGGGCGACCTGATCGGCGACTGGCGTGAGGAGATCGTGATGCGCTGCGGGAGCAACGTGCGCATCTACACCAGCGGTATGTATACCAGCCACAGCATGCCATCGCTGTGGTTCGACCACCAGTACCGTCAGGCCATGGTATGGCAGATGCACGCGTACAACCAGCCGCCTCACCTGAGCTACTTCATGGGCGAGCTGGAAGGCTTCACGCAGGCACCTCCGCCATTGACCCTCGAGGACCGTACCGTCGTCTATTCCGGCAGCACGATGACCTCATCGCTGAACGGCAAAGACCTTCTGACCTTCGGTTTCACCGACAACACCTACAGTGTGTCCGGCCGTGTAGCACCAAGGCTGCTCGTGATGCATGTTCCGACGCTGACCGAAGGCAACAACAACAATAGCAACATCGGCCATTTCACGATGACCCACACGCTGAACTTCACGACCAGTGACGCCGGTCTGGAGGGACCGATGAGTTTCGTGAAGCAAGGCAAAGGCACGCTGAACATCTCGAAGAAGACCCTGAGCTACACCGGCCGCACCGATATCTGGGCCGGCTCCGTGAATTTCAACGGCACTCTCAGCAGCAGCCCCGTTTTCATGAACCGCTTCACCACCCTCAGCTCCGACGGCGGCACCTTCGGCGGCGGCATCCAGATGCTCTATGGCTCCACCCTGATTCCCGGTGGCTCGAACCATAGCGGCAGTCTCAGTACCACGACTTTGGACCTGAAATATGGTTCCCGCGTGAAAATCGACGTGAACAGCGACTACTCCGCCGACCGTCTGAACCTGACCAAGCTCATCATCGACAAGAAGACCGGTGACAACTGGACCAACTTCGGTCCCCGTTACCTCGCACCCGTGTTTGAGTTCACGCCCCATGGCACGCTCAACAACGGCCTATATTATCTCGGCACCCTGAGCGAGGTAGAGGGCAGCCTTTCCGACCTCATCGTAGAGGGCCTTGGCGGGTATACCTATACGCTGGCACACAAGCAGGGTGGACTCTGGCTGAAGATCGGCAGCGGAGAAATCGGTGAATGTGCTGAGCCGGACATTGCACAGACTGACTGGAGCAACGGATATCCAGTCGTGACCGTAACCCCTAACAGCTTCACCTATAACGGTCGTACAGCGACCCCCGCCCTTGCAGCCACTTTCACCGATGTGTACGGCAATACCAGCGCAGTGACCATCGGCGGTGGTGGCACCTCAGGCCGCGGTTATACCGAAGACTATGAGAACGCTTCTTCGGTGAGCGGCTGGACTACCCCCGGCGCCGCCATGAGCATCGGCAGCGGCGACTCCGGTTACGGCAAGTACCTGCTTATCGACACCCAGCGCACTAACACCCGTTACGCCTACACGAAGCCGTCCGGCGTGAACGTTTCGGGTTGGAACGACTATACCATCGAGTTCGACCTGGCAATCAAGTCTGGTAACACCGACGGAGTGGAGTTCTGCGTGATGAGCCAGAACGGTGTGATGCCTACCAATGTATGGGACAACTACGCGGCCATCAACGGCAACCGCAACATGCTCTTCGACGTCACTGCAGGAAAGAACAGCACGACCTATTCTGTGAACGGCACGTCTACGACTACGAATCTTGGCAGCGGAACATGGTACCACTACAAGCTTGATGTGAGCCAGGGCAGCGGCAGCGTGAAATGGAGCATCAGCAACGGCAGCGGCGGCACCTTCACCCTTCCGTCGGGAAGCAGCGGCGCCTTCTCCGGTTTCTACCTCGTAGCCGGCCGCTATTACTCCACGTTTAAGCTTGACAACATCAAGGTTTATAAGAACGCTTCTGCCCAGACCATCTATACTCAGAACCACGAGAGCCTGAGCGGCGTGAGCGGCTGGACCGCTCTTGACCCGGGCAACATGAGCCTCGTGAGCGGTGACGCCACTTACGGCAAGTATTTCCGTTACAGCAACAGCGGCCGAACCCGCTACGCATACTCCACGATAGACGTGAACCTGTCGTCAGCCAAGGTTTATACCTTGGAATTCGACGCAGCGTTGGCTTACACCTCCCGTTACAATGAGCAGACCGAGCTATGCGTGATGAGCAAGGGCGGTTCGCTTCCCGGCAACTGGAACCAATGGGATCAGTATGCATACAAGAACGGCGGTGCCAACTACCTGTTCGATTTGGTGAACGGCGGTAAGGCCTCCACCACGTACACGCTGAACCAAGGCAACCAGACCACGAACCTTGCATCCGGCGGATGGTATCACTACAAGCTGACTGTAGACCGCTCGACGGGTACCGTGAACTACACTATCTCCAACGGCACCACCGGCACGTTTGTCCTTCCCGCCGGCACGAGTCCTGACTTCTACGGCTTCTACTATGTGTCGCCCCGAGCCGACTCATCGTTGAAGCTCGACAACATCAAGGTCGTCATCACCGAGGAGTCAGACGAGCCGACATCGGGCGGCAACACCTTCACATTCACCCAGAACGGTACGCTGACGGTGACTGCCAGCTACGACGGGTGTCTTCCGGCATCCTCATCCTACACTTACACGTCCGGACAGGTGAAGCCGATGAACGACGATCTGGATGATGAAGGGGAGTCGACCGACATCGAGACCGTCCGCAAGGAAGACCCTGCATTGAACGACGTATGGTACAACCTAGCCGGCCAGCGCGTAGACAAACCAACGAAAGGCATCTTCGTGAACGGGAACGGCAAGAAAGCCATCTTCAGATAGCCCCCTTCAGAATTCTTTGAATATCCTGCAGGCAGTGAACAGGCTGTCTGCAGGATTTTTTGTGATTGTGGATAGAGGGCTGAAATCTATAACCGCCATCGTACCCAAAGTGGAATTGATGATGTTGAGTTATTAAGAACTGAGGATTTTTCCAGGAATTTTTCAAAATATGTCAATACCCATGGTATTCATGTTATTGAACGTGATTATTGGCACAAATACAGAGACAGGCTCCAGCCCAGTGAATGGACAGACATTCACGAAGAAGTGAGAATGATGCTAGAACGAAGATTCTATGAGATGGTTCTCCACAGGGGCTCATAACTAAATCCATTCGGAGGTGAAAATGTGCCACAATTTGGTATGGTTACCGTATTTTTATAGCTAGCATGCCGTTCCGCAATTCCACATAGAGCCAAAAAACGGGACTTGAGATTCATTTCTCAAGTCCCGTTTTTCGGATTTTATTTTCTGTTTTAGAACGTAGCGTTGAACGATGCGAATGCGTTAGTAGGGTCGAAGTTTGCTAGATTGCGTTCGTAGGCCTCTTCCTTAGAACCGACCACGATTTTCTCGAACTCTCTGAGTCCTGTACCCGCGGGAATGAGGTGTCCGCAGATGACGTTCTCCTTCATACCCTCGAGGAGGTCCTTCTTTCCGCTGATTGCCGCCTCGTTGAGTACCTTGGTAGTCTCCTGGAAAGATGCGGCCGACATAAAGCTGGATGCCCCGAGAGCTGCACGCGTGATACCTTGCAGTATCTGAGTTGCTGTAGCAGGGATTGCATCTCGAACCTGTACCTGCTTCATATCCCGTCGCTTGAGAGAAGAGTTCTCGTCTCTTAGTTTTCTGGCGGTAATGATTTGTCCCTTCTTGAGCGTTTCGGAGTCGCCTTCGTCGACCACCACTTTCTTGCCCCAGATACGGTCGTTCTCCTCAGCGAAGTCATGCTTGTCGACGATACCGTCCTCCAGGAACCTGGTGTCTCCCGGCTCGTTGATTTGTACCTTGCGCATCATCTGTCGAACGATGATTTCAAAGTGCTTGTCGTTGATGGTCACACCCTGTAGTCGGTACACATCCTGTACCTGGTTGACGATGTACTCCTGCACGGCCGTAGGTCCCTTGATGGCCAGGATATCAGCCGGTGTGATGGCGCCGTCAGACAGCGGTGTACCCGCCCTTACGTAGTCGTTCTCCTGAACGAGCAACTGCTTAGACAGGGGTACGAGGTATTTCTTGACGTCTCCGACCCTGGAAGTGAGAATGATTTCTCTGTTACCACGCTTGACAGCTCCCATGGTGATTTGTCCGTCGATTTCAGCCACGACAGCCGGGTTAGACGGGTTACGAGCCTCAAAGAGCTCCGTTACACGTGGCAGACCACCTGTGATGTCACCGCCCTTGTTGACCGCGCGCGGTATCTTGACAAGAATGTCTCCCGGCTTGATCATCTGTCCGTTCTCGACGGTGATATGGCCGTTGATCGGGAAGTTGTACGTGCGCAGCACCTGTCCTTCCTCGTCGAGAATGTGGCATTCCGGCACTACAGACCTATTGTGTGACTCAGTGACGATGTATTCCTTCATACCCGTGGTTTCGTCCTGCTCAACTCGGTAAGTGACACCTTCGATGACCCCGTTGAATTCGGTCTTACCCTCAAACTCAGAAACGATGATTGCGTTGAACGGGTCCCACTGAGCGATGACGTCTTCCTTCTCAACGATGTCCCCCTCCTTGAAGAAGAGGTCAGCACCGTAAGGAACGTTCACGGTTGACATGACGATTCCCGTGTTGATATCGACGAAGCGCAGTTCCGCTAGTCGGCTGACCACGACCTGACGAGTTTTTCCGTCGTCGGTAGTAGCAGGAGCCTCGATTGTCCTGAGCTCCTCGAACTCGAGCCTGCAGTGATGCTTAGCCTGAATTTGAGCGTTAGCCGCCGCGTTACCTGCCACACCACCGGCGTGGAACGTACGTAGAGTAAGCTGTGTACCCGGCTCACCGATGGCCTGTGCCGCGATGACACCGACAGCCTCACCTTTCTGTACCATCTTGGCAGTAGCGAGGTTACGTCCGTAGCACTTCATGCAAACACCTTTCTTCGACTCGCACGTGAGGACTGAGCGAATGTCGATGGACTCGATACCGCATGCCTCTATTTCAGCAGCCACGCTCTCTGTGATTTCCTCTCCAGAACCGAGAATGAGGTCTCCGGTAGACGGGTTGATGATGTCGTGAACCGACACACGTCCGAGAATACGCTCCGCGAGTGAAGCCACGACGCGGTCTCCGTCCTTGAGTGCTGTGCACTCAAGTCCTCTGAGCGTCCCGCAGTCTTCCTCGGTGATGATGACATCATGGCTGACATCGACGAGACGACGAGTGAGGTATCCGGCGTCGGCTGTCTTGAGCGCAGTATCTGCAAGACCCTTACGAGCACCGTGAGTAGAGATGAAGTACTCGAGCACAGACATACCCTCCTTGAAGTTAGACAGAATCGGGTTCTCGATGATATTCATCTCGCTAGCTCCCGCTTTCTGGGGTTTCGCCATCAATCCCCTCATACCCGCCAACTGTGCGATCTGGTCAGCCGAACCACGTGCTCCAGAGTCAAGCATCATAAATACGGCGTTGAATCCCTGGTCGGCCTCCGTCATTTGCTTCATGAGAGTGGCCTTGAGTTCGTTGTTGACACGAGTCCATGTATCGATAACCTGCTGGTATCGGTTCTTGTCGGTGATCAGACCGAGAGAGTAGTTCATCTGAATTTCCTCAATCTGGTTGTTACCGTTCTCCACGATCTTGGCTTTCTCCTGAGGAATGATGATGTCGTCGAGCACGAAAGAGAGACCACCTTCGTATGCCTTGTTGTATCCCAGGTTCTTGATTCCATCGAGGAATTCGCAGGCCTGAGCCATACCGACGGTCTTGATCACCTTGGTGATGACTTTCTTGAGCGCCTTCTTTCCGATGACCTCGTTGACGAATCCGACTCTGTCCGGAATGATATCGTTGATGATGATACGTCCGACGGTAGTCTTAACCATATTCTTGAAGAAGTTTCCGTTCTCATCGACGTCCTTCACGTAGCATTCGATCTTAGCGTGTACGTCAACCCTTCCTTCGTTGTATGCGATGATTGCCTCTTCCGGTCCGTAGAACTTGAGTCCCTCTCCCTTAGCCCCCGGTCGCTCTTTCGAGATGTAGTAGAGACCGAGCACCATATCCTGAGACGGCACAGTGACCGGTTCTCCTGATGCCGGCGAGAGGATGTTATGCGACTGTAGCATAAGAAGCTGTGCCTCGAGAATCGCCTCGTTAGAGAGCGGGAGGTGTACAGCCATCTGGTCACCGTCGAAGTCTGCGTTGAAAGCCGTACAAGCCAGCGGGTGCAGCTGAATGGCCTTTCCCTCGATCATCTTCGGCTGGAACGCCTGAATACCGAGTCGGTGGAGAGTAGGAGCACGGTTGAGCAGAACCGGGTGTCCCTTCATTACGTACTCGAGAATATCCCAGATGACGGGGTCTCTTCTGTCGACGATTTTCTTCGCCGACTTTACAGTCTTGACGATACCTCTCTCGATGAGCTTACGAATGATGAAAGGCTTATAGAGTTCAGCCGCCATAAGTTTTGGGAGTCCGCATTCGCCCATCTTGAGCTCCGGACCGACGACGATGACAGAACGAGCAGAATAGTCGACACGTTTACCGAGGAGGTTTTGGCGGAAACGTCCCTGCTTACCCTTGAGTGAGTCGCTGAGCGACTTGAGCGGTCTGTTTGACTCCGACTTCACTGCAGAGCTCTTACGTGAGTTGTCGAATAGGCTGTCGACAGCCTCCTGAAGCATACGTTTCTCGTTACGCAGAATGACTTCCGGTGCCTTGATTTCGATGAGTCTCTGCAGACGGTTGTTACGAATGATGACCCTTCTGTATAGGTCGTTGAGGTCAGAAGTTGCGAATCGTCCACCGTCGAGTGCTACGAGCGGTCTGAGGTCCGGCGGAGTGACCGGTATGTTGTGCATGATCATCCATTCCGGCTTGTTTCTTCCTTTCGAAGCCCTGAATGCCTCTACGACCTGTAGTCGTTTGAGTGACTCCGCCTTCCTTTGCTGTGAGGTGTCGGTGTTTGCTTTGTCACGCAGTTCGTATGATAGATCGTCGAGGTTGATTCTCTTGAGCATGAACTCGATAGCCTCCGCTCCCATCATGGCGATGAATTTGTTGGGGTCGTCGTCGCTCAGCTGCTGGTTTCCCTCAGGCAGAGAATCCACGACTTTCCAGTATTCCTCTTCCGTGAGCAGTTCGTAGTCGTGAACGACGACCATCTCCTTGTCCCTAGCGCTGTTACGTTCCTGTTCCGCTGAAGTCTCAGCCACTCCAGACTGTATGACGATATATCGTTCGTAGTAGATGACGGAGTCCAGTTTCTTAGTAGGGAGTCCCAGGAGGTATCCGATTTTGTTAGGCAGTGATCTGAAGTACCAGATGTGAGCAACCGGCACGACGAGTGCTATGTGTCCAGTTCTTTCACGTCTGACTTTTTTCTCAGTGACTTCTACACCGCATCTGTCGCAGACGATGCCTTTGTATCGAATCCGCTTGTATTTACCGCAGTGGCACTCATAGTCCTTAGTAGGTCCGAAAATGCGCTCGCAGAAAAGTCCGTCTCGTTCCGGCTTGTAAGTGCGGTAGTTGATGGTTTCCGGTTTGAGGACCTCACCGTATGAGTTCTCGAGAATCTCCTCCGGTGACGCCAGTCCAATCGTGATTTTCGAGAAATTGGTTTTTGATTTGGTTTCTCTCTTAAATGCCATATTATATGTCGAAAAAATTTAAGTTGAGAGTTTAATGTTAAAAGTATAAAGATGAAAGTTTAAAGTTGAAAGATGAAAGTTGCGCGTTGATTAAGCGTGTATGCTTTCGTTTTCTTTCGCTTTATACATCTTATTAAATCTTAGTCGAGCGTGATGCTGAGACCGAGTCCTCTGAGCTCGTGGAGGAGTACGTTGAGCGACTCCGGGATACCCGGTGTCGGCATGGTGTCTCCCTTGACGATAGCCTCGTAAGCCTTGGAACGTCCAACGACGTCGTCCGACTTGATGGTGAGTATTTCCTGAAGTACGTGAGAAGCTCCGAAAGCCTCGAGCGCCCACACCTCCATTTCTCCGAAACGCTGTCCACCGAACTGCGCCTTACCACCGAGCGGTTGCTGTGTGATGAGCGAGTATGGTCCGATAGAACGCGCGTGCATCTTGTCCTCAACCATGTGTCCGAGTTTGAGCATGTATGTAACTCCGACAGTAGCAGGCTGGTCGAATCTGAGTCCTGTCTCTCCGTTGTAGAGGTAAGTACGTCCGTATCTAGGCAGTCCCGCCTTGTCCGTCCATTCGCAGAGGTCCTCGAGGTGTGCTCCGTCGAAGATCGGGGTAGCGAACTTGACGTTCAGTTTCTTACCTGCGGCTCCGAGAACCGCCTCGAAAATCTGTCCGATGTTCATACGAGAAGGCACACCCAGCGGGTTGAGCACGATGTCGACCGGTGTACCGTCCTCGAGGAATGGCATATCCTCCTGTCTTACGATTTTTGAGACGATACCCTTGTTACCGTGTCGTCCGGCCATCTTGTCTCCCACGCCGATTTTACGTTTCTTGGCCACGTAGACCTTCGCCATCTGTATGATACCCGGGTTGAGCTCATCGCCGATGGTGAGTGCGAATTTCTTCCGTTTGAGTTCAGCGTCGAGGAGTTTGTACTTCTTCAGGTAGTTGATGACCAGCTGTTTGATGAGTTCGTTGGTGTGCTCATCGTCCGTCCATCCGCTGAGCTGTACGATTGTGTAGTCGAGCTTGTCGAGTACGGTCGCCACGAACTGTGCTCCAGTCGGTATGATTTCAGATCCCATGTAGTCTTTGACGCCGCAAGACTTCTTCCCCTTGGTGAGCGTCATGAGTTTGTCGACGAGAATGGCCCTGAAGTCTGCGATTTTCTCTTCGTACTCCTTGTCGATTTTCGGTAGTTCCTGCCGGTCGCGAGCCTTGTCCGCACGTGACTTGATGGCCCGTGAGAACAGTTTCTTGTCGATAACGACACCGCTGAGAGAGGGGTTAGCCTTGAGAGACGCGTCCTTGACGTCTCCAGCCTTGTCACCGAATATAGCCCTAAGTAGTTTTTCTTCAGGAGTAGGGTCAGACTCTCCCTTCGGTGTGATTTTACCGATGAGAATGTCACCCGGTCCGATTCTAGCTCCCACTCGAACGATACCGTTCTCGTCGAGGTCCTTGGTAGCTTCCTCGCTAACGTTAGGGATGTCGGATGTAAGTTCCTCGACCCCTCGCTTGGTCTCACGAACTTCGAGGGAGAACTCGTCGACGTGTACAGAAGTGAGGATATCCTCTCTGACGACCCTTTCGTTGAGCACGATAGCGTCCTCGTAGTTGTATCCCTTCCATGGCATGTAAGCCACGAGCAGGTTTCTTCCGAGTGCCAGCTCTCCGTTAGCCGTAGCGTATCCCTCCGTGAGCATGTCTCCTTTCTTGACGCGGTCGCCTCTGTTGCATAGCGGTCTGAGGTCGATGGTCATGTTCTGGTTCGTTCTTCTGAACTTGGGGAGTTTATATTCTTTGACCGCCGGTTCGAAGCTTACGAACTCCTCGTCCTCAGTACGGTCGTAAAGAATACGAATGGTGTTAGCATCTACATATTCCACGACACCGTCTCCCTCGGCCACGATCATGGTTCTTGAGTCCTCGCAGACTTGCTTTTCGATACCTGTTCCCACGATAGGCGACTCTGTTCTGAGCAGTGGCACCGCCTGTCGCATCATGTTTGATCCCATGAGCGCACGGTGCGCGTCGTCGTGCTCGAGGAACGGAATGAGTGCTGCTGCGATAGAGGCGATCTGCTGAGGTGCGACGTCCATGTAGTCGACCTGAGCTGGTGGAACGACCGGATAGTCAGCGTCCTTACGGCATTTCACCACTTTACGTATGAAGTTACCGTTTTCGTCGAGCGGAGCGTTGCCCTGTCCGATGATTTTAGCTTCCTCTTCCTCTGCCGAGAGATAAACGATGTTGTCGTTGTTGAGGTCGACGACACTGTTTTCCACCTTTCTATACGGTGTCTCGATGAATCCGAGGCTGTTGATTTTCGCGTATACGCAGAGAGATGAGATCAGACCGATGTTAGGTCCTTCCGGAGACTCGATGGGGCAGAGACGTCCGTAGTGTGTGTAGTGCACGTCACGTACCTCGAATCCCGCTCTTTCCCTTGATAGTCCACCCGGTCCGAGTGCGGAGAGACGACGTTTGTGCGTGATTTCCGCAAGCGGGTTAGTCTGGTCCATGAACTGAGAGAGCGCGTTGGTTCCGAAGAACGAGTTGATGACCGACGAAATAGTCTTTGCGTTGATGAGGTCCGTAGGAGAGAACACCTCGTTATCACGCACGTTCATTCTTTCCCGTATTGTTCTGCTCATACGTGCGAGTCCGATGGCGAACTGGTTAGAGAGTTGCTCGCCGACGGTTCTGACACGACGGTTGCTGAGGTGGTCGATATCATCGACGATCGCCTTGGAGTTAGCCAGTTCGACGAGGTATTTGATGATTTCGATGATGTCCTCTTTCGTGAGCACCCTGATATCCTCAGCGGTGGAGAGTCCCAGTTTCCGGTTCATGCGGTATCTACCCACGTCGCCGAGGTCGTATCTTTTTTCAGAGAAGAAGAGGTTGTTGATGACCTCACGTGCGCTCTGGTCGTCCGCGGGGTCCGCATTACGCAGCTGTCGGTAGATGTAGTTGACCGCCTCTTTTTCCGAGTTACAAGGGTCTTTTGCGAGTGTGTTGAAAATGATGGAGTAGTCGGATGCGTTCTTGTCCTCATTGTGTACGAGAATGTTCTCCACTCCCGCCTCGAGAATTTTGTCGATATCCTCCTGCTCGAGTACAGTCTCACGTTCAATCACTTTCTCGTTACGTTCGATGGTGATGAGCTCTCCCGTCTCCTCATCGACGAAGTCCTCCGTCCAAGAGTGGAGCACGCGTGCAGCGAGCTTTCTTCCCACCATCTTCTTGAGGTTGGTCTTTGTAGCCTTCACCTCTTCCGCAAGGTTGAAGATATTGAGGATGTCCTTATCCTGCTCATATCCGATCGCACGAAGAAGGGTTGTTACCGGTAGTTTTTTCTTACGGTCGATGTAAGCGTACATGACGTCGTTGGTATCAGTAGCGAACTCGATCCATGATCCTTTGAAGGGTATGATACGTGCAGAGAAGAGCTGTGTTCCGTTAGCGTGAACGCTAGATCCGAAGAAGACACCCGGTGAGCGGTGCAGCTGTGAAACGACGACCCGCTCCGCTCCGTTGATGACGAAAGTACCGTTATCCGTCATGTATGGAATTTGTCCGAGGAACACGTCCTGTACTGTCGTCTCGAAGTCGACGTGGTCCGGGTCGGAGCATGATAGCATGAGTTTCGCCTTGAGTGGCACACTGTAGGTAAGTCCTCTTTCTAGACACTCCTCGATGGTGTATCTTGGTGCGTCTACATAGTAGTCGAGGAAGTCGAGCTTGAAGTTGTTCCGCGTGTCAGCGATAGGGAAATTCTCAGCGAACACTTTGTAGAGTCCGTCTTTCTTTCTTTTCTCAGGCGGCGTGTCAAGCTGTAGGAAGTCTCTGAAAGACTTGAGCTGTACGTCGAGGAAGTCCGGATATGGCACCGGATTCTGCACGGACGAGAAGTCAACTCTGTTGTTAATGATTTTGGACATCTTGTTATATTTAAGTTTGAAGTATTTACTTAGAACTTTTTTTGTTACGATATTGAATCGTTATGCTGTTTTATTTCTCCATTTTTCATTATTCTCTTAAGTAATCGTCCTTTAAGCAATCCTAGTTGTGTCGTAAGGGTAGGGCAGTGTTTGATTTCATTTATTCATTCATTCATTAATTTTTTATTTTTTCTTTCATTTTCCTGCCTTACTTTTTTTGTGTCCCGCTTATTAGTGGTCATGTGGTTTTTTCTTGTGCTTTAATAAAAAGACACAAAAAGGTTAAGAACCCTCACCCTGAGGATTCTTAACCGATATGTTATGTAGTGATGACTTGTAGATTACTGAATCTCAACCTCAGCACCAGCACCTTCGAGTGCAGCCTTGAGAGCCTCAGCAGTAGCCTTGTCAACACCTTCCTTGAGCTTAGCAGGTGCACCGTCAACGAGCTCCTTAGCCTCTTTCAGTCCAAGTCCGCAAGACTCCTTCACAGCCTTAACGACCTGCAGCTTAGCAGCTCCAGCGCTCTTCAAAACAACGTCGAAAGCAGTCTTTTCCTCAGGGGCAGCCTCGCCACCAGCGCCAGGGCCAGCAGCAACTGCAACAGCTGCAGCAGCAGGCTCAATACCATACTCGTCCTTGAGGATAGCCTTCAGTTCACTCACTTCTTTCACTGTCAAATTAACTAATTCTTCAGCAATAGCTTTAATATCTGCCATTTTTATAAATTTTTTAATGGTTATTTTTTGTTTTTTTTAATTCAATTCGAGGCCTTAGCCTCCTGTGCGGTATAAAATATAACCGTCCGTTTTTTTCCTAATTAGGAATTCTTTTCTTCGATCGCGTCGAGCAGTCCATGAATAGTAGTCCCGCCGTCGAGCTGAGATAGAACGCTGTTGATAGGTCCCTCGAGAGTAGAGATAACCTCTGCGATGAGTTCGTTCTTGCTCTTGATAGCGCAGAGCGCGTCAAGCATTTCCGCACCCACATAGGCACTTTCCTCTGCGAACGCTCCCTTGAGAGCCGGCATATCAGCGTGGTCTTTAGCGAATTTCTTGATAAGTTTCGCAGGAGCATTAGCCGTTGTGCAGAACATGACGCCCGTGTTTCCTTTGAGGCAGTCATATAGAGCCGAGTAGTCCTCTTCTCTTTTTTCGAGAGCTTTCTCGAAAAGTGTGTTCTTAACAACCTGCAGCTTGATGTCGTTCTTGAAGCACTCGCGACGCAGGTCGCTCGTGTCTCCGCTGTTCATTCCCGTAACGTCTACGATGTAGAAGTGCGGGTACTGGTTGAGCGTCTCGACGAATTGATCGATAAGTAAGCTTTTATCTTCTTTCTTCATGATTCAGTCTGGTTTAATTAGTCAATAGATTTTGGATCTACCTTCACGCCCTTGCTCATTGTCGTTGAAAGATAAATGCTCTTGATATACGTACCTTTCGCCGTAGCCGGCTTCAGTTTGATGATGGTGTTGATGAACTCCTGTGCGTTCTCCTTGATCTTTACCGGTTCGAAAGAAACCTTTCCGATAGAAGTGTGCACGATACCGGTCTTGTCGACTTTGAAGTCAATCTTACCTTGTTTTACTTCTTTTACCGCTTTAGCCACGTCCATAGTGACCGTACCGCTCTTAGGGTTCGGCATGAGTCCACGGGGTCCGAGAATTCTTCCGAGTGCACCGATTTTTCCCATGCATGATGGCATAGTGATGATGACGTCGACGTCAGTCCATCCCCCTTTGATTTTCTCGATGTACTCTTCGAGTCCAACGTAGTCCGCACCTGCTTCAGTCGCAGCAGCCTCCTGGTCGGCGGTACAGAGACAGAGTACACGTACTTGCTTACCGGTTCCGTTCGGGAGAGACACGACGCCACGAACCATCTGGTCGGCTTTACGTGGGTTCACTCCGAGTCGCATGTCGATATCGACCGATGCGTCGAACTTAGTGAACGTGATCTCCTTCAACAGATTCACGGCCTCTTCCAGCGTGTAAGCTTTCCCTGCCTCAATCTTATCAGCAACTATCTTTTGATTTTTTGTCAGTTTACTCATTTTAATTGAAGTTTTTATAAATTACAATTCAGGGAAGTCTCCTTTAACGCGTATACCCATACTACGTGCTGTTCCTGCAATCATCTTCATGGCAGACTCCACGGTGAAGCAGTTCAGGTCAGGCATTTTATCCTCAGCGATAGTCTTGATTTGATCCCAAGTTACCTCAGCCACTCTCTGCCTGTTAGGTTCCGCAGAGCCTTTCTTAGCTTTAGAAGCCTCAAGCAGCTGTACAGCAGCCGGTGGTGTCTTGATGATGAAATCGTACGACTTGTCAGCATAGTAGGTAATAACGACCGGAAGTATTTTCCCGGCCTTATCCTGAGTTCTGGCGTTGAACTGCTTACAGAAGTCCATGATGTTGATACCCTTCGAACCGAGGGCAGGACCAACTGGTGGTGATGGGTTCGCAGCGCCACCTTTAATCTGTAATTTGATTAATCCAGCAACTTCTTTTGCCATTTGTCTAATAGATTTAAAAATTATTTATACTACTTGGTGTCTTTCTTGTTTATCCTGATAGGTAGAGACACCGTTGGAAGAAACTCCGATGCGTAACATCATCATTGTTCCTTCTCCACTTGTCCGTAACTGAGCTCGAGCGGTGTCACACGTCCGAAAATCTTGACGGCGACTTTGATTTTTTGCTTATCCTGGTCGACCTCCTCGACGAGCGCCTTGAATCCGGCGAATGGTCCGTCGTTGACAGTGACGGCTTCTCCGACGTTGAACTGGACTTGTAGTGTCTGCGGTACCTCTTCGGTTCCGTCGTCGACTCCTAGCATCCGGTTGATTTCGGCTTGTCTCATAGGCGTAGGGTTATCGGTTCCTCCAAGGAATCCGAGTACCCCCGGAGTGTTTCTAAGCATGTGAGGGATTTCTCCGACGAGCATAGCCTCGACAAGGACGTATCCTGGCAACAGGCTTACTTCCTTGACGGTTCTCTTCCCACGAACGATTTTCTCTTCCTTTCGGGAGGGAATAAGTACTTGTGGCACGTACTTCTCGTAACCGTGGTTTTTCATGTCGAGTTCAATGTATTCCTTTACTTTAGACTCTTTCCCACTGATTGCTTTGAGAGCGTACCACTGAAATTCCTTGGATTCCATGCTTTTTACCTATTGATTTAATAAATCAAATCAACAATTAACTCAAAAACCTTGTTGATAGCAAAGACAATAATCGCAATGATGATGGAAGCAGATAAAACCAACACTGCGGTGCTTGCCAGTTCCTTACTCGATGGCCATGTTACTTTATGAACAAGCTCATTGTAGGATTCTTTGCAATATGTAGCAATACTTTTAAACATAATTCATTCTTACAAAAAGCACGGGAAGAGAGGCTCGAACTCCCGACACCTGGTTTTGGAGACCAGTGCTCTGCCAACTGAGCTATTCCCGTAAAAATTCCTGTCCTGAGCCCTTTGACCCAGGACAGGGATAAAAGATTATCTTTATTGTACGATTAGTCGTAAACCTCAGTGATCTGACCGGAACCTACGGTACGTCCACCTTCACGGATAGCGAAACGGAGACCTACGTTGAGAGCAACCGGGTAGATGAGCTCAACCTTGATTTCGACGTTGTCGCCCGGCATAACCATCTCAACTCCATCAGGGAGAGCGATTTCACCAGTACAGTCCATAGTGCGGAGGTAGAACTGCGGGCGGTAGTGGTTCTTGAACGGAGTGTGACGACCACCCTCTTCCTTCTTGAGGACGTAGATAGAAGCCTTGAAGCTCTTGTGAGGAGTGATAGCACCCGGGTGAGTGATCACCATACCACGCTTAACGTCCTTCTTGTCGATACCACGGAGAAGCAGACCAACGTTATCACCAGCCTCACCCTCATCGAGGATCTTGCGGAACATCTCGACACCAGTAACGACAGACTTAGCGTCTTCACCGAGACCGAGGAGCTGTACAGGGTCACCAACGTGGATAACACCAGTTTCGATACGGCCAGTAGCCACAGTACCACGACCGGTGATAGAGAATACGTCCTCAACCGGCATAAGGAACGGCTTATCCTTATCGCGTGGAGGCTCCTGAATCCACTCGTCACAAGCGTTCATGAGATCCATCACTTTCTCTTCCCATTCAGGTACACCGTTGAGAGCACCGAGGGCAGAACCGCGGATGAACGGAGTGTCCTCTTCGAACTCATACTGCTCGAGCAGGTCGTGCATTTCCATTTCCACGAGGTCAAGCATTTCCTCGTCGTCCACCATGTCACACTTGTTGAGGAATACAACGAGGCGCGGCACGTTCACCTGGCGAGCGAGAAGGATGTGCTCACGAGTCTGTGGCATAGGACCATCGGTAGCAGCAACAACGATGATAGCACCGTCCATCTGCGCAGCACCAGTAACCATGTTCTTCACATAGTCGGCGTGTCCCGGACAGTCCACGTGAGCGTAGTGACGCTTCTCAGTCTCGTACTCAACGTGAGCGGTGTTGATGGTGATACCACGCTCTTTCTCTTCAGGTGCGTTGTCAATCTGGTCGAAAGACTTGATTTCAGAAAGACCCTTCTTTGCGAGAACGGTGGTGATTGCTGCAGTAAGAGTAGTCTTACCGTGGTCAACGTGACCGATAGTACCAATATTTAAGTGGGGTTTGGTACGTTCGAATTTCTCTTTTGCCATAGCTAATTCTTAATTCTTCGTTTTTATTGTTTATAATTTATTAATTTCTCTGTCTCAACCTGAGAGCTGTTATCGAGACTTGAACTCGAGACCTCTTCCTTACCAAGGAAGTGCTCTACCACTGAGCTATAACAGCATTCCTTTATAATAAATATAAGATTTAGATCTTACTTCATTCAATCATTATGCGCGTGGGCACAGATGGATTCGAACCACCGAAGGCGAACGCCAGCAGATTTACAGTCTGCCCCATTTGGCCACTCTGGAATATGCCCTTGTTCACCCGCTCCATTAGTCCCACTAGATAAAGCGGGTGCAAATTTACGCATAATTTTTGAAACGCCAAAGTTTTTTGGCAATTTTTTTATTTTTTGCTAGATTTTTCTTTGTACCTGGCCAATTGTTTCTCCAAAGCCGGCAGACTTTGGTCAATTGCTTCCTCAAACGTGTCGCAGGTTTTCTCGGCGAAAAGTTCCTCTCCTGGGAGCGATACTTTGATGCTAGCCTGCTTGTTGAGAGCTGTAGCCGGCTTGACGACCTTCAATGACACCTCTACTTTCTTGATATCAGCGCAAAACTTCTCCAGCTTGCTGACTTTTTTCTGGATGAACTCCTGCAACTTTTCTGTTGCGTCGAATTTGATTGGCTTAACACTAAGTTCCATAGTCGATTTTGTTTGTTGGTTTAACATTATGAGTCTTGTTGCAAGTGCTTACTCGCTCTATGCATACTTATGACCTAGGATGTGCTTTGTTGTAAACGTTCTTCAGTTCTTGGAATGACAGATGCGTGTAGACCTGTGTGGTCTCGAGGCTCTCATGTCCGAGCAGTTGCTGTATGGCCTGCAGGTCAGCGCCGTTGTTGAGCATAGCAGTAGCGAAGGAGTGCCTGAGTACGTGCGGGCTTCTCTTCTTCTGTGAAGTGACAGTCGCCAGGTTTTGGGTGACGATACGGTGTATTTCGTCAGGTCTGAGGTTTTTTCCTTTTTTTCCGACGAGTAGATTTGTACCTTCGAATCCGTCCTTGAAGTGCTGGTCCCTTATCTGGATGTAGTCGTCGATCTCGTTTAAGAGTTCGTTGCTGACGGGTATGATCCGTTGCTTCATCCGTTTTCCTGTCACTTTGATGGCTTTTTCTGCATGCAGAATGTCCTTGTCCTGTAGTCCGAGGATTTCAGCCCTTCTCATTCCGGTGGAATAGAGCATGAGGATGATGAGATGGTCTCTTTTCCCCTCAAAACCTTCCGGGAAGGTGTTGCCGTCGAGCAGTTGCTCCATGTTTTCGTCCTTGACGAAGGCAGGCAGCTGCTTGCTCTTCTTCGGTGAGTTAATCCTTGCAGTTGGGTTCTTGTTGACCTTTCCGGTTTTCATCAGGTACTTGTAGAACGTTCTGAGTGCGCTGAGAGCAAGGCTGACCGTAGCCGGTTTCTTGTCTTGCTCGTCCATCATGAAGACGATCCACTCGCGGATGATGTCCTGGTCGACCGTATCCCAAGAGATACCCTCTCCGAGGCTTTTGAAGAACGTCTGGAACTCTTTGAGGGCGGTCCCGTAGTTGTCTACGGTTCGGTCAGACCGGTTCAGCTCCGCCCTTAGGTAGTCCAGGAAATTTGCTATAGTAGTCATTTCTTTCGCCGCCTTTTTGTAGGCAGTCTCGATTTATGGCACTAAATTAGCAATTTTCTTTTAAACAATCAAATTTTGACGGTTAAATTCGTTTAAAAACTCAAAAAAAACCGTTCTGGCAGCGATTGGCGGCCATATATCCGGTTAGCAACGCCTTTATTAGTCCTCCTGCTGGTGGAGTTTGTTAACGTAGATGGCGTGCTGCATAGCCTTCCTCTTGGTAACGGATGGCTTCTCGAATTCTCTGCGTCTGCGCACTTCCTTAATCACGCCGGTTTTCTCGGCTTTTCTCTTGAACTTCTTGAGAGCTCTCTCAATGTTCTCACCTTCTTTAACAGGTACGATAATCATTGTTCGTTTTTTTTTGTTTTAAGTTTTTTGTTAATACTATATATAATAATGTGTGTCGCTATGGGCTTCAGGCTAAAACTTCATTCCATTTCGTTTCTTTTTGGAGCCTTTTAGTCAACGAATTGCAAAGTTACTGCTATTTTGCGAAATATCCAAAAAAATGTTGTTTTTTTTGAGTTTTGCAAAAGAAAAAACACAGAAGCGGTTTAATTTTTGCCGCTTCTGTGTTCTCTAGATATTCTAGAGGGACTAGGTGTTCTAGATGTTCTAGATTTTCTAGATATTCTAGATCTTTTGATTATCTGTTTTTTGACTTTACTTATTGTTGATATAGCCAACGATCCATTCTCCGACTTCCTTTGTTCCGTAGACGTCTCCTCCTTCGACTTGGATTTCCGGCGTACGAATGTTCTGGTTGAGGCTTTGGTCGACTGCCTCGCGTATGAGAGCACCCTCTTCCTTGAGGTTGAAGTGTTCAAAGAGCATAGCTACTGAGAGGATTTGTGCCAGAGGGTTAGCGATGTTCTGTCCTTTCGCCTGAGGCCAAGATCCATGAATGGGTTCGAAAACCGGCGTGTGCTCCCCTGTTGATGCAGACGGCAGTAGTCCCATAGAGCCAGTGATGCAGGATCCCTCGTCGGTGAGAATGTCTCCAAAGGTGTTCTCGGTGACCATGACATCGAAGAATTTGGGTTCCTGAATCATTCTCATGGATGCGTTGTCGACGTACATGAAGTCCGTCTTGACTTCCGGATATTTAGGAGCCATCTCCTGTGCGATTTGTCTCCAGAGGCGTGATGATGCCAGTACGTTGGCCTTGTCGACGACGGTGAGGTGTCTGTTACGTTTCATTGCGTATTCGAATCCGACCTTAAGTATTCGTTCGATTTCCGGTCTGGTGTAGTAGTTGGTGTCGAAAGCCTTGTCGTTGTCCTGGTATTTTTCTCCGAAGTACATACCTCCGGTCAGTTCCCTAATGCAGATGAAGTCAGCTCCCTTGACGAGTTCCTCTTTAAGCGGTGACTTGTGTACTAGGCTGTCGAATGTAGTGACCGGTCTGATGTTGGCATAGAGTCCCAGTTTTTTTCTCATAGCCAGCAATCCTTGTTCTGGTCTTACCTTAGCGTTGGGGTCATTATCGAATTTTGGGTCTCCGACAGAAGCGAAAAGCACAGCGTCGGCTTCCATGCACGTCTTGAAAGTTTGTTCCGGGAAGGGGTCTCCGACCTTGTCGATGGCGTCAGCCCCGCAAATTGCGTATTCATAACTCAGTTCGTGACCGAACTTCTCGCAAATGGCCTTAGTTACGGCCAGTCCCTGCTCCATGATTTCGGGTCCGATCCCGTCGCCGGGCAGTACAGCTAATTTCAGTTTCATATATACGTTATTCTTTAAATTTTTTGCAAAGTTACGAAAAAAGCTTGTAACAAACGAGCAATTTTCGAAGATTAACGCAGAACTATCGTAAAATAAAGGCAGGACGGGGAAAAACGAGGAATTGAGGTATGGAGAGAAAAGGCAACTTGATGCGGATTGGTGCAAGAGTTAGGTCTCTAAATCGTAACCCGTTTGAACCATCTCTGACAGTTAAACTTTTCTAATTCCAAGGTGACAAAACTGCTTAAAAGGAAGTATGGACTGACATTTTCCAATGGTAAGGGAAAGACAAAAACTGAGCGATTAAGGGGAACGGAGAAGACGAAATATGAGATATACCATGCCGTTGGTACAGGTTTACTGTGCTGCAAATCATGGTCAGAATTCGCAAATCACCTCAAAGCGAATGGTGTGGAAGTGGAACTTGTCATGAGACGGGATGGCAGCAAAGACCTGAAAGACTTACAGGGTATGCGCTTCAAAAAAGACGGCTATATCTTCAAGGCTTCACAAATCAGAAGAGGGCTGTCTTTTGAGGAAATCATGTCTAAACTGAATTCCAATGCGGAGAAAGAGCAACAACGGACAATCAATAGCCAGATACGTCAAATCCAAACGGAACAGCCAAGAGAAAATACTCGTTTTGAGCGACATGAGCATAACGAACCGTCAATAGAAATCCCTTCTTTGGGATTGTTGGACACTACGAATCCCGTCTATGACCCTGCTGAGGAAGAATTCAGAAGGCGGATGCAGAAGAAGAAAAAGAGACGTGGTCCAAAATTATAAAGGGTCTTTTTAAGCACTTTTCAAATAGAACCTGCTGTTTTTCTTTATATTAAATTAGATAATATCAATTATTTTGTGTATATTTGCGCTCAAATACTGAACATCGTATGGCAAATAATGAAAAAATAGAGGCATTAAACCGTTTGAAGGTAGTCCTCGTAGAAAAAGGAAAGACCAGCCGATGGCTGGCAGAGCAGTTGGGCAAAACTGAGCATACCATTTCCAGATGGTGCCAGAATAAAACTCAACCATCTATTGCACAATTAAACGAAATTGCAAGAGTGTTAATGATAGATGTCAGGTCTTTGATAAATCCGAGTCAAGAAGAATACAATGAGCAGTAAATTTTTCAATAACGATTCAGGCAATACGCTCTTTGACAAACTCAAAGGCATAGCGGGCAATATGGCCAATTTTGACCGTTTTCTGGCTGTTGTCGGGTTCTTCCGCTCTTCTGGATATTTCAAACTACGCAAAGAACTAAATGATGTCGAAGAAATAAAAATATTAGTTGGCATCAATATCGATGACATTTTCCGTCGCCACAATAAGGCCATGCTGATGTTGGAAAACGAGGAAAAGGCAAAGATGGTCTATGATGAAGAGTTCCGTCAGGATATTATCAATGCCCGGTATGCTCCAGAGGTAGAGGAAGGCATCTTGCAAATGTGCCAGGACTTGGTTGATGGCAGACTCCAGATGAAGATTCATGCCACTAAGAACCTCCACGCAAAGTTCTATCTCTGCCTACCGCAAAATCACAATGAGAATAGCGATGGATGGGTAATCATGGGCTCATCCAATATCTCAGATTCCGGACTTGGCACTTCACGGTCTCCTCGATACGAACTGAATGTTGCCATGAAGGACTTCGATGATGTGGACTACTGCCATTCTGAGTTTAAGAAGTTGTGGGAAGAAGCCGTTACGCTGACAATAGATGACGTTGAAAGTATCAAACAAAAGACCTATTTAGGCTATCAGCCCACACCTTATGAAATTTATCTAAAGGTACTCATTGATACGTTTGGTGACCAGATAGAAGACGACTTCTCTATCCAATTGCCCAATGGAGTAATGGAACTGAAGTACCAGACGGATGCGGTGATTCAAGGTTTCCAGATGCTGATGCGCCATAACGGTCTGTTCCTTGCTGATGTGGTGGGTCTTGGAAAAACGATGATTGCCACCATGATAGCCAAACGATTCATAGAGGCCAATGGAAAGAATACAAGCATTCTGGTGGTGTTCCCTCCTGCCTTGCGTGAGAACTGGGAGAATACTTTCAAGTTGTTTGGCATATCCCGTAAGGCGCAATTCATTACCAATGGCAAATTGTCAAGCGTGTTAGAAGGAAAAGAGCAGTACAAGGCGAAAGAAGAATTCGACTTGATTATTGTCGATGAAGCACATGGCTTCCGTAATGATGGCGCTGGCAAATACGATGAATTGCAAAAGATATGCAAAGCAGATTGTGTCAATGCAGGCTTGCTGAAGAATCAGCGCAAGAAGGTGATGCTGCTTTCTGCTACGCCATTGAACAACCGTCCTGATGACTTGCTTAATCTGCTCTTGCTGTTTCAGGACAGTCAGAATTGCACGATTGACGGTATTCCCAATTTGAAAGGTTTCTTTGCAGAATACATCAAGGCTTACAGAATCCTGATGAAGGAACGCGAAACACGAGATGTGACAGCCGATGTTGACAAGATTTATGAGGTCATCCGTGAAAAAGTCATCGACAAGGTGACAGTCCGGCGTACTCGCCACAACATCGAGAACGACCCAGAATATAAGAAAGATTTGCAGGCACAAGGCATCATCTTCCCCAAACCGCAGCCTCCTATCTCATTGGAATATAAGATGGATGCTGATACCAGCAGGCGTTTCTTCTACACGCTGAATGTCCTGTCTGATGATAAGTTCGATCCTCATCTGCATTATGCGCGTTACCGTGCAGTTGAATTTTTAAAGCCGGAGTTTCGGGCTAAGTATCGCAATGCGGTCCATGTAGGTCAGACATTGGCAGGCATTTATCGTGTCCACATGGTGAAGCGACTGGAAAGTAGTTTCCATGCTTTCAAACTCTCGCTGGCGACCTTGCTTCGCATCACGAATGACATGCTGAAGATGTTTGCTGAAAACAAAGTGATTATAGCCCCAGAACTGAATGTGAAGGAGTTGCAGGCCAAAGGCATGGAACTTGACCAGATTATTGAACTGGCTATGAAGAAAGGCTATCAGGAAAGTGACATCCTGTATAAGTCCGAAGATTTCGAGCCGGATTTCATTGACATGCTCCGCCATGACAAGGAGGTTCTGGAGGCACTTAATGCTGATTGGCAACAAGAGCACGACGACCAGAAGTTCGACCTCTTCCGTGACAGGCTGGAACATGAGTTTTTCGACGAACGTAATGTCTCTGGCAAACTGGTTGTATTCTCCGAAAGTGTTGACACACTGAACTATCTGAAAGGCAGATTAGAGAACGAATTAGGCAGAACAGACGTTTTGACAATTACTGCCGACAACCGCGACAAGAAGGCATCCATTATCAAAGAGAATTTCGATGCCAATAGCGAGGTGCAGAAAGACCAGTACAACATAATTCTCACTTCCGATGTATTGGCTGAAGGTGTCAATTTGCATCGTTCCCATATCATTGTCAACTACGATTCTCCATGGAATGCCTCTCGGCTGATGCAGCGTATTGGACGTGTGAATCGTATCGGGTCTGTGGCTGAGTTTATCTATAACTATATGTTCTATCCCTCACCTCAGGGCAATGAACAAATCAAACTCTATGAGAACGCGCTTGTCAAGTTACAGGGTTTCCATTCTGCCTTTGGTGAGGATGTGCAGATATACTCTAAGGACGAAATCGTCAAGCAGTTCAAGATGTTCGACAGCAACGTGAAGGACCCGATGGACGAAAAGTTGGCATTGATTCGCGAACTGCGTGAGGTCTATCACAACAACCGCGAACTCTACGAAAAGGTGAAGCAGTTGCCCCTGAAGAGTCGTGTGGCCCGCAGCACAGGGCGACATGCGGACAATTCGATCATCTATGTATCGTCTGACGTGAAAACAGAGTTCTATCTGGCCACCGATAAGACTGTAAAGCCTATCGATTTCTTAGAGGCCATCAAGTATCTGAAGGCCAAGCCTGACGAACAAGCCGCCCCGTTCCTGCCAGACAGCAAGAATTATGAACATGTGAATCGTGCTTTGGGCAAATATACGAAGGAGTATGTCGAGGCGGCAGACGATTCTTCCATCAATCGTACTGACCTCGACAATATCTCAAAGACGGCGCTTAACTTCTTGCGCCGAATTACGCAAGCGATCTCTGACAATACGACAAAGGTGCAATGTCATATTCTCACCGACTATATCAATAAAGGTATATACACTCAGCTGCCTCGCCGCCTACGTGACCTCTCCAAACCCTACAAGGGTGACAAAGTGCAAATCAAGACAGATGAAGCCAAACTGAAACAGATTTTGGCCGAACTTATTGACGAGTACCAGACGATGAGTAGTGAGATGCAAGAAAAGGCTGTACCTAAGGTGAGCGACCCACAAATCATTATTTCCGAAACATTTATTTAATAACATTCCATCATGACATATAGCAAAGACAACCTACGACAGATATTTCAACAACCGTTCAGTATGAGTGAATGGCAACAGATGTTGCAACACTATTTCCATGCGAAGGATTTGAGAAAAGAACCTGAGCCAATCAAGGGTACTACAGAATACGAAAAGGGCTACTACCTTGGTGCCCTTGATACTTCAGACAGCTATCGTATCGGCCTGTTCTATTATCAGATACAGCGTGGCAATGTCGCTCGCAAGCGTGTCGGATTGCGCAACCTCGTCAAGTCGTTCATCAATCCTAATTGGGGTGAGTTCGATGCTGCCCTTGTAGTCTTTGACAGTGGTTCTGTCTGGCGTTTGTCTTTTGTCTGCGACATCAAGGGCGAGAACACTGCTGCAAAACGTTTTACTTACGTATTCGGAGAAAGTGACAACTACTATAATACCCCTGTCGGACGCTTCGATGCCCTGCAGCGTAATGGTATATCCTTTGAGAACATCAAGGATGCCTTCTCGGTGGAGCGTCTGAACAAAGATTTCTTCTATGGCTACAAGGAGCGTTACGTGAAGTTCCTCAACTATATCAATGAAGACACCAAGGAGAATCGTGACTATGTGAAGAAACTCTTGGGCCGCCTGGTATTCCTTCAGTTCCTGCAGAAGAAGGGCTGGATGGGCGTGCCTGCCAATCAGCAAGGCTGGATTGGTGGAGACAAATTCTATCTGAACCATTTAATAGAAAATTATGAAGGCAACGACCGTCTGCTGAGTGATGTCCTGGAACCGCTGTTCTTCAACACCCTCAATGAGCGCAGAATCAACGACCTTGCAGACTCTCGTTTGGGAGAGAATATCAAGATCCCTTATCTGAATGGTGGACTGTTCGATAAGGACAACTTGGATAAGAAAGACATTGATTTCCCATACGACTACTTCAAGGAACTCATGGACTTCTTCGCCATGTACAATTTCACCATCGACGAGAACGACCCTGAAGACTCTGAAATCGGCATCGATCCCGAAATGCTGGGTCATATCTTCGAGAACCTGTTGGAGGACAACAAAGACAAAGGTGCCTTCTATACCCCTAAGGAGATTGTGCAGTACATGAGTCAGGAGAGTGTTACTCAGTATTTGAAAAGCCATGCGCCAGAAGAACTGCATACTGCCATCGACTCACTGGTTAAACAAAGAGTAGTAGAGCCGATTCTGCAAAATAAGGAGAATGCAAGACTGGTCAACAAAGCCCTTTCCGTCGTAAAAGTCTGCGACCCTGCCATTGGCTCAGGTGCATTCCCAATGGGTGTGCTGAATGTTCTGTTCGATTGTCGTCATTTACTCTATGGCTTTATTGGCAAGAATGAAGATTTCTCATACGCCAAGGTGAAGCGTGACATCATCCAGAACAACATCTACGGCGTAGATATAGAGAAGGGAGCTGTAGATATTGCCCGCCTCCGTTTTTGGCTGGCATTGGTGGTTGACGAGAATGAACCGCAGCCATTGCCCAACCTCGACTATAAAATTATGTGTGGAGACTCTCTGCTACATCGCTTTCCTCTTGATGCCCCATTTCAAAATGTGCTGAAGGACTACAACCAAAAGAACGGTACGCACTACACCTTGGATGACTATCGCCAGTGGGTCTATGACTATACCGATATTTCCGACCACACGCAGAAAGATGATTTCCGCAAAAGGATTGAGGACATCAAGCGTGCTGTCAAAACAGAACTCAACGACAAAGAAAAAGGAAAGATTGCCAAGGTACGCGGAGCCATAGATAATCTGCAGATGGAGGATATGTTTGGCGGCAAGAAAAATGAAAAGAAAATCAAAGCTCTGCAAAAGGAATTGAAGGTTTTAGAGCAACAGCGAGCCGAAATAGAATCTAACAAGATCTACGACCAAGCCTTTGAATGGCGCTTTGAGTTTCCCGCACTCTTAGATAAGAATGGGGACTTCGCGGGGTTTGATATTGTGATTGGTAATCCTCCGTATGTACTCGTACAGACTTTTAACAATCCTGCATTAGAAAACTTATACAAAGATAAGTATGAGGTCGCATCTTACAAAATAGACTTGTACCACCTTTTTTTAGAAGCGGGTTATAACCTATTGTGCAACAATGGAGTGTTGTCATTTATTAACCCCACAACTTTTTTGACCAATTATTATACCCAGCCTTTACGTGATCTACTATTAAGCAAGACAATCATATTGTCTATAATAAATATTGGTAACAATGTATTTAATGCAAGTGTAAATACTGGGATAGAGATTATAAAGAAAACCTTAAAAGAAGATAACATATTAAATTATTGTTACGCAGAATACGAGCATGATAAACTAAGCGTGAAGATAATTTCTTCTATTCAACAATGTGACTATCTAAAAGCCGAAAAGCATATAATTCAGCCAATAACCTCAAATGAATCATATCATTTGTTGCAAAAAATTGAGAACAAATCAAAATTTCTTAAAGAATTTGCTTCTGTAAATTTTGGTATGCAATTACGCAATCGTAAGATTTATACGAATGACGTATTAGTGTCACCAAGTCCAGAAGCGTTAACACCATATCATCGCAAATGCCTAACAGGAAAAGACATATTAGGTTATGTGACCTTATGGAATAATCGCTACTGCTATTTCAATGAAGAAGCAAGGTGCGGAGGATGTTGGATAGAATCACTGCACAATTCAAAAAACAAAATTCTTGTCCGTCAGGTAGGATCTGTACCTGTATGTGGAATTGATAAAAAAGGATTGGCTATATTGAATAGTGCATTCATGATTGTATGTAAACAGATAAATCCTTTTGGAACCCTCGGCATTTTAAATTCAAAATTGATAAAATTCTATTGGCTACAAAAATTTGAGGACAAGCGAAAAACATTCCCTAAAATAAAAGGTACCTATTTAGAGTTATTACCTATCATCCCTCCAACTGATGAGATTACGCGATTAGCGGATAGCATCGTGTCTTTAAAAGAGGAATCTCTATCTAATGACACTTCTATCTTCGAGCAGCAAATCGACCTCCTCGTCTATCACCTCTACGGCTTGACTTACGATGAAGTCCTCATTGTAGACCCAAAGACTCCCATCACACGAGAAGTATATGAAAAGAAACATAATTAAAAATATTGACAATATGAATACCTTAAAAAGAATCCTTTATGAAGTCGGCATATGTGTCATTGGTACATATGTTTATAGTTTAGTATCAAATCAATCTTTTTGGAAAATTCAACTTCCACTTTGGATGTGGTTAACAATTTTTGTCGTGTTGACAATATTATTCTACGTAGTAGACTATCTTATAACGAAGTATAGGGTAAAAAGGCTTATCACAGATTTTACAGAATGTGCTTTTGGCGATTCTTACGTTTATACATGGAAATACAAAAGAACGTATACTGGTCGCTATAATGCTTATGGATATGAGGCAACTGATATACATACCAAGACATCTTTATCGGAGATGAACAATGGAAAGAGATTTACATGTGGTCATGAAGTTCCTGAGGAGACAATAAAAATGTTTATCCAATTAATTTTAGTTGCCAATATAGATAAGAAAATGGGTAAAACACTACAGCCCGTATTAGAGTATTTACATTGGATTGAAGACTCTCAAAAGCATAGTCTTTTACATTAGCCATTATACAAACGATAGAATGACAAAATCCTCATTGTGGATTAAGAGATGTTAATTACACGAGAAAATAAGAAAAATATAAATAATTAATGCACAAATCAGTTATGTATAAAGCAAAAGTTTATAAGATTATGATAGGAGCCCCCTCTGATATACAAGAAGAAATCCAAATCGCCAAAAACGTCATCCACAGGTGGAATGTTATTAATTCCGAATATCAAAGAAGGGTATTATTACCTCTACATTGGAGTGACAATGCCTTTCCTTTAGCTGGTGAACATCCACAGAAGACAATTGATAAAACTGTTGTCGTCAAGAGTGATTTGCTGATTTGTATTTTTTGTTCTCGTTTAGGTTCTCCAACAGATACTCATAAGAGTGGCTCATTAGAGGAAATTGATGAACATTTAAAAGCAGGGAAAGATGTCATGCTCTTTTTCAAAAAGAATGGACCTTCTCCACAGAATGAACGTGACATAGAGCAATGGAAAGAACTTATGGAATATAAGAAATCCATCCAAAAAAACAATTTATGGTGGGAGTACAATGATTCAAGTGAATTTGAAAACTTGTTGAGAGAAAAACTGGGGCTATATGTAAATGAGAATTGGCTTTCTTCTGATAAAGGAAAAGATGCTGTTGCAGAAGAAGGAGTTACTTTGTCGTTAAGCAAAACTGAAGTGTCAATTCCTTGTGGAAGTTCTGCATATTTGGATGTCATAGGAGTGGAAATAGATAAATGTTCTTTAAGTATTCAAGATAGAGCAATTGCTTATGCAAGTGAACGTAATTTGCGAGTAAAAATTGATGGACGTAAAGTTGGAACAACAAAACTCATAGTAGCATATAGAAACTTACAAGCAGAATGTCTTGTTATTACGACACCTATGTATATGCTTTGTGGTAATCCTGTCTTGGAATTTGGAAAAGACAAGGGCTATATAATAAAAAAATGTGCAAACCTGACATACGATTTTGAAAATGAAAATTGTATCAGATGCAGGGAAATATTAAATCGTTTTATTATAAATCATTATTATCTGTTTGCAGAAGACAAACTACACTTCGTGTGCTCACAGGTTGAAGTTTTATATGCTAAAAACAATTTGATTTTAGAGGCTGGGCACTGTATGGATGAACGATACGAGAGAATAAGTAGTGATTTATCAATTGAATGGTATCAATATAATGACGATTTTTATATAACTTCTCTCAATTCTGGATTAAATAGTAATAAATGGATGTTCTGCTATGCTCCTACAAAGGAAATTATGGATAGAATGCTAGAAAGATGGGATTCAAACAGCCGTAGTTAAAGTTTATGGTCAACTCTTGCGAGCAAGTGGGTAACTACAATACACTTAGTGGGTAACTCAAAAAGGTATGTTTTTAGAATTTGTTGATTAACTATGTATAAGATATGAGCGAAACATATAATTATATGGAAGAAGAACAAGGCGGGTTGATGGCTTGTGAGTCATCTTCTTGGGGTGGCCAGTGGACGGAAGAGAAGTTGGATGCATTTGAGAAATATGTCAATGCATATCTGACTATTATGAATGTCTATAAGGAACGTTACAGATGGAAGTTGATATACTTCGATGGCTTTGCCGGTAGTGGATCCAGAAACGATGACGGTTCACAACCCGTTTCGGAATTGATGCTCGATTTATTCAAAGATGAGTGTATAGATGAAGAAGAATTAAATACCTATAAAGGTGCAGCTGAACGTGTTCTTGGCATAAAGCAAAGCGGATTCGACCAATACGTTTTTGTTGATAAATACAAAACTTCAAGTCAACAACTCGAAGAAAGGTTGATGCCATTTGCTAAAGAAAAGAATCTTGTATTTAAGACGTCTGATGCCAATGAGCAAGTGATAACTTTGGCTAAAGCAATGCATAAAAGCAATAGTTTTGCTTCTTTGGTATTGTTGGATCCATTTGGTATGCAAGTTGATTGGACATCCATTGAACAGTTGAAAGGTACTCGTACGGATTTGTGGATACTAATTCCAACGGGTGTTATCGTTAATAGGCTTCTTGATAGAAAATGTGAATTGACGCATATTGACAAACTCACTTCTTTCTTTGGCAAGGATGAAGCTTTTCTAAAGAACTATTTCTATAAGATTAGAACAGTTGACACCCTGTTTGGTGAGACGGAAATCATAGAGAAAGTGAAGAAACCTATTGAGAAAATCGCAGTGCTGTATATTGAACAGCTTAAAACAATCTTTGATTATGTAACCGAGAAGCCTTTGGTGTTATATAACACAAGGAACACACCAATATTTCACTTCGCCTGCGCATCAAACAATCAAACTGCAATTAAGATTGCAAGTCAGATTATTAAGAAGAAACAAGGATTATGAGGACAACAAAAATAGAATGGACGGACAAGACGTGGAATCCCATAACGGGTTGCACAAAAAAGTCGACAGGCTGCGCACATTGCTATGCTGAAGTCATGGCACGACGTTTGAAGGCTATGGGGGTAGAGAAATACCAACAAGGATTTGAACTGGCCTTGCATGAAGACGATTTGCAAGAACCTCTGAAGTGGATCAAACCGCATAATATTTTCGTATGCTCGATGGGTGACATATTTCATG
>FLNV01000007.1_pt1 | contig 31113 bp, 21 predicted proteins | sample 1140351 | NCBI WGS metagenome assembly FLNV01 (sample SAMEA3878207, study PRJEB12797) | bioreactor metagenome | biome: Moose rumen | place: Sweden | collected 2011-10
ATATTATCTAGCTTAATGGACATTTTGGGTTGCTAAAACAGGACGAAAACATAAGTATAGATTAGTTTATTTCACTTTTAATTTTCATATTTTAAACTCTATCTCCTCTAGTTCATTTTGTAAATTTGTAATTTCTTGCCTCTTTTTCTCGACTAATTCAGTTCATGCACTCGTATAAATTGATGCAAAGAGAGATTTCAAATGCTGTAAATGTTCTAATTTTTCGTTGTATTCTTTCTCTAAATCAGCCAACACATCTCATTTAATTTCTACAGCTATTTTATCGGGTTTTTTAACTCAAACAGAAATATTTATCACATTATCAACCTCATATCAAGGTAAAATCTCTTCATTTGCTCTCAATAATGTAATACTCTGAATCTTTGTTAAAAGCCTAAATACATGCTCATTTTCCTGTAAAAATTGCAAAAGATCTGGATTGGCTTGAACAAATACATCTACAATTTCATGCTTTTGTAATCAAATTTTTGATTTCATAGAAGCGATTTTGTCTATAATATCTGAAAAAATATTTATTTTATAATTTTTTTCTTTTAATTGTATGCTACTCAATCAAAGTACAGAGATTCATTCCCAATCTACTTTAAACTTACTTGTTACATCTGTAACAAAATTTGGAATATATGGATATAATAATTCCAAAAAAGTTAATCATACAAAAAACATAATATCCTCTGTCTTATCTCTTTTTACTACCTTAGTTATATTGATATATTTATCACAAAATTGTGATATATAATTTTCAAAAACTTTCTTTCATAAAGGCAAATATTTACCTTCTGAAACTTGATATTTAAAATCATCTATAATTATTTTCAAATTATGAAGCATCCAATTGTCATAATCTGATACTCCATCATCATTTATAGATTCTAAGATTTTTTTTATTTTTATTGGATTATCTCAATATCTTTCCCTATACTTACTAAAAATATATCTATTTGCATTCCAAATTTTTGTCAACAAGAGATTATATTCATTAGCTTTGTAAGTATTAAATATTAATTCATTTTGATTTTCACCATTTACCTGTGAAAAAAGAGTGGTCAGTCTAATGCTATCTACTCAATACTCATTAAAATTTTCATAAAAATCTTTACTCAAAAATTTTGAATTGTAATTTGATATGTTTTCTCACTTGTCATTTACTAATACTGGATGTCCTACTATATTTGAAAATACTTGTCTTTTTGAATACTCCAGAGAAAGTAAATTTGTATCTATAAATGAATCAATCTCTTCATTTGATATCATATACAATCTCTTTTCACTTTCTATCTCTTTATATGATTTTTCTGAATACTCGCATCATAAATTATATAAAATTCGGCAATAATCTATAAAATTTTTACTGAAGGAATCATCTGTTCCAAGAGATAATCAAGCAACTCAAAATATATCATGATAGTTTATCGATATTTTATCTCAATCTAATTGGATTGCAAAACTATCTTGTAAAATATCATTTAAAAGTTCAACTTTCTCAGCATCTTTTTCCAGTCACTCAACGAATCTTTTTATGTCTTTTAATCAGTTTTTATATAAAGAATTTTTCTCTCATTTTATAGTATATATTTTGAGATATTCTCAGAGTTTAGTGTCATCTCAAGAATAATTTTTGGAAAACAGCACATCAATTAATTCTTGTAATGTAAATTCAGTATTTAAATCATTATTAAGTATTAAATTTATTATAATCAGCGTCATTAAGATATCTTTTTTTGTCCTTCAATTTCCATAAATATTTATTATTTCATTTTCATCTAATACAAAAGCGTCACCATTTTCATTTGATACGACCGGTATCAAGTATCATGTAGAAGATATCTTTGATATTGCAATTTTATTTTTTGATTCGATTTTTGAAATTAAAGCAAGGCTATCTATATCTCACACATCATGACTTTGAATATAATCTATCAAATAATCTTTTGCATAATCATACGATAAAGTCCAGTGTCTCAATGTCATAGGGTATAATTCTTCTCAGGTATTCTTATCAAAACATCTTACTTCTTCAATATCTGTCTGTGAATACATATTTCATATATCATCTACATATTTTACAATATTATCATAAAATTCTGACAAATCTTTTCATGCAAATGTTCAAGCACTTTCCGTAAATTTTCAGTCAATGTCTACTGCAAATACATCTGTAGACAGATTATGACTTTTTGCTAGATTTAGAGAGGCTTCATCATGTCATGGAGTTACTCTCATTGTTCATGTTCAATCTCAATAATAACTACTTATTGTCTCATCTCAAATAATTGGAATATTTTTATTGATCATAGGAATGAGGACATTTTGTCATATTAATTTTTTGTATCTTTTATCAGTAGGATTTACCAAAATAGCTACATCTCAAAATATTGTTTCAAGTCTACTTGTTACCACATTTATAGCTTGTCATTTTGTTCATATGAAATATTTCAGTGTAAATTTTTTTGATGGTACTTTTTTTTCAATTATATTGATCTCTGGAATTTCTGTATGATAATCTTTGCTTCGATAAGAAAAATCTTGTTTTTTTTGTAATTTTTTATTTAAATATAATTTTGAAAAAACACTTCTGATATAGCAACTAAATTCTTCGTTCATTACAAAACTTTGATTTCAATCATTTATATCCAATCATAAATTTTTTATAAATGATAAATTCTTTTCAACTTTCTTTGGCAATTGTATTTTAGATAGTTTTGTATTACCAGTATCTAATGATGAAAAATATAGAGAAGATACAGTATATCAATTAATATTTTGCAAAGGATTATTGTCTAAAAAATTAATTTTACAATACATATCTTTGTAATACATGGAAAGCAGAGATCATGGATTAATTTTCTGATCCAAAGGTATGTTTGGGGAATATAATTCAACTCATTTTTCTTCTTTTTTTTGATTTTTTGCTAAACTTTTGTTATTGTGTTTTTTTGGAAAGACATCCATGAATTACAAAACTTATAGTATAAAATTTTCTATTTTTATAGATTATTTTATATTAATTATCGTCTGATATTTTATTTAATCTATACAAACTATAAACAAAAATAGATATTATGATAATTAACAACATATTTTCTACTGGTCATACTTTTACCTTTTGTGCTTTGTCCACTATAATATTTTTTCAATCTGGACAGATTGCCTGTACTTGATAAAATGCATATTCATCTTTTGTCGCATCTGGATTATAAAGATACTGAAATCTCGTACCGGTAAGACTTCAAACCAATCTTGAATCGGTCATATCAGCCCAATCAGACCTATAAACTTCATATGATATTGCATTTTCTACTGGATCTCGTACCAAGTAATAATTATCTCAAATTTTTTCTGTAGTAACTTTTATTCATTTTACGACACAAGCAAGAGCTGAGGAACGATATTCTACTATATCTGACGGATCTCATGATGTGTGAGAGCTCTCATCCTGTGGAATTATTTGGAAATAGTAAGAAATATCTTTTTCTAAATTTTCTATTAAAATTGACGATGAAGTGACTACTGTAGATTTTGTGAGGTTATCTTTTCATGTTCAATAAACTATTTGGAATCTAGGAATATTTCATATTGTCTCCCAAGATACTATCACTTGAGATCAGTCTATACCTGTTGCTGTGAATTTTATATTTGATACTCATATATATTCTTTCACTGAAAGTGTCTCTGCATTTTCATATATTTTTTCATCTGTACCAATTATCAATGATACAGAAATATCTACAGTTCAAGTAAATGTTGTTTCTATTTCTTTTGAAAATAATCATTGTCAAATTCTATCCATAGAATATTTCAATCAATTGCCCAAAATCAATTGTGCAGAGTTTACTGAATCTTGAGTCTTAACATTTATTGTAAGTTTATCTCATTGTTTTACATCTTTTGATGGTAAAATTTCAATTCATTTATATCGTTCATCTTCTAACTGCTGATATTTTAATGAAACAATTGGAGATTCTCATAATACTAAATTGTTTATATCTACTATTTTTGCTTGTATTTCGTTGTTTCATGAAAGTAGATCTGATACAAGTATACTGAAATCTCATTTTGCATCAGTATGCCCACTTCAGACAGCTCTATTATTTAAGTAGATGATAACTGGTGAATTTTTTAGTTTCTCACATGATCACATGACTGTAACATATCATTTTGTCTCTGTCGATCAATCAATTGGATATTCTATATTTATAGTTTCTGTCTGCTGATTTCCACTCTCTCACAATACTGTTATATTTGCAGCTCAATTTGTAGCTCAAACTCATTCATCTAATGCATTTACTCTGAGTGTATAATTTCATGCTTTTTTAATTTCTAATCATTTTGAAAAGGTTTTTACTCATTGATCTGTCTCAACGAAATTATAATATCAATAACTTGATATAGTGTATAAATCAGAATCTAAAGTATTTCAGTTTTTATCAATGATATCAAACAAGACATATCAAGAAAATTCTTTATATATTTCTCAATCTTTGATTGCTGATACCGTAAAGTCTACAGCTTCTCAAAGATTTATTGTATCTTTTACATCTACAGAAAAACCATCTACTTCTGCAAATACGATATTTCATAAGGATACAACAATTACCAACGATAATACTGATATAAATTTTTTTAAAAATTTAATCATCACCACATTCTAATGTAATAAAAATTAATCATGAGCTTGTCTGTACTGATTTAATGATCATACAGCGAGAAATCTATCATTTCATGTAAACAAAGATGCTGTAGCCTGACTGACCAAAATGTTTTGAGTTTCTCATGAGAATTTCAGCATAAACAAACTGTTTTTGTAATCAAAATTTTTATTTGAAAAATTATTAAACTGAATCAAAAGATTTCAATCATCATTGGACAAGATTTTATATTCTGTCTGCGCATCTATGTCATCTAAATCAAATGAGACATTTTCTTTGTCATAAGCGATAGATACCGTGAGATAATCTAAATTTTCTACTTTGTCATCCAAAAATACATCCAAGACATTTCATTCGTTTGTATATCACAAATCCCGCTTATTCTCTTTCATAGCTTCTTGTTCTCTCAACGAAATGACACTCGCTCACAAAAAATTTGGAGATTCTAACAAAAAGAATAATCATATCGCAATCGGTATTGCTACGACAAATAATATTATATTTGTTTTTACTTTTTTTCTCATTGATTTATTAAAATAACAAAATTTAGTAATTTTTGCAAATACTAATCTTTTTTTATATAATGATGTTTTTGAAAAAAACAAATGAAATTTATAGTTTTTTTCAAAATTTTATATTTATTGAACAAAGTGAGGAAAAGTTTTTACTTTGTTGGAATTTATATCAAATGAATCTGCAACTATTTTTTCCATAAAGCTTGATGGTACTAAGTGTAAATTCACTGATTTTTTTAATTGATTAGAAAGCAATTTCACTGATATATATTTAAAAAATATTGCAACAATTTTGATTGGATTTTTTGTATTGGCAGATTTAATAAAATTTTTTAGTGTTAATGGAGCTTTTATCATTTTCTCATCTGTAACTTGGCTCGGAAACGGATGAAAATATCATAAATCATGGTACATTACTAATTTTTTTGCTCAGTAAGATGAAAGTGTTTTCACTGGATATCGACCAAGTCGTCTCAATGTACTATGATATCGGATGATTTTCGGCATAAATTTCCTAGTTAATCTCTTTAGTCTTATTCAGTCTACAAAATTTCGCAAAGCAAAAAATAAGCCAAATTTTCTAATTAATTTTCACAAAAATCAATTTGGAATTTCTGTACCATAAATTTTTACCTCATATCATTCATTTTTCAAAATATTTGCTACATCATGTATATATGTCTCTATTCATCACAATTTACTTTTAAAATCACTGACAATTAGGATTCTTTTAGGTTTTCAAAATAACTCTTTAGATAAATCTATCCATTTTTTCGTAGTATATTTTTTGGCAGTTGATAGTGCCTTTTTGCTTTCCTTTTCAAAATCTAAAGTTCCAGAATTGACATCTCTGACAATACTTTCCACCAAATTGAATAATTTATGAGCATCGTCGATTCATCAAACTTGTGAAATATCAAATTTAGGCTCTATAAATTGAGATAATCCTCATTTTGCAAAGCCAATTACAGGAATTCACATAGACAAGGAATTTAATGCAGTCAGCCCAAATGTCTCCAAAAAAGTAGATGGAACTAAACAAAAATGGCAATTTTCTTGATATCTTTTTATAATGTCCAATGGTTGTCGTCAAAAAAAATGTATCGATGAATAATTTTGTCACAAGGTCATCAATTCTCTTTCATATTTTCATTTTCAAAAGACATAAAATGAAAATGGGATTGCTCAGTACTTTTTTACAAACATATTGAGCATTTCCAATATTAATCAAAATCATTTTTCACCATCTAATCTACCAAAATACAACAATCATAAAGTTTTTTTTGTATCCATGATTATTAATTATTAATTGTTAATTTTTTAAATTGTTTTACTATTTTCATTTTTTCGGTTTTCTATGTCTTTGTGATTTCAACTCAATAATACCTCTGGAACGACAAATCACTCCACTTCTTTTGGCCTGGTATATTGTGGGTATTCTAAGTTTTCCATATTCATGGAGATTTGATAGCTTTCATCTTGTCGACTAATCTCATCTTGAATTACTCATGGTATGAGGCGGGCTATTGACTCTGCCATTGTCATGCTCGGCAATTCTCATCACAATGTAATGAATTTTCCCATTGAAATTTTCCTAAAATTATTAGAGTACCTGTCCTGCATATATTGCTCAAAACGATAATCAATTCCTTCATATCTACCACAGACAAAGATAATGTTTTCATATTTTGAGTATGAATGAGCATACTTTTGATTCCAAACTTCTGCACTTGGTGATGGGAAAATGATTTGAAAATTTCACTCTATTTTTGATATTACAAATTCTACAGAATCAATTATAGGTTTGGCCATCATGAGCATACCAGCTCATCATCAATAAATTTCATCATCAATTTTTTGATTTTTGTCATGACAAAATTGCCTTGGATTTATTATTTCAAATTTTAATATTTTTCTCTCTATAGCTTTTTTTATGAGCGATGTAGCCAAAAAACTTTCAAAAATTTCTGGGAATATTGATATAAAAAATATATTCATAAAAATTTTAATAAATTTAAAATTATGATCAAGCTGTAGCTATAAATTGTATGAGCCTAATAATAGTATATGATCACATGACTAAAAGCAATCAAATAAATGCATCAATTAACATAGTCTTGGCACGCTTTGTGTCTTTTCATGTAATAGAAGCAAAAGCAAAAAACAATCAACTAATTATGATGATAACGATAATGACTGTTCATAATGCTGCTGTAGTAGTTGCTAATGTAATGTCCTGAAAAAATCACATAACAGTAGGATTCTCATTTGATTTACGGATTCACAAAACTTTGTAGACATTCAATCCACACTGTCAATTGAGCAGACATTCTGTGCTTATATCTATTCAATATTGTGACAACGATTCCTGACAATGCCCACTTTCGTCAAGAATTCAAGGGCAACAAGCAGGAGCTCAATTTTCTAATTCATATACATGTCATGTATCACATCAAAGTGTACAATTTTCAGTATTTGCACTACCAATCTCAGCTTGTGTTAAGCTATCACAATGCTTACATTTTTCTTTACCATTTACAGTTATGACAATTGATCATGCTGGGCAACATTTTTTATATCATACCACATCACAACCAATTATCCCGGTATTTCAGTACATTACTCAATCACAAGAATTACAGTTTCAGCAGACTCATTCTGATCAATACACTTTTCATCATGAGCATTGATCTGAGTACAATCCATACGAATATCATATAAAAGAAAAGCATAGAACAACTAATACTCAAAATATTTTTTTCATCACAAAAATAACTAAATAAACAAAATCTTTATATAAATTTTTATTTATATTTCAAATTGTTCTTGCTTGAAATGAAAAAATTTTTTTCTATTATATTTATCGTTTAACTAGATAATACGAATATGGACTCATTTAATGATATGATTAGAAAATCTTTTGCAAAAAAATCATTTTGAAAAAGAATGATTTGAACTGTATGAATTAGAGCTGTTCAGGATTTTTTTGGAAATAAAAATATAGAATGATTTATTAGATTTAGTACTTTGTATATCAAAACTTCAGACCAAAATATCAAAATACAAGCATTTCAGCACAAAAAAGAAATACTTGGAAAAGTAAATTTAGAATTAAAAAAAATGGGATATAATAGGACTATTTCAGAGATTAGATTTTAGTCAGAAATGACAACCAGTGGTCGACATGACGAGGTCAGAAACAACAAGTCCCGAAGAGACGAAATATCAAATAGCTGAGGATGAAATCCTCAGCAAGGAATGTGAAATAGGGAAAAATCCCGAAGGGATGACATATATCGTATAATTGAATTTGATTATTTGAAAAAGGATAGGGCAAGCTCTATCCCTACAATATGGAAATCATTAATTATTTTATATTTCATAAATGAAAATCATCGCTCTGGGTTGTCCACTGCATTGCGGGGCAAGCACCCAGAGCTTGTTATATGCCACCCTTTCAGGGCTTGATCTATCCTGGTGAAAGAGGAACATGTCATTTCGAGAAGTGAAGCGACGAGAAATCCATTATGCGTTCGAAATGATGAAAGGGTGAATTTCTCACTGCGTTCGAAATGACTTAGCTTTTTGTGGGTTATAATTCATATTTTACTTTTTCTCGCAAAATATCTGAAATTTTTTCAATTGAGAGCAAGTGTCCATTTGGAGCACTATCTATGATAAGCCAATTATATTTTTGTGCTACATATTTGTATGCTTGTGCTGCATCTTTTAAATGCTGTAAATCCGCTTCGTGGATATCTCTTTTTTTATCAGTATATTCTCTTTTTCATTTTTTATCTACTAGTTGCTGTCAGATTTCTGTAGGCATATAAAGTAAGATATTTATGTCTGGTTTTGGTATTCAAAACAATCAATATTCAAATTCATCAAGTCGTTCAAGAAATTTATCTCTTTCACTTAAATCGTGAATTTTTCATGCTTGATGTCACATATTTGATGAAACATATCTATTTGTTACCACTATTTTTCATTCATCCAATCGTTGTCTGATCCTTGGAGCTGCTTCATATCTGTCTATTGCATAAAACACAGACGCTCTATATGGTCAGACTTCTTGTGCTGTACCAAATTTTCAATTCAAATAATCCTCAACCATGGCTGCACTTCTTTGTCAGTACTGTGGAAAATCTGCCATTTCTACTGCATATCATTCCTTTTGTAATCTTTCTACGAGTAATTTTGTTTGTGTTCATTTTCCGCTTCAGTCAGTTCAATCGATTACGATAAATTTTCATTTAGCCATGGCTTATTTTTTGGAAAATTAAAAAAATTTCTACCTTTTCCAAGATAGAATTTTTTTAGTGAAAATCAATAGGGATTTTATGCACGCAATAATGTTTGATTGTTTATTTCTTGCCTTGTCATTATTTGAAAGTTTTCTCAAGCTGTACTTCATATGAGTTTATCTGGTACTGTACATTTATTATGTATACTTCTCCATATGTTCTCAATTTTCTTATTTATAACATCGTCCTCATTAATATTATGGCTATTTAAATAATAGTTCATAGAATTATTATAATCATTTCTTTTTGAATTATATAATCATTTTGTATCTGACATATTATATTTTAGATATTCTCACCAATTGAGCATATGATATGGCTCATCAAAAGACGAACATATTTCTCTATCTGAAAATGTTTCTTTTATCAAATCTTTATCTATATATCATATATTTGAATAGAAAAAATCTACAAATTTATTTGCCACTACTTCAAAATCTTCTGGAAATGATCATCTTGTATTTTCGTGCAAAATTCATTTTATCATATACCATAGCATAAATTCAGCTTCTTTTTTATGTCATAGACTTTTTTCTTCTTGTATCAAAGGCAATGATTTTACAATCATTTGTTTATCATTTGAATCTAATTCACTATTAAACCAATTAAAATATTTTTTAAACAGTAATCAAGTTTTTTCTTTTCCTGCATCTCAAGACGGTATACGCTCTCTAACGAACTTCCAAAAATCTTCACAATCGCTCAATTTTTCAGGATCACTAGGTTTATACCTACCTCATTGTGGTATATATTCCTTTATCATATCACTTGTTGCACTCAAAGGAGATTCTTGTGCAAAAATAGTAGAGACATCTCATTTCTTATCTATTTCATTTGTTGTACTATTTTTGATTATGTCTTTGAAAATATGATTATTTGGATTATCTTTTTCATTCGCAAGATCTATTATACTTTTACCTCATAATTTATTTGTTGGATCTTCTATTTTTTTCAGAATATTTTCACCATGTACATTCCAATATCACTGAAATTGCTTTCCAAAAGAATATTTTAAATCTTTTATATTTCATGGTTCAAAATCAGAAATATTGTACTTTAATTCTTTTGAAAATTCGCCATCAGTAATTCAATCTAAAAGTACTTGTATTTTGTCTTGATGTTCGATATCTCTCATCCGATATCCTGGTGTGAATCACATAGCTCTACAAGTTCACCAAAATGATTTTATTGTTTTTGCCGATGAATTATTTTTAATAATTCACATAAGCATTGCTCCGAGTAAATATCACTTTACCCTAAACGCTTCTCATTTAGTCTTTGCAGTTTCACACATACGCTCCAAAGCTGGCAATGCTTTTTGAAATTTTCAAGATCAAAGATTTCTGAGATACGATTCTTCAGCAGCATAAAATGTTTCCAAACTATTTTTTTCCTCTTCATGTTTATTATAGTATCATTTCGCATTTTCCTCCAGAGTAGACATAAATTTCAATCACCAAACACTTTTTAGCATAAATTCATTACTTGCAGGTCCATATGGAGCCCTTCCGTCTATCGTAGACACAATATACTGTATTTCCATTTTATTTAATTCTTCTTGTTTTTCTAATCTATCTCATGATGGATATCACATATCTTTGGCTTGTTCTATTTCATGCTTTTTTTTCTCATAAAAATTCAAAAATCTCGTTTTATGTTCTGGTCATAAAATATTTTCTACTCGTTTTCATTTATCTTTTTGGTTTGCAAACACTCTTGGGTATGGTCATTCTTTTTTTACCATAATCAAAAATGCTGCTGCAAATTTATATCTATCTTTATCATTTCAGACATATCATTCTCTATTTAATATATGCTGCAAATGTTCAGCAAAATATTCTGAGTAATTAGGATCTGATTCAAAAATTTTGTACCATTCCTCTATTTTTTTCCGTGTCCTATTTTCTCTATTTGTGTAAAATTCATACTGACTCTTTTTAATTGCATCTCATATAGAACTATTTCCAAACAATCATCATAGCTTACCATATAAATCAAGTCATTCTTGAGAAAATAGATAATTTTCCAAAAATTCATCTTGTTCTTTTTTATTTTCATCTAGTTTTGCTTTTATGGACTTTGTAGTATTTTTGAAAACATTTATGATACTTCATATAGAAATCCACTTTCTCATTCATTTTGTGGCTAAACGTTTTGGATCGTTTATTTCGTATTTTGTCTCCATTTCTTTTTGTTCAGCTTCCGTGTATCATTTTAGTCTTTTTCATTCCATCAATAGAATAAACTGCTCAAATGGTATTTCATTTTCATATTTATATTTTACCTCTTTATAATTTTCATTTTCATCATACCCATCAAATGTAGATTCCAGAGTTACTGTTCATTTACTTGTATTTACTTTTTTTATTTCATATTTATACAATTTATTTCACTGTCATCGGTCTTTTACCTCTTTTTTACTGGAATCAAATACTCACTCTATACGATCGAAATATTTAATTTCTTCTCATTTATCGTTTACAAACTTATTTCCATCTAAATGTACTTGTCAATCTATATTTCCAAATGTTGTAAATTTTTTGAAGAATTCAGCTTTATTTATGCTCTCAATACATGAATTTCGATCTCTCGATGTGTTTTTTCTGACCTTGTATATACTTCATCACTTTTTCATGAAATCTAATTGTTCTTTGGTTTTTGGTAATTCATATACATTACCTGCCAAACTTGATTTCAGATCTCATCAAATTGCTTTGAGTGAAAATTTATCTTCTCAGACATTTACGATTTCAAAACAATAAAATGATTTAGTAGCGTCTGATATATCTTTTGGCTCCAATTGACTTTCTCACAAATCAAAATACAATCTTGTTCAGACTTCACATTTACATTCTTTGTCTCCAGACAAACCTTCCCAAGACTCTTGAAATTGTTCTTCTGGAGTCTTTTCTTTCTCTGGAATGGGCTCATCAGTATCATTATCATCTCACTGTACCGAATTTGTAGGATTTTCCAGATTATAAAACAAATTATCCAATTCATCTCTAATTCTATCGCTATCTTCAATATCTGTATCACTATCACACAAACTATACAACCTATCTTTAAATGCTTTTTTTCATTCATCATCTAACTGATTTCGAAATCTCTCTGCATCTTCCTCTATCTTTCAATCAAACTCATATACTCAATTATCATCTTCATCATCTGGGCTCCATCAATCATAATCTAATTTGATATCATTCCAAAGCTCTTGTGCCTTTGCTTCTCACGACTCTGCATCACCAAGTTCTTCATCTAAATCTCTATCTGCATCAAATATTTTTTTCACTTGTTGATCTTGTTTGTCTTTTCCCTTAAATCATCCAAACTTGGACATAATGTATATCTGACTCAACTTATCTACATTATTTCATTCAAAAATTAGATTTCTCTCAAGAATTTTTACATCCAAATTTTTCAACATTTCTTCAAATATGCAATATCTGTATCCATATGGTCAATATCATTGGTCATTATTTTGTGCAAATCAATCTTCATCATAATCATAACACACATTTTGAGGATTATACATATTTTTGTAGACAGAGTCTACTTGATCTTTTAAATCATCATATAGTCAGAAATTTTTCAATTTTTCATACAAAGCATCTTTGTCTGAATCACAATCCAATAGTTCATCTATCTGTGATTTTGTGATTTGCTTTCCACAAATCTCTAATGTATATCCATTTCAAATATTTAATTTTCATCACTTTGTGATATGAGTTTCCATGATTCAGTTTGACCTCAAAGGTGTATCTTCATCTTCTAAATCTTGGATAAATTCTGGAGTGTTGTCATCTATATTTACTGTAAATTCAAATGGCTGGATACTATCCATAGTTTTAAAATTTTCTACATCCAAGAATACCTTATTTTCTCATTTTTTTACATTTTTTTTGATATGTAAATTTATGCTTCAAACTCAATCAACATCCATAGATATATCTTGTTTTTCAAAATCATACAAATCTTTCAAAAACTTTTTATATTCATCTTGATCCAATCAAGTGTACATTTCAAATGTGTTTGATTTCTCATTTACTACTAAAGTTTGCCATAAAATACTTTGCTCTTTATTTTCCAATTTAGAAAAATCAAAATTGTTTTGTATTAATTTTTTCATTATCGAAACAAATTTTAAACTTGCTCATTTATTTTCAAAATTTTCTAAATATTTTTTCCAAATTTGTTTATTTAATTTTTCAAATTCATTTTTATAAAATCTTTTTATTTGCTCCTCATCGACCTTTCCCAATAGTAATTTTTTTAATTTTGATATTGAATCATCATCCATTCATATTTTTTTGCATCTTTCTATATATTTTTTTAGGCTTACCTTATCTTTGAATATATCTCTTGATAACGCTAACTCTTGTAAATCTTCCATTTTTCATTTTTTGGCCAATAGATTTGCTATATCTGTATCATTTATGTCTTCAAACATTCTTGAAATGTTCAAATTTGGTTTCATAGTGCTATTCATATCATATTCTACATCTTCTCATCGCGATTTCACATAATTAATCACTCACTTTACTTCAAAATTTAATAAATCAAGAATTTCTTGTTGAGAACTAACGTTTTGTGATTGAAAATCTGCAATTTTATTTATATCATTTCCCATCAAGTCGAAAATTTCATCGTTTGAGATTGCAACAGAATCTATATTTTCATTCCAATTGTCTGAAAGTTTATTTATATTTACTTGAATTGTTTTAAAATCGATATTTTTATTTTCTATATCTGCTTTACTTTTGATATCAAAAGCATCTTTTATTTCACTCATAAAAGGAATATTTGTAGATCAAGTCTCGTATAATTTCTCCAAAAATAATTTCGCAATTTTCTTTTCTAAATCTTTTGAAATATCTGGTTTATTTCGGATGTAATTTTTGATATTATTAATATCTATTTTTATATTTCATAATTGTGATAATTTTACATTTGTACTATTTAAAAATCATGACAAAATGATCTTGTTTTCTTCTTTTTCGCTTCAAAATGATTTTACTAGTTTATCAAAACTGCCACTGTCAATTCATTTCAAAATAGAAATAGTCTCCCTTGTATTTATTGAATAATTAGATGTTTCTATCAAATTTGGATTTCTTGTTTGCTTTGTCATTTATTGTACAATTAAGATAAAAACGATTCAAAAAGTTTTTCTTGCCTTTAGCTATTAGCTATAAGCTAATCTAATTATACTCCAAAATGAAAAATTTCCAAATAAATTGCTTTATTTTGTATATTATAAACAAAAAATTATTAAAGTCAATTATTTTGAATTATCTTTATAAATCAAATCTGAATTTACTAATAGATAAGTTAGTATGAAATAGCAAATTACTAAAATTAAAATAGTTCATATTTTATAACCATAATTTAAGCTTAAATTGTACAATGAATGCAATCAAAATCATGCTAAAATTCAGATCAAACATCTTATTCGATATTTTAGTTTATTTTTATCTTTTTTTATCACAAAAAATGCTATAAGTCATGTGGCTACAATATGTAATAATGTAGTGAATATTGATCTGGAAAGTAAAGTAAATAGTGATACATCTCATCAAGCAACAAGGACGATCAAGTATAAAACATTTTCTACTGCACTAAATCCAAGTCCCGATAAAATTGCAAAGAATATCAAATTTCAAAAATCTTTTTTTTCTACTGATTCCTTTTTTTCGTATGTCTGCAATACATTTTCTCAGGTTGAAAATTTCAATATCTCTTCTGCATAGCAGGAAATTATGTAATAGATTATCATCGTATTTATTCAGACAAGCACTCATCAAATTCAAATTCAGACAAATAGTAGCAATGCAACCACTATGAAGTTTAAGCTCGATTTTTCCTTGATGTTTCAGAGTACTACTGCAATTAAAACCAAAAAACTTACACAATAAAAAATAAAAGAAAATATTGCTTTTGCTGTGATATTCTCTGGTAAAGACAGATTTCAAAGACCAAATTTTTCTAAGATATCTTTGTAAAAGTACAGAAATACTACAGTAATTACAGAAATTAAAAATATCAAAAATATGGTTTTGAATTTATATTTTTTATTTTTAAAAGAATTATTTATAATCCAAATCCACATATAAATTGCCAATATTGTTCATAATATTCACCAAAATATTTTCATAACTTTTTTATTTTTCTAAAAAGATTTTTGCCAATTTTTGTGTATCATTTTCTACTTCTTGAATATCTTTTTTATTACAAATTACAAATAATTCTTGAGCTGTCGCTCATTTGCTCATGATACACTTGAATCAAGATGTGGTTGGAATCGTAATTCTAAATCTCATTTCGCTACTTCATTTTTGTTGTCTTGAAATTCTTCATGGGATGATTCTATTTATTTTTGGGTTTTTTTCTAATTCAAAAAGAAACTTTGCAAAGTCAGGCAAGATATGATGTTCAAGTTTTACTTTCTGATAATCTGATCTCGAATACATGATAATTAAGAATGAAGAATTAATAATGTCATTCTGAATGAAATGAGTGAATGCGAATGTAATGAAGAATCTAAAAAATCCTGCTCTTTATATTAGATTCTTCTCTGCTGAAGCCGAGCACGGCGCTTCGCTCAGAATAACACAAAACAGTAATTCAATTAATAATTGAATTTAAATTTATTATTCTTATACAAGATACGAAATAATGTTTTATTTTTACTATATTTTTATGAAAATTCAAGAATTATTACAAGATCCGAAAATACAACAAAAAAGAGTAATGGAAAACTTGATTTGCCATTTTTTGGATATTTCCAGAGAAGATTTGTGGACAAAACTAGACAACGAAATAGACACTGACATTGAGGCTAAAATCATGCAAGCATACGATGATTTTGTAGTAAAAAAAAAGCCACTTGAATATGTACTTGGATATGTAGAATTCCTAAGAAACAAATTTAAAATCGATGAAAGGGCTTTAATTCCTCGTCCTGAGACAGAGTACATGATTCAAGCCGTAAACGAGCATATTCAAAGCTGAAAAATAAGTCAACCCGCAGTTTTGTTTGATATCGGAACAGGATGTGGAGTACTTTGATTATCGGTTCTATTACACAATAAAGACTTTTTTGAAAAAGCGTATTTGAGTGAATATATCGAGTACACACTATCTCTTGCAAGAGAAAATTTTGAAGGTTACAAAAGCAAATTATGAAATACCAAAGTGGATTTAGTACAATCAAACTTAATTTCTTTTACTTGAGACTGTTTGAAAAATAATGAAATTTCAGACAAAGAAAACTTTTTGCTTGTAGCAAATTTACCATACATTCCGGAGCAAACATTTAATGAAAATGTCTGAGAAAATGTGAAAAATTGGGAACCAAAGCCTGCTTTTGTGGGTGGTGAAGATTGATTAGATTACTATCGTGAAATGTTTCAGCAAATATTTGATTTCTGAATTAAACCTATAATGTTTTTGGAAATGATGACACGACAGGTAGATATTTTGAGAAAAGAATTTTGAGAAAAAATCAATTTTTATGAAGTCAAAACTTTCCATTTCAATATTAGGATTGTGAAAGTTGAGATTAAGTAATAAAAAGTTAAGAATTTAGGATTTTCCCATTATTAATTATTAATTGTTAATTATTTTACAGCATCATTTGAGAAAAATAGGCATCTTTATCCATATATTCTATGTCTATTGAATATGATTTCCCTGTATTTTCCAATATTTTTTGCTCTAATAATTTTTGATTTTCTTCTTTTTTCAGACTTATTTCTGTCATTTTATCTATCACGATAAGTTCTATTTTTCAATCTGTCACAGATTTTACATGTACAAAATTTTTCAAGCCATGCTGCAATGTCTTTGAATCAATTTGATCTCAGATTTTACTAAATAATTCATCATTTATTTCTGATTGCTGTTCTACTTTTTTTGTTTCAACGGTGTCATTCTGAGGAGCTTGCGACGAAGAATCTTGTTTGCTTCAAATAGATTCTTCACTTCACTTCGTTTCGTTCAGAATGACTTTAGAAGGTTTTTCTTTTTTCATCTCTACTTGTGTTTCATCTCCAGAAACACATTTATTTAGCACAATCTTGTACACCATATTTGGATATGGATAATATCTAATCATAGATAGAATTTCACCAAAGAATTCTGAAATTTTTAGAAAAAATTCTACATCTTCCATCAAATGGTGATCGATGTACATTATCACCTGTTTTGCAAATTGTGCAAGGTCGATTCATTGTGAATGGACTTCATCAACTCTTGTGAAAATCTGAGATCTATCTCATGATTTTATGATTTCCAAGAATTCTTTGATTGTATTATCTCCTACTATTCCCAAAAGATTTGTCACATTTTTCACTGAAATATCTCCAAAAACACTTACTTGGTCGATATATTTTACAGCATCTCTTGCACATCATTCTGCCATGCTCTCAATCAAATCCAATGCTTCATCTTCATATCACAAATTTTCTTGTTTACAGATTTCTTGTAAACGAGCAATCATCTTATCTGTTGGTATTTTTTTGAAGTTGAAAACCTGACAACGAGAGACTATTGTTTCAGGAACTTTTTCAATTTCTGTAGTAGCTAAAATAAATGACATATAATCTTTTGGTTCTTCAATCGTCTTCAAAAGAGCATTAAATGCTCATTTACTCAACATATGAACTTCATCTATCACATATATTTTTTTCTTTAATTGTGTAGGAGGGTAGTCAGTCTTTGCCAAAATTTCCTCTCTAATATTGTCTACTCAAGTATGACTTGCTGCATCAATTTCTACATAATCAAGTGTTTTTCATTCGTTGATTGCGATACAATTTGCACATTTATTACAAGGGTTTCCATCTTGTAAATCCAGACAATTCATAGCTTTGGACAAAATCCTTGCGACACTTGTCTTTCATGTTCATCTTGGTCAGAAAAAAAGATAATTATGATTGCTTTGTTGACTATTTTTTATCTTTGATTTCAAAATATCAGTGATGTGTTCTTGCCCTACTGTAGTATCAAATGTAGTTGGACGATATTTATTTGCTAAAGACATGAAAAAATGTGAAATTGTAAAAAATTCAATTATCTTATAAGGTTATTTTTTATTTTTTCAAATTGTAATTTGTAAAATCAAAACTATGCAGTTTGTAAATGATATTTTTTTACTTTTCCCTGGATTTTTTTTAATTCAAGATATTTTTTGGACTTTTTATATTCTTGTTCATCATAATCAGCTTGCATTGATAGTCGGTGCTTGTAATTTCAGCCAAAAACAGCTGTTATTTTCATAGCCCAATCAAGTGTTATATTTTTTTTACCATTTATTATTTGATTTACTTCCACAGGATTTTTTCAGATCAAATCTGCAAATTTTTTTTGAGTCATACCATTAGAATCCAAAAATAAATCTAACAAAACTCAAGGATGTTCATATTTCATTTTAATATTTTTATTGAATAAAACTATTCATAATGTTTAGAAATCTCCCAAACCAATGCTACAACAACCTCATTTCACTGAAATTTCAAAATCAATCTCCGCTGATTATTTAATCTGATTCATAGCTGGTCTCATCTATTTCATTTCTTTCGTTCAGCTTTCCATCAACTAATTTCACGAATCTCTTTTATAGAGTCCATTCATGAAATAATACGCAAAACTGCACGATACTTTTTGGCAATTCATAATGGATACATATAATCTCCTATTCCATTTGCCAAATCCTCTAATTCATGATTTCTAAATACAATTTTCATTGCAAATATTCATTAACATATAAATAATAGCAATTTATTTTTTCAAATCAATACAAAATTAACTAAAATGGTTAATATTTATTTATATGTTTTATATATAACTATTTATTTACAATTTTCAATATGTTTTTTGACAAAATAGTTTTTAAAAATTCTCAATTATACTACTTCCTACCAAAGTCTGCTGGAATTTCTCATCGATCTTCAGTTTTCCGCTTTAATATTTTCGTTGAATATTTATTTTCAGCCAACCGTTTTTCTGCTCTTTTTACTAAATTGAAGATCTGTTCATTTTTTGGAGTTTTAGCCAAATTAGTTTTACATTTTCATTCTGAAACTCGTTTAATTGCTCGCTTGGAATCTGAGTAAATAGCCTTGTCTGAATTGAGTTTTTTTAGGTAGCTAAGTCAGTGAACAAGAGCCAAAAACTCTCAAATATTATTTGTTCATTCTCCCAGTTTTTCATGGAAGATTTGCTGTCATGTGACCAAATCAATTCATTGATATTCGGTGAGACCTGGATTGTGGCTACAAGCAGCATCTACTGCAATGCTATTTTTTTCAAATGGAATATCTTTTTCAAATCGCTTTTCTTTTGTGTAGTAAGGCTCAAATCATTTCTCCAAAGCTTCTTCTGCTTCAGCTAAAGTTTTGAATGATTTATATTTTGCTCATTTTGCTCACATCACGAAATCTTTGCATTCATCTCGTGAAGTAAATATTCAAGTCTGTTTTCACTCTCGAATTACATAATATTTCAAAATTATGAAGAATTAAGAATTAAAAATTAGTAATGTTTGTATTTTTTATATATTTTTATTTTAACTTAATACAAGAAAAAGTCCTCACGATTGAACTGAGGACTTTCTGTTGAGGATAATGAGAAATACAACCGTCATAAAAACAATGATTAAATTAATAATCTGCCACAAATATGGAATTATTAGAGTAATCAATATGCTCACGACAAGAAGTGCTCCATTAAAATTTGAAAAGATACCTTTGTCGTCTTGCCCTATTCCATAGATTGCCACAGAAGCAATGCCAATGATACAAGAAATAAAGCAAATAACCATTGTCATGATAACCATGTATTCGCTTTGAGCGATGTCAGATACTGGAAATGGGTTAAAAAACTCAGTTCCAACAAGGAGAATGAGTAACTCTGCTATTAAGCAAAGAAACAATAGTTTCTTCTGTGTCATTAAATTCTTCATAATTTACATATTTTTTTGTTTAACATTATTTATTTTATATTTTTATAAGGAGAGAATACAGAAAATTCCAATAAATTCAATAGAAATACATTGACTTTTTTGTTTTGATAAATATATTATTTGAGTAAAAATAAAAACGAAAAGAAGAAATGGAGACAAAACGAAAACCAGTCAAGCCGATGGGGCCTGCTGTTCATGGTCAAAAAAGATCTTCTTTGATCTCTAAATCATATAGGAGAAACCCGTTGAATGGCACGAAACCAATGGTAATAATTCTGCATGACTATGCAGAGCATTGGCAATGAAAAATTAATTAATCCGCATCAATGATGCGGTTTTTTCAAAATTAAAAAAACTTGCTAATGCAAGTTGAAGGGGAATAGGAAGATGCCAGAAACAAACAATATTGATTACTGCCTACTCTAGAAATAGGACATTACCTAAATCTCAAGGCAAATAGAGTCTATATTTTCTCATAAAGTTAGATAAATAAATCTGGCCAATTGTTTTGTTTTTATTTTCGTATGAGAGTTTGTATAAACTAGTCACTAAAGAACTACTATGATCAAGGTTAGGATAACACGAGCCATTTTACATTCGGACTAAGATTGGCCAAAATTAATCCAAATTATAAAGTGGTATAAGGTGTTATTCTAATCTGAAGATAGTAAATCAATAATGAACAATCTTTTCTGTCTATCTGTAAAACATTTTGTTTGGAAATATCATACAAATAGTGTATGAGTAATTAGAATGAATAATAATCGTAAAATACAATATCAATGGTAAATTTCAAATATCTTGATGTAATCTCAATACAAGTAAACTTAACACGGTATCATATAAATCATTACCCAAAATAATAAATCTCATACGATAGATAATTAATTTGATATAAAGGCATATATACCACAATCTATATTGCAAGACTATAATACATATAAACAATTAAGATATGACAATACAAAGTATCATCACAAAATAACTGTGACTGTCCTGAAAACAATTTATATTGCAAAACTGAATTCAAAACAATCATTTACATCAAAGATTATCTATAGAAAAGAACTATCAATATTAATGTTTAAGAACACCTTCCTAAGAGTATACAAATATAATTTCAGTATGAATATGCAAGCAAACTAAATATTTCGTACTTAATCGCTATACATATTTTCTACATCCATCACATTTGCATATAAATATTATAATCCAAATTTTTTATTTTGCAAATTTTTTGGCACTTTTTTTGATTTAATTTTAGTAGATTTAAACTGGCTTTTTAAAATTAAGACAAAAAAAGTGGTACTTTTTTTCACTTTTTTGAAAAAAATTTATTATAAATGTAAAGTTTTTTAATAACAAAAAAAATGAGCAATGCTCATTTTCCTTAATCAATAGTATTAATAAGAGACAAAGCAGAATCAAGTTTTGGTTTTTTCAAAAGTTTAGGATGGTGGTCTATCCCCACGTTCTCGTAGGGATGCCTTGTTACGACTTAACCCCAGTCACTGATTTCCTCCTTAACCCGCATAGCGAATCTTTAGAGGCACTCAGCTCCCATGGTTTGACGGGCGGTGAGTGCAAGGAACAGGGACATATTCACGGCGGTGTAGCTGACCCGCCATTACTAGCAATTCCAACTTCATGCAGTCGAGTTCCAGACTGCAATCCGAACTTAGGATAGTTTTAGAGTTTTGCTCCACCTCGCGGTATTGCTTCTCGCTGTACTACCCATTGTATTATCTATGAAGCCCTAAACGTAAGGGGCATGAGGATCTGACGTCATCCTCTCCTTCCTCTCCGTTACCGAAGCAGTCTCTTTAGACATTCTAACTAAAGATGAGGGTTGCGCTCGTTTCCAGACTTAACTAGACACCTTGCGGCACGAGCTGACGACGACCATGCACCACCTGTGTACCACGTCCGATTGCTCGGACTACTATACTTTCATATAGGACATAGTACATGTCAAGTTTAGGTAAGATTCTTGGCTTATTATCCAATTAATCTAGATAATCCACTGCTTGTGTGTTCCCCCGCCTATCCCTTTGAGTTTCATTCTTGCGAATATACTACCCAGGCGGCCTGCTTAACTCGTTAGATTGCGACACTCCAGACCATGAAGGTCCAAAACATCTAGCAGGCATAATTTACAGCTTGGACTACCGGGGTATCTAATCCCGTTTGCTCCCCAAGCTTTCGTCCCTCACCGTCAAGTTTATTGTAGTTAGCTGCTTTCGCTTTCGGCGTTCTTTCCGATATCAACGCATTTCACCGCTCCACCGGAAATTCCACTAACCCCCAACAACTTCAAGATATGCAGTATCTATTCCCTCTTTATGGTTAAGCCACAATATTTGAAAACAGACTTACATATCAGGCTACGGACACTTTACGCCCAGTAAATCCGGATAACGCTCGGGACCTATGTATTACCGCGGCTGCTGGCACATAGTTAGCCGTCCCTTATTCTTGGTATACCGTCATTCGTCTTCTACCAAAAAAGAAGTTTACACACCGTAATGCTTCATCCTTCACGCAGAATTGCTGCATCAGACTTTCGTCCATTGTGCAATATTCCCCACTGCTGCCTCCCGTAGGAGTATGGGCCGTATCTCAGTCCCATCGCGGCCGATCATCATCTCAAACCGGCTACCCGTCATAGGCTTGGTAAGCCGTTACCTTACCAACTACCTGATAGGACGCACCCCTCTCCTTGAGCGATAAATCTTTCCTCACATCGGGATTTCACCATCGTGAGCATATTGGGAATTAGCTATATCTCTATAGTTGTTCCCATCTCAAGGGCAAGTTAAGTACGTGTTACTCGCTCGTCTGCCACTCCCCGATAAATCGGGGCGTTCGACTTGCATGTGTTAAGCATTCTGCTAGCGTTCATCCTGAGCCAGGGTCAAACTCTTCACAAACAAAAAAATCCATACTTTATCTCTTATTTATACTATTAATGATCTCGTGGACCTATATCCACAAATGGTGGCACCAATCTACTTTCCCAGCCATAATATGACAAGTATCATCGACTGAATTGGGCTTGACTTCTGTATTCGGAATGGGAACAGGTATTTCCCCAATCCACATAAGCACCACCATTTGTAAACATAAGACCTAAATTATCTATATAATGATAATTATTTTACTTCATATTACAACAGTACTTACACAATAATATAATATATTACGTCATTCGAAGAAAATTTTACAACAAAACTCGCTCGAGCTATTAGTGTGTCTCTGCTGAATCCATTACTGGACTTACACATGACATCTATCAACCTGCTAGTCTCGCAGGGCTCTTAACTCATAAAGAGAGGGCAATCTAATCTTAAGACAAGTTTCCCACTTAGATGCTTTCAGTGGTTACCTTTTCCAAGCGTAGCTATCCAGCCGTGCCACTGGTATGACAACTGGTATTACTAGAGGCTTGTCCATCCCGGTCCTCTCGTACTAGGGACAGCATCTTTCAAATTGCCTACGGTTACAGTAGATAGGGACCGAACTGTCTCACGACGTTCTGAACCCAGCTCGCGTTCCGCTTTAATGGGTGAACAACCCAACCCTTGGGACCTTCTACAGCCCCAGGATGCGACGAGCCGACATCGAGGTGCCAAACGGTATCGTCGCTATGAACGCTTAGATACCATTAGCCTGTTATCCCCGGAGTAACTTTTATCCGTTGAGCGGATCCCCTTCCACATGGAAGATCCGGATCACTTTCACCTAGTTTCCTATCTGTTCGACATGTTTGTCTCACAGTTAAGCTTGCTTTTGCGAATACACGTCCACCACGGTTTCCATCCGTAGCAAGCAAACCTTTGTACGCCTCCGTTACTTTTTAGGAGGCACCCGCCCCAGGTAAACTGCCCAATTGACACTGTTCCCCAACTTTTTGGGGTTAGAGATGCGACATGTGTTGGGTGGTATCTCAATGATGGCTCAGCCCCTCCCGAAGGAGAAACCTCAAAGCCTCCCACCTATGCTGAGCAATTCATGCTACAGCCCAATATCAATCTACAGTAAAGCTTCACAGGGTCTTTCCGTCTAACTGCAACTATCTGGTATTTTTACCAGAACTATAATTTCACTGGGTCTAAGGACAAGACAGTGTGGGGATGGTTGTGCCGTTCATGCGCGTCGGAACTTACCCGACAAGGAATTTCGCTACCTTAGGACCGTCATAGTTACGGCCGTCATTCACCAGTGCTTAACTCTCTAGCTTGCACAAGAGAGCATAACATTCTGGCATTGGACAGGCATCACCCTCTATACATCCATTTGCATGTTAGCAGAGAGCTGTGTTTGTGATAAACAGTCCCCCCCACGTCATTCGCTGCGCCCTGACTTTCATCAGGAAAGGCTTATTACTAATGTACGCCCGCTAATTTGCCAAGTTCCTTATCCATTAGTTAACCCAATCGCCTTGGTATTCTCTACCCTCCTACAGGTGTTTGATCTGAGTACGAGTTATCTGCACATAAGTTTAGTGGGTTTTCTTGACACCAGAACGATGAGAATAAATCACCCCGAGGGGATCTCTTCCGATCAAACTCGATTTTAAGTATATGTGGACTTCCCTGCATATACCTCCCGACATGTCGGGATCATCTAATTATCTCGACTCACATCCTTAGTAAGCTCTCACAAATCCCAATGTGTAACCACATCACTGTACAAATAAGTGCAGGAATATTAACCTGCTATCCATCGACATGTTATTTCTAACAAAGCCTTAGGTCTCGACTAACCCTACGACGATAAACGTTGCGTAGGAATCCTTAGGATTTCGGCGGCCGAGATTTTTACTCGGCGTCGTTACTCATGCTAGCATTCTTGCTCCTATAAAGTCCACACTACCTCACAGCAATGCTTCATCCCGTATAGGACACTCTCCTACCGCCATATAAATATGACTTTCGATTTCGGTATGTAGTTTAGCCCCGTTACATCTTCGGCGCATCTTCACTTATCTAGTGAGCTGTTACGCTTTCTTTAAAGGATTGCTGCTTCTGGGCAAACCTCCTAGATGTCTTAGTAAAAACACCTCCTTTTCCACTTAACTACACTTTTGGGACCTTAATCAGAAATCTGGACTGTTATCCTTTTGACTACGAAACTTGCTCCCGCAGTCTCACTCTGTAAAATTCCTTGTAGCATTCGAAGTTTAACAAGATTTGGTAATATCTCTCGATACCCCTAGTCTTATCAGAGCTCTACCTCTACAAGATCTAATTTACAGGCTGCACCTAAATGCATTTCGGAGAGAACCAGCTATCGCGATATTCGATGAGCTTTTCACTCCTAGACACAGGTCATCGGAAGGATTTGCAGCTCCAACCCGTTCGGCCCTCCAACATGCTTTCGCATATCTTCAGCCTGCCCATGCCTAGCTCATATCGCTTCGGGTCTATTAACACTAACTATTCGCCCTATTCAGACTCGGTTTCCCTACGGCTCCAGCTATAACTGCCTTAACCTTGCTAGTATCAATAACTCGCTAGCCCATTCGTCAATAGGTACGTGGTCACCTTACGGCTCCCACTCAATTGTAAGCAAAGAATTTCAGGATCTATTTCACTCCCCTTCCTGGGGTTCTTTTCACCGTTCCCTCACGGTACTATGCGCTATCGGTGTAAAAAAGTATTTAGTCTTGGACCGTGGTCGGCCCAGATTCACGCCAAATTTCACGTGTTCGACGCTACTTGGGAACCAATATAAAGGAGTGTTTACTTTTTAAATACAGGACTTTAACCCTCTGCGGTGTGACTTCCCAGACACTTCTTTTAAATAAACATCATGCTTCGAGACATTACTAGCTATCTCACAACTGGCCCCACAACACCTCAACCAGCAACGGCTAGAACCTTACACTGATTAGGTTTGGACTACTCCCCGTTCGCTCGTCACTACTAAGGGAATCTCTTACGATTTCTTTTCCTCATGTTACTAAGATATTTCAGTTCACATGGTCTTGGTCTTTTACCCCCGCATATAGCGGGGAGGTTTCCCCATTCGGACATCTACGACTCCAAGCGGTCTTTGGCACCTCATCGTAGCTTATCGCAGCCAAATACGTCCTTCTTCCTCTTTTTTACCCAAGGCATCCGTTCTTTGCTCTTAAAAAGATTCATTGCAATTTCGAATAAACGTAATATATTATACTATTGTGTTAAATACCTCCAACTATATTTAGCGATACATACTGTGATGTTGATGCGTCGCTTTAATGTTGCGGAAGTATTTATACAGAAATTAGTACTAATTGCAAGAGATTTTTCGACTTTTTTTCAATTTTTTTTAGCAAGGTCTAAAAATGAAAATCTAATCAAAAATGGGATGACTAAAAATTTTTCTTTTATTTTGTTTGACTTTTTTTGAAAAATTTAGACACCATTTTTTCTAGAAAAATTTTCTCTATATATAGGTATAATAAAATGTGTAATATTTTATTTATTGTTTTACACTGGCGCGATATAATATAAGTAAGACATCTCAAAATATTTCTGTAGAATATGGGTTTATTTCTCCTACTATAACTCATAAATCTCTCATCAAGTTTATGTGTGTTGAATAATAAATATCAGATCAATCGGCTGTTTGATATAACATCCTTGAAAGTGCAGTAATAAATTCTGCATTTGACACTATGTCGTTTGGCCTAAAATTTTCATCTGGTATATTAATTCACATAATTCATAATTGATATGATTTAGTTACAGAATTATTGTACAAACTATCTAAATAGTTTGACACATCGTAGAAGTCTTTTTCTCTAGTATAATCCGGAATATCTCACAAAATATTAATAGCATAATTAGACAAAAGTCTAGACATCTCTATTCTCGTCAAATTCATATTTAATATATTACTATCTATTTGCTTTTTTGTTAATAATCAGTTATTATATGCCCAAATGTATGCATTATAATACTCTTGTGATTCGCCATTTTCTCATGCTGATCAATGCTGTTTTGGATTTGATTCTGCTACATCATCTTCTGGTAATCAGCAATCTCAATCATAATAACTATCCGAAAAATCTCCATCAGGACATTTATCTTTTTTTAGCGAATATCCTCAACCTCATCATACACTATATATTCGATTTACTTCAGCCAACTTTTCTCAAGTATTTCATGCTAAATCTTGAAATTTAAACAAATACTCTCAGTTCTCTGTAAATGTATATGTCGTATCTGTGGCTAAAATATCTTCACTACATCATGTCAATACAGCTACTACGTCTTCTAAAGTTTTTTCTGTAATATTGTATTCTACTTCACAAGTAGGACTTTCTTTATCTATCCAATCTACAGTAGCTGTTTTTATTCGTGTTAAAATTCATGTATTTCAAAGTGCATAGTTTACCATATCATTAATCTCAAAGGAGAATGAAGATAAAATTTTATATTCAAAATCATGAGTTCAATTATCTGTAAAAACATATTCTTGATCATTTTCTCATCCATCCACAGAACATCAAGTCAATGTAGCAACTACATCTTTATTTGTTAATCATGTATTATCATAAGTAATGATACAATCTGAAGTAACATATTGAGGTCAGTATTCTACTGTATATAAACGCAAAGGATTTCCATTTTCAGATGAAATAGATCAATAATAATAATTACTAGTCGATCATCCATACATTCAATAAGGATTATTATGACTATTTAAATCTATAATCACATTATTTATAGGTCAATTCCAAAAGAACACTCAAAATCTTCAATTTCAATATGTTTCTAAATTTTTTATCACATTATTATTTGCTCACCCATTTAATTGCAATCATGCATCCATATTATTATAACTGACAACATTTGTCACATAATTGTTTGATGAATTAACAAAGGCAAATCAAGGTCATCGCGTAACTTTGGATCAATCATTATATGTACGCACATTATTAATTTTATTGTATTGTGAATTATCTTTCAAGTAAATACCTGGTGATTTATAGCCGTATACTATTATATTATTTAAAGTATTATAAGTTCATCATACTATATATACTCATCAAGCAGTGTTTAATCATCATTTAAATTGAATAGAATCGATTATTCAATAGCTACTACCTATCGATACTGTTAAAGTTGTCACATTGTATATTGTAGTTCATAAATTTTTATTACTCACAATACTATTACATTCATCAAAAGTTATTGTTTGACTTTTTTGTATTTCATCTACTTCTAATACATAAATTGTGTTTTCAGTTAAATTTGATGGTAATCAATCATTTGTAGTTATATGCACTACATTTACATTTTTACAAGTTTGTGGCCATCACATGGTATATACACTACGATCTCACTCGCTTCAATAAATTGCATGAACAATATCTTCATCGCTTGGATTCTGTGACCAAAAAGCTGAATTTAAAAAATTATTATTATCTCGTGATATTTGATTTCATCAACTATTTATGGACAAATCAGTATCATCATTTGATTCTAAATCGGTGTCTTGCATAGAGGCGGTTTGATCATTATTTTCAATTTCTGTAAAATCTTCATTTCAATTAATATTATTTTCATTTAATTGTGGTGTAATATTTCATCACAATTGTTGTTGTACATCATCAAATTCGTTTTCAAAATCATTATTTAGTCACGTAGAAGTATTGTTTCATGTCAAATTTTCGGAGATTTGTTCTCTAGAATTTTCTCACAATAAATATTGCTCTTCATCATCAGAACAAACCAAACTTATTGGAAAAACAAGAAAACTAAGTAAAAAAAGTAATCAAAATTTGTGATACATTTTCTTATTCATGTGTCAAACTTTATAGGCTAAAATACTATACATATATTATAATCCATTTTTTATTTTAACAAAAAGTTTGGCACATTTTAACAAAAATAATACTTGACTTTTTAAAAAATATCCATTTCTGGATATCTCAAGTGGGGCGGTTGATGGGGATCGAACCCACGACACACGGAGTCACAGTCCGTTGCTCTACCAATTGAGCTACAACCGCCACATTTTTCTTTTTCAAGTCATTTCGAACGTATGTGAGAAATCTATTACAGTATTATTTTGGATTTCTCCCGTTGGTCGAAATGACGACCAATCAGTAATTTAAAGATTTGCTTTGAAATTTCAAGCGGAATATTTAATATAAAGATAGTTTAATATTAAGTACAAGATTTTGAAATTAAAAAAAGTCGATTATAACATAGCAAATCAGAGATTGGATAGATATTTGAGAAAATATTTCAAACCATATCCTGAAATCAAATTGAGTGATATTTTTTCTCGAATCAGGAAATGAGCAATTTTAGTAAACAATAAGAGAGTTGAATGAGATTATAGGTTGCTTTTGGGCGATGAAATTAAATTTACAAATATAAAAACTGGAGACAAAAAACCAGACAAAATCGCAGTACCAAAAGAAAATAAAATCAAACAACTTGAGTTGAAAGATATAAAAAAAATTTTGATTTATGAAGATGAAAATTGGATAGTATTCAACAAACCAGCATGAATTGTAGCCCATCCAAGCAATAGGCATGAAAATGATTTGTGTATGAACGACTATCTGGAAGAGTACTGCAAACAAAGTTGAATTCGAAATGGAAGCGATATCTTCAAGCCAAGTTTTGGTTATAGACTGGACAAAGATACATCTGGTGTTTTGGTTTGAGCAAAAAATTACGAAGCACTACAGTATCTAAATGAGATTATCAGAGACAGAGAAATTGATAAAGAATATTTAGCTTTATGCCTATGAGACGCACCACAGCATGAGGTAATTGAAAAAAAACTTGAAAGATTTTATAGCAAAAAATTTGGAAGTTCACACATGAAAGTCTCAGAAAATTGACAAGATGCAAAGACTGAAATTTGTAATCAAAGAAGTAAAAATAATCCGATTTTGTGAGAAGTTTCGCTTGTGAAAGTGAAATTATACACATGAAGAATGCATCAAATCAGAGTACATTTAGCTAGTGAAAACCTGCCAATTCTCGGAGATATAATTTATTGAAATCCAGCCACAAATAGAAAATTGTACAAACAGTTGAAAATTAGTAGACAAATGTTACACTGTAGTAGATATAGTTTCATAGATATAGATTGAAAGACTCTGTCTTTTGATGCACCATTGCCAAAAGAATTTGAAAAAGTATTCAGCTAAATCATCCCCCTTCCCCTTCTTTGAAAAAGAAGGGGTGTGCAATGGATAATTTCCCCTCTTTTTCAAAGAGGGGACCAAGGGGTGATTTCCTTTAAAAAGTCCAATTATGAGAAAAATCAAGAGGAATAAATAAAATCTTAGATAGAATTTAAATAATAATTTGGATTATATAGCTCATTTTTCTGGATTAATGACCGCATAGTATATATCATTTTCCTTGCTATTGTTAGTACACATATAAAATGATGCTTTCATTTTTGTTTTTCCCTCTCATATATTCATTTATAGTATTCACTATGATGTATTGAGCAAAATGCAGCTTGGTACAATTTCTTTCTTATGAAACTATTTCATCTTTTTGACATTTTATAATTTCATGCACTCTTTCAACTTTGTCTTAATCTTGGATCTAATCATACATATGCTAACATTTCTTTCTTATTCTTAAATTCATTTTCTCAAAATATTCAGTAACACATCTTCGCTATCAATG
>FLNV01000753.1_pt1 | contig 31004 bp, 17 predicted proteins | sample 1140351 | NCBI WGS metagenome assembly FLNV01 (sample SAMEA3878207, study PRJEB12797) | bioreactor metagenome | biome: Moose rumen | place: Sweden | collected 2011-10
CCGGGCTCAGTCAGCACCAGCCCGCCGCCGCCCGCTTCCGCTTAGAGGGCAGGCTGCTCTGCGTGGACGGCGTTGCGAAGACGGCGCGCCAGCCTCAGCTGCGGGTCTATTCGCTGGAAGGGCAACAGGTGGCCAGCACCGCTGGCACCAGCCTCGACCTGACCCGTCTGCCCGCCGGTGTCTATGCCGTACAGCTGAACACAGGCGACAGCGCCACCACAGGCTCCACCCTCATCCGTCTGCAATAGTCCACGGCGGCTTGCAAGTGTCACGCTGCATTCTGTCGAAACCACAGAGGCACGCTACATAATTGCAGAGAAAATTTGGCCGTTCGCGCTTTTTGCAGTAACTTTGCAGCCTCAACAAATACGCTATATAGAAGACAATGGCATTAAAATGTGGTATTGTGGGCCTGCCCAACGTGGGCAAATCGACCCTGTTCAACTGCCTGTCGAGTGCAAAGGCACAGGCAGCCAATTTCCCCTTCTGCACCATAGAGCCCAACGTGGGCGTAATAACCGTGCCTGATGAGCGACTGACGCGCCTGGCCGAACTGGTACACCCAGGGCGTATCGTGCCAGCCACGTGCGAGATAGTGGACATAGCCGGACTGGTGAAAGGTGCCAGCAAAGGCGAGGGACTGGGCAACAAGTTCCTGGGCAACATACGCGAGACCGACGCCATTATCCACGTGCTGCGCTGCTTCGAGGACCCGAACGTGGTGCGCGAGGGCGGTGCGCCCGTAGATCCCGTGGCCGACAAGGAAATCATTGACACCGAACTGCAACTGAAGGACCTAGAGACCATAGAGGGTCAGCTGGCTCGACAGCAGAAAGCGGCAGCCGCCGGCAACAAGGATGCGAAGATAGCAACCACGGTATTAGAGGCATACAAGGCCGTGCTGGAGCAGGGGCGCAACGCCCGCGAGGTGCAGTTTGAGACCAAGGACGAGCAGCGCGTAGCCCACGACCTGTTCCTGCTGACGGCCAAGCCCGTGCTGTACGTGTGCAACGTCGATGAGGCATCGGCAAAGGAGGGCAACGCCCTGTCGCACAAGATAGAGGAGATAGCGGCCCGCGAGGGCGCCGAGGCACTGGTCATCGCAGCCAAGACAGAGGAAGACATCGCCTCACTGGAGACCTACGAGGACAAGCAGATGTTCCTCGATGAACTGGGACTGCAAGAGAGCGGCGTGAACCGTCTGATCAAGAAAGCCTACCATCTGCTGAACCTCGAGACCTTCATCACAGCAGGCGAGATGGAGGTTAAGGCCTGGACGTACAAGCGGGGGTGGAAGGCCCCGCAGTGTGCCGGCGTTATCCACACCGACTTTGAGAAGGGCTTTATCCGGGCCGAGGTAATAAAGTACGACGACTACCTGCATTACGGCTCTGAGGCCGCAGTGCGCGAGGCTGGCAAGATGGGCATCGAGGGCAAGGACTATGTGGTGCAGGACGGCGACATAATGCACTTCCGCTTCAACGTCTGAGGCAAAAAACTCGATATATCGACATGACGACATTTCGACATAACGAAACAACGACATAACGACATGAACCACGAACTGATGTATATCCTTTGGAATCCCGACCTGGTGGCATTCCACGTGGGGCCGTTGCAGGTAAGGTGGTATTCGCTGTGCTGGCTCATCGGACTGGCATTGGCCTACATGGTGGTGCAGTGGCTGTTCAAGGACCAAGGCATCATGACGCGCAACGTGCAGAGCAAGGACCCAAAGACGGGCCGCATGCGGCATGAGGAGCTGAACGTGTTCGAGCCGCTGTTCATCTACTGCTTCCTCGGCATACTCATCGGTGCACGACTGGGCCACTGCCTATTCTACCAGCCCGACTACTACCTCACATCTGCCAAAGGCTTCATGGAGATGCTGCTGCCAATACACATCACGGCCGACGGCAGCTGGCACTTCACCGGCTACGAGGGACTGGCCAGCCACGGTGGCACACTGGGCCTTATCATTGCCCTGTGGCTGTATGTACGATGGAGCAAGCTCAGCCTGTGGCAGGTACTGGACAACATAGCGATAGCCACAGGCATCACCGCCTTCTTTATCCGCATAGGCAACCTGATGAACTCTGAGATAATAGGGCGTGCCACCGACGTGCCTTGGGCCTTTGTCTTCGAGCGGGTCGATAAGCTGCCGCGCCACCCAGGCCAGCTGTACGAGGCACTGTGCTACCTGCTGCTGTTTGTCATCATGCTCTGCCTGTACAGCAGGGAGAGAAGCAGGGTAGGGGAGGGACCGTCAAAGCACTGCGTAGGCACAGGCTGGTACTTCGGTTTCTGCCTTGTCTTTATCTTCACAGCGCGATTCTTCATCGAGTACACCAAGGAGGTGCAGGTCAGCTTCGAGCAGGGTATGGCCTTCGACATGGGACAACTGCTGTCGCTGCCGTTCATCGCCTTGGGGGCCTGGTGCATGTTCTTTAGAAGGTAATAGTGACCGACGCGTAGTTGGTGGAACCTTCTACACGGAACGCCACATACGACGATTTAAGAATATGGCCATCTGCATTGTCAGCGGCCAGTGACTATCCTGCGTATTTCGCTCAGCTTGTTCAGCGCCTCAAGAGGCGTCAGGTTGTTGACGTCGAGCCCCAGGATTTCGTCGCGCACCTGACAGAGGACGGGGTCGTCCAACTGGAAGAACGACAGCTGTGTGCCAGAGGGCTGGCCTATCACTGACGTGCGGGGAGAGGCGGTCGCGCTTTTTCCGCCAGAGCCTGGGGTGCCAGAGCTGCCGCCGTAAACCTGCGCGCTGTCGGCCTCAAGCTGATGCAGGACCTCGCCCGCCCGTCGCACTATGCTGCGCGGCATGCCCGCCATCTCTGCCACGTGTATGCCGAACGAGTGTTCGGCACCGCCCTCCTGCAGCGTGCGCAGGAAGATGACGCGGCCGTCGGCCTCGCGCACCGCCACGTTATAGTTGCGTATTCGGGAGAATAGGCGCGCCATGTCGTTCAGCTCGTGATAGTGGGTGGCAAAGAGAGTGCGTGCCTGTGCCCGAGGCTGCTCGTGCAGGTACTCCACTATGGCCCATGCAATGCTGATGCCGTCGTAGGTAGAGGTGCCGCGCCCCAGTTCGTCGAAGAGTACCAGCGAACGCTCGGTCACGTTGTTCAGTATATTGGCAGCCTCTGTCATCTCGACCATGAAGGTACTCTCGCCCAGCGAGATGTTGTCGCTGGCACCCACACGGGTGAATATCTTGTCCACGAGTCCTATCGCAGCGCTCTCGGCCGGCACATAGCAACCCACCTGAGCCATCAGTACGATGAGTGCCGTCTGTCGCAGCAGAGCCGACTTGCCCGCCATGTTCGGTCCGGTGATGATCAGTATCTGCTGGTGGTCGTGGTCCAGGCAGACATCGTTGGGTATGTATCGCTCGCCTGCCGGCAACTGCGTCTCTATCACTGGGTGCCGACCCTGGCGAATCTCTATCCGCAGGCTCTCGTCTATTACAGGCCGCACGTAGCGGTGTTCCTCTGCCGTCTTGGCGAAGGAGAGCAGGCAGTCGAGCCGCGCCATTATGTGGGCGTCCTGCTGTATCTGCCGCACCCATTGCTGCGTGTGTTCCACCAGCTGCTGGAACAGCTGCGCCTCGAGCGAGCCTATGCGGTCCTCGGCTCCAAGTATCTTCTCCTCGTAGTCTTTCAGCTCCTCGGTGATGTAGCGCTCGGCCTGCGCCAGCGTCTGCTTGCGTATCCATTCCGGCGGCACCTGATTCTTGTACGTGTTGCGCACCTCCAGATAATAGCCGAAGACATTGTTATAGCCAATCTTAAGCGAGGCGATGCCGGTTTTCTCGGCCTCCTTCTGCTGCAGTTGCAGCAGATAGTCCTTACCGCTATATGCTATGCGGCGCAGCTCGTCCAGCTCCTCGCTGCAGCCCTCGCGTATGACGCCACCCTTGGCAATGAGCATGGGTGCATCGTCGCGCAGGTCCTGCTTCAGCCGAGCCACCAGCGGGGAGCAGGGGTCAAGAGCCTTGGCCAGCGCGGCAAGGCTGTTCGAAGATTGAAGATTGAAGATTGAAGATTGAGGATTTAAGATTGAAGATTGAGGATTGGGGGCTGAAGATTGGGGGTTGACGTTTAGTGCAGCCTTCACGATGGCCACAGCCTCAAGGGCAGTGCGCAACTGTACCAGCTCGCGCGGCGTGATACGTCCCGTGCTGGCCTTGGCGGTCAGTCGCTCCAGGTCGCCCATGCGCTGCAGCTGCTCATCTACCACGGCCCGCAGCTCGGGGTTGCGGTAGAAGGTGTCCGTATGGTCCAGGCGCTCCTCTATCTGCCGCTTGTCCTTCAGCGGGAAGAGCAGCCACCTGCGCAACATGCGTGCCCCCATGGGCGAGGCTGTTCGATCCATCACGTCAAGCAGTGTGTGCCCCCCAGGCTGCATGGTCTCTACCAGCTCCAAGGAGCGTGCCGTGAAGCGGTCCAGGCGCACGTAGCGCTCCTCCTCCAGTCGGCGCAGCTGCGTGATGTGGCCTATCTGCGTGTGCTGCGTCAGCTCCAGATAGTGCAGCGCAGCACCTGCGGCCGTGATGCCCTCGTCCAAATGGTCTATGCCGAAGCCCTTCAGCGTACTGACATGAAACTGCTTCATCAGCCGCTGACGGGCCTGGTCGGTCTGAAAGGCCCACTCGTCCATCTCGAACACGCACAGCTGAGTGCCGAAATACTGCTGGAACTCCTTGCGCCGCTCGCGCTGGTATAGCACCTCCTTGGGCTGCATGGAGCCTATCAGCTTCTCCACATAGTCGTAAGTGCCCTGTCCGCACAGGAACTCGCCCGTGGAGATGTCGAGGAAGGCTACGCCGCAGGCCGAACGACCGAAGTGGACGGCGGCAAGGAAGTTGTTCTCCTTATACTGTAGCACGCCCTCGGTCATGGCCACGCCGGGTGTCACCAGCTCGGTTATGCCGCGTTTCACCAGTTTCTTCGTAAGCTTTGGGTCCTCCAGCTGGTCGCAGATGGCCACGCGCCGTCCGGCACGTATCAGCTTGGGCAGGTATGTGTCAAGGGCATGGTAGGGGAAGCCCGCCATGGCGTCGCCCTCCGACGCGCCGTTGTTGCGCCGCGTCAGGGTAATGCCAAGTATGCGTGAGGCCTCCACGGCATCGTCGCAGTATGTCTCGTAGAAATCGCCACAACGGAACAGCAGCAGCGCGTCAGGATACTTCTCCTTGAACGAGAAGAACTGCCGCATCATGGGTGTCAGTTCCTTCTGCTTGTTGTCTTTTTCCTTCATAATGCGGCAAAGGTACAAAAAAATTGTCGTTTTGCAATTTCAATACAATTATTTTTCGTAATTTTGCAGCCAAAGGGGGCGAAACGTCGAAATGGCGAAACAGGGTGTTCATATTTCCACCGTAGCGAGTCTCCGTTAGAAAACTTTAACACAACTATCCACCTGTAGAATCGAATATTTTCAAGCAAAAGTGAAATGTAGGAGAAAAACGCCATTCTGGAGCATATTTCCTATCGTGCTGTACAACAGACTGTTGGCAAAACAACGGCTCATTTGCTCCGCAACGGAGGCCCCGCAACACTGCAACGGAGGCCCCGTTACACCGCAACGGAGGCTCCGCGACACAGCGGCGGGGACCCTATTGCACCGCAGCAGGAGCCCAGTTGCGATGGAATGGGAAAACCGTTGCCGCGCACAGGAGCAAAAAACCGACTGGCAGTGGTAAAAATCTACACAACAGGCTGCTTTTTTCTCCCTAAAAGTGCAGAAAACTCTTACATTTTCAGGGCACGAAATGTCGAAATAACGAAATGCCGAAATGTCGAAATAACGAAAAAGAAAGGAAAAGAAAAATGGAAAAGAAAAAACACTTGGTGGTCCTCACCGGTGCCGGCATGAGCGTGGAGAGCGGGCTTAAAACCTTCCGCGACGCCGACGGCCTGTGGGAGAACTATCCCGTGGCCAAGGTGGCCACGCACGAGGGCTGGGAACAAGACCCAACGCTGGTGACCAATTTCTACAACATACTGCGCAAGAAATGCGTGGGCACACAGCCCAACGAGGGGCATCGTCTGCTGGCCAGTCTGGAAGACAGATACGACGTGACCATCGTGACGCAGAACGTTGACAACCTGCACGAGGCTGCCGGCTCAACCAAGGTGATACACCTGCACGGCGAGCTGATGAAGGTGTGTTCGAGCCGCGATGTTGACGACCCCCGCTACCAGCGACTGCTGACGGCCGACGACTGCGAGGTGGAGCCAGGCACCAAGGCGGGCGACGGCTCGCTGCTCAGGCCCTTCATCGTCTTCTTCGGCGAGGCTGTGCCCAACATGTATCCGGCGGGCGAGGCTGCCCTAAGCGCCGACATCTTTGTCATCATAGGCACCTCGCTGAACGTCTATCCGGCAGCTGGACTGGTGCAGTACGTACGCCCGGGCACACCCATCTACCTCATCGACCCAAAGCCGCAGAATGTGCCACACGGCGTAACGGTGATAGCCAAGGGTGCCAGCGAGGGCATGAGGGAACTGGTGGGGGAATTGACAATTGACAATTGATAATTGACAATTGATAATTGACAATTGAAAAAGCGAACAGGCTAACCCTGTTCGCTTTTATCATTCTGAGTAATCGGAGTATTCTGATTACTCCGATTACTCCGAAGAGCCGTCAACTTACTTGCGCAGCAGCTTCTTGCCGTTGCTTATCACGATGCCGCGGTATTCCTGGCCTACACGCTGTCCGCTGAGGGTATAAGCCTGACCATCGGCTGCAGCAGTGTTGACAGACGAAATGCCAGACACCTCACCATTCAGTATGGCTATAGAGCTGCCGGTGGCCACCTCGGGCGTGGTTCCCTGATAGTTCTGCAAACGTCCCTTGACAACGACCTCGTCGCCCAGCTTTATCTGATCTTCAGCGCTAAACTTCTCTCCCTCGAGATAGTAGCCGCGGTAAATCTCCAGCTGTCCCGCCGTGCTGCCGTCGTCGCTGATATAGTAGGTGGCATTGCCAAAGCTGGTGCTCACCTCGTCTATCTGCGAGATAATGCCCTTGATGTAGTAGGTCTGGCTGCTGGTGGCGCCAGCCTCCAGCTCCTGTGTCAGATCGACAGCCTCTTCCACGCTCAGCGGGTCGGCCAGCTCGAAGCCGTGGCCCGTGGGCTCAGGCTCCACCTCGGGTGTTATCTCCTGGCCGTCGCGCACCAGCTTGACCAGCACGGCTCCCTTGGTGGTCTCGGGCTGCGAGGCGTTGGCATAGTAGGTTATGGTGCCCAGCACCACCACCTCGTCGCCCACCAGCACCTTGTTCTCGGTGGTGAAATCGGCACCGTTGAAATAGTAGCCCTGATAGATCTCGAACGAGGGGCTGATCTCCTCGCCGCTGTCAGAGATGTAGTAGTTGATGTTGTGGTACTTGTTGATGCCAGTGTCGTCGGTGGCCACCTTGAACACCGTGCCCTTGATGTACACCTTGTCGCTGGTGTACTGGTTGTTCACGGCCAGGTAGATGGCATCGGCAGCGGTGTAGGGATTGGCCTCGGTGCCGTCGCCCACAAGGGTGTAAGGCTCGGGCTCTGGGTCGGGCGTCTCGCTCTCCTGGAACGACACGGTTATCTTCTTTATCTGTGTGTTCTTCGAGCAGGCGAAGACAACCTCCTGGGCCTCACCTGTCCAGGTCATGCCGTCCAGAGTGCCGGTGCTGGCAGTAAAGTTGAAATTGCCGGTCTTGGCATCGAAGGTGATGGTCTTGATGGCCTGCTGGGCGCTGATGGTCAGCGTGCCGCTGTACATGCGCAGCTTGGGCGAGGTGTACCAGACGCGGTTCTCGGTCGTTTTGCCCTCTTCCTTGGCGCTGACTGTCAGGGTCACGCCGTCGATGGTGGCGGTGGCCCCGGCAGTGATGTCGCCATCGGTTGACTCGCTGCTGCTCTCGCCGGGCAGACCAAACAGCTCGGCTCCCTGAGCATCAAAGTCGAAGGTCACGTCCTCCTGAGCCTGACCATAATACGGCACAGCCACCATGGCTGCTGCCAGAGCAATGAGTAGATTTTTTGTCATACTTGTTGATTTTTGTGGTTAATAATGAAATTCGGCCGCAAAATTACGCAAAAATATTAATTTGTCAAAATTATTCCGTATCTTTGCCACCGATTTTTTGACCTATAAAAATACACAATAGAAAAAAGATGGAATACAACTTCACCGAGATTGAACAGCGCTGGCAGCAATGGTGGCGCGAGCAGGGCACCTACCACGTGGTGGAGGACGGCCACAAGCAGAAGTACTACGTGTTGAACATGTTTCCCTATCCCAGCGGTGCTGGCCTGCATGTGGGTCACCCTCTGGGATATATAGCCAGCGACATATACGCACGCTACAAGCGGCTGCAAGGCTTCAACGTGCTGAACCCCATGGGCTACGATGCCTACGGACTGCCCGCCGAGCAGTATGCCATACAGACCGGCCAGCACCCGGAGAAGACAACCACCGAGAACATCAACCGCTACAGGTCGCAGCTGGACAAGATAGGCTTCTCGTTCGACTGGGACCGCGAGGTGCGCACATGCGACCCGGCCTACTACAAATGGACGCAATGGGCCTTTGTCAAGATGTTCCACAGCTATTACGACATGATTGACAAGAAGGCACAGCCAATAGAAAAACTGGTGCGCCGCTTCAAGATTGCCGGTAACGTGGGCATGCATGAGGAGCTGATAGAACAACTGGGATATACCTTCACAGCCGACGAATGGAACTCGTGGGACGAGCGTCGCCAGCAGGAGGTTCTGATGAACTACCGCATAGCATACCTGGGCGAGACGATGGTCAACTGGTGTCCGGCCCTGGGCACGGTGCTGGCCAACGACGAGGTGGTGAACGGCGTCAGCGAGCGCGGCGGCTACCCTGTGGAGCAGAAGAAGATGCGCCAGTGGTGCCTGCGCGTATCGGCATACGCCCAGCGCCTGCTTGACGGTCTGGACACCATACAGTGGACCGACTCGCTGAAGGAGACACAGCGCAACTGGATAGGACGCTCTGAGGGAACGGAGATGTATTTCAAAGTAGCACCGGCCCCCTCGGGGACAGTAGGAGGGGGCATCGATGGTTTCACCATCTTCACCACCCGCGCCGACACCATCTTCGGCGTGACCTTCATGGTGCTGGCACCCGAGAGCGAGCTGGTAAGCCAGCTCACCACGCCCGCGCAGCAGCAGGCAGTCAGCGAATACATAGCCTACGTGAAGAAGCGCACCGAGCGCGACCGCATATCCGACAAGCGCGTCACAGGCGTCTTCTCTGGCTCGTACGCCATCAATCCATTCACAGGCGAGAAGATACCTATATGGATTTCAGAGTACGTGCTGGCAGGCTATGGCACCGGTGCCATCATGGCCGTGCCGGCCCACGACAGCCGCGACTACGCATTTGCCCGCCACTTCGGTCTGCCCATAGTGCCGCTGATAGAAGGTGCCGACGTATCCGAGCAGAGCTTCGACGCCAAGGAGGGCATCGTCATGAACAGTCCGAAAGGGGAGGGGGCTTCCTTCTCGCTGAACGGCCTGACCGTCAAGGAGGCCATCGCCAAGACAAAGGAGCATGTCACCAAGACCGGCATTGGCCGCGTAAAGGTGAACTATCGCCTGCGCGATGCCATCTTCTCGCGCCAGCGCTACTGGGGCGAGCCGTTCCCCATCTACTACAAGAATGGCATGCCATACACACTGCCCGAAGAGTGTCTGCCACTGCTGCTGCCCGAGATAGACCAGTACAAGCCCACAGAGACTGGCGAGCCGCCACTGGGCCGTGCACAGGTGTGGGCATGGGACGAGAAGAAAAAGAAGGTGGTTGACAAGGCACTGATAGACAACAAGACCGTCTTCCCGTTGGAGCTGTGCACCATGCCGGGCTTTGCAGGCTCGTCGGCCTACTACCTGCGCTACATGGATCCGCACGACCCGCTCAGCCTGGTGTGCAACGCGGCCGACCGCTATTGGCGCCAGGTGGACCTCTACGTTGGTGGCACCGAACACGCCACGGGCCATCTTATCTACTCGCGCTTCTGGAACAAGTTCCTCTTCGACCTTGGCGTCTCGTGCTGCGAGGAGCCATTCCAGCGACTGGTCAATCAGGGCATGATACAAGGCCGCTCCAACTTTGTCTATCGAGACAACCAGGCATCGCAGCAGGCTGGCCACCCCGTGTTCCTGTCGCTGTCGCTGAAGCAGCAGGCAGAGAAGCAACCAGGCTACAAGGACGACGACATCAGCCCGATACACGTTGACGTAAACATAGTGAAGAACGATCAGCTCGACATAGACGCCTTCCGCCAGTGGCGCCCTGAGTACCAGGAGGCTGAGTTCAAGCTGGAAGACGACGGCACGTACCGCTGCGGGTGGGCCATAGAGAAGATGTCGAAGTCTATGTACAACGTGGTCAACCCAGACCTCATTGTCGAACGCTATGGTGCCGATACGCTGCGTCTGTACGAGATGTTCCTCGGCCCCGTTGAGCAGTCGAAGCCATGGGACACCAACGGCATAGACGGCTGCCACCGCTTCCTGAAGCGCCTGTGGAACCTGGCAGCACCCAGTGTACCCGCCGGTTCTGCCGGCGGGAGCGCAAAAGCCACCCCCGAGCAGCTGAAGACCCTGCACCGCCTAATCAAGAAGGTGACGCAAGACATAGAGCAGTTCTCATACAACACCAGCATTGCCGCCTTTATGACCGCCGTGACCGACCTGTCGCAGCAGAAGTGCCAGGACCAGCAGGTCATGCGTACGCTGGCTGTACTCATAGCTCCATTCGCACCACACATAGCCGAAGAGCTGTGGCACTTGCTGGGAGGCCAGGGCTCAGTGTGCGACGCGCAGTGGCCCACGTGGGACGAGAGCCTGCTGGTAGAGCAGGAGGTGAAGCTGCAAGTCTCGTTCAACGGCAAGCGCCGCTTCGAGCTGAGCTTCCCGGCCGACGCATCGCAGCAGCAGATAGAGCAGGCAACACTGGCCAGTGCCGAGGCTGCAAAGTACCTTGAGGGACACACGATACAGAAGGTCATAGTGGTTCCGGGCCGTATGGTTAACGTTGTGATTAAATGACACCACGCAGAAAATACATACTCCGCGAAGCTGAAGACTATCTCTTCATCACATTCGGATTGATGCTGATGGCCTTTGGCTGGAGCGTCTTCCTGCTGCCCAACGAGATTGTTACGGGCGGCGTGACGGGCATCTCGGCACTGATCTACTATGCCACGGGCTTCCGCGTGGAGAACACCTACGCCGTCATCAACGTGGCACTGCTCATCGTGGCGCTCAAGGTGCTGGGCTGGCGCTTCCTCACCAAGACCATCTACGCCATCGTCGTACTCTATTTCATGCTGAAGTGGGCACAGGACATGCTTACTGGGGCAGATGGCAAGCTCATCAACATCCTTGGCCCCGGCCAGCAGTTGCTGTCGCTCATTCTGGGCTGTACGTGTACGGGCACCGCCCTTGCCGTTGTCTTCCTGAACAACGGCTCGACGGGCGGCACCGATATTGTGGCGGCCGTGGTCAACAAGTACTTCAACATCTCGCTGGGCCAGGCACTCTTTATCCTCGACGTCTTCATCATAGGCTCGACGCTCTTCATCACCGACCTTGGGCCGCTGCAGCACCGTGCCCACATGTGCGTCTTCGGCTTCTGCACCATGGCCATCGAGAACTTCATGGTCGATTATGTGATGAACCCCCGCCGCCAGTCGGTGCAGTTTCTCATCTTCTCCAATCGCTGGCAGGAGATAGCCAACGCCATCGGTACACAGATGGACCACGGCGTGACCATACTCGACGGCCACGGCTGGTACACGGGACAGAAGCGCAAAGTGCTGTGCATACTGGCTCGAAAGCGCGAGTCGGTGCAGATGCTGCGCCTGATAAAACTGATTGACCCTGACGCCTTCGTATCGCAGAGCGACGTGACGGCCGTCTTCGGTGAGGGCTTCGACCCCATCAAGGTGAAAGTGAAAAAGAAATGATTTTTTAGTTGTTAGTTATGATCTATGAACTGATACTCGCCTCAAACAACCAGCATAAGCTGCAGGAGCTGCGCCACATTCTCGGTGCCGGTTTTGAGATAAAGTCGCTCAGCGACATCGGCTTGCACGCAGACATACCAGAGACTGGCACAACCCTGCAAGAGAACGCCCTGCAGAAGGCTCGCTACGTGCGCCACTGGTTAGAGAGTTCCGCATGTGGCGTTGGCAACGACACAACAGACGCCACCCAGACCATGCCATATATCTTTGCCGACGACACTGGCCTTGAAGTGGATGCCCTCGGTGGCGCGCCTGGTGTCTATACCGCCCGCTACGCTGGCCCCCAGTGCAGCCCTGAAGACAATATTGTCAAGCTGCTGGCCACCATGAAGGGCGAGACCAACCGCCATGCGTGCTTCCGCACATGCATAGCCCTGATAATGCCATCGGGCGAAGAGCGGTGCTTCGACGGCCGTGTCGATGGCACCATCACACCGGAAAAACAGGGCGAGGGTGGCTTCGGCTACGACCCTGTGTTCCACCCCGACGGCTTCGCAGGCACATTCGCCCAGCTGGGACAGGACGTAAAAGACCAGATCTCTCACCGCGCCCGTGCCACCCAGGCCCTCGCCACATTCCTCCACACCCTGCAGCAGTAGCCCGCAAGTGTGTGCCAGCGGTTTTGCCCGCCAGTATTGCCCGCCAGTGTGTCCGGCGGTTTTGCCGCCGGAAAAAAGAATAATCAGCACCTAATGAAAAGCATAGACATACAAGAAGTAAAGACCTCAGCCCAGCTGCGCGAATTCATTCTCTTCTATCCGCGCCTGTACCGCAATTGTCCCCAGGCTGTGCCGTATATCTATATGGACGAAAAGGCACAGCTGTCAAAGGACAAGAACCCAAGTTTCGAGTGTTGCGATGCTCGCTATTTCCTTGCTGTCAGGGACGGACAGACAGTGGGCCGTATAGCCGCCATCATCAACCGCCGCGCCAACGAGCAGTGGCACCGCCGCCAGCTGCGCTTCGGCTGGTTCGACTTCATCGATGACACCGACGTGTCTGCTGCACTGCTCGACACGGCCATAGCCTGGGGACGCGAACAGGGCATGACGGAGGTGTGCGGACCAATGGGATTCATAGACACCGACCGTGAGGGCATGTTGGTAGATGGCTTTGACGAACCTTCCACGATGTATGTCAACTACAACTATCCCTACTACCTGAACCATCTGGAACGCTATGGCGGGTTCCAGAAAGACAACGACTATGTGGAGTATCTGGTCCGTGTGCCTGAGCAGGTACCAGACAAGTTTGCACGTATCGCCGACATGGTGCAGCAACGCTATGGTCTGAAGGCCATCCACTTCACCAAGCGACAGCTTATGCAGAAGAAACAGGGTGAGCGAGTCTTCCATATCATCAACCAGACATACTCTGACCTGTATGGCTACTCGCAGCTCTCTCACCAGCAGATACAGCAGCTGGTCAAGGACTATATCACCTGGGCCGACATGCGACTCGTGGTGGGCATTGTCGATACCACTCAGCCTGACCCCGACGGTGTACTGCCAGGCACACTGGTGGGTTTCGGCATCACCTTCCCCTCGTTAGCCGATGCCCTGCGCAAGACAGGCGACGGCCGACTATTCCCCTTTGGCTGGCGACACTTGGTCAAGGCCCTCTACGTGAAACGCTCTGAGCGGGTTGACCTGCTGCTCATAGGCGTGTTGCCCGAATATCGTGCCAAGGGTGCCAACTCGCTAATCTTCAACGAGCTGATACAACAGTTTCAGCAGATGCACTTCCAGTGGGCCGAGGCCATGGCACAGATGGAATCGAACACCCACGTACGTTCGCAGTGGCAGTACCTCGACTCCAGACAGCATCGCCGACACCGAGTGTTCAGAAAAGAAATATCTTAGGTAAAACTAGGAAAACTAGAAAAACTAGAAAAACTAGAAAATAACTATGAACTCTAAGCTCCTTCTCTCCCTCCTATCACTGGTCTGCCTGGGTGCCAGCGCCCAACAACAGTGGCCCGATGTGACACCGGAAATGCGCCCCGGCACCCGATGGTGGTGGCATGGCTCAGCCGTAGAAGCCGGCCGAATAGACACTCTGATAAGCCAATACGCCCAGGCTGGCATAGGCACCGTGGAGATAACGCCCATATACGGCGTGCAAGGCAACCAGAGTAACAACCTGACCTATCTCAGCACCCCCTGGATGCAGGCCTTGTCGGCTGTGCATGCCTCTTCCGCGCGTAATAATATTAATGTGGACATGAACGGCGGCACTGGCTGGCCCTTCGGTGGCCCCAACGTCCCACTGTCACAGGCTGCTGCAAAACTGCTGACACAGACCGAACGGAAGGAGAACACGGAAGGAAGCCCACTGACCTGGACCCTCACGCCGCCCGAGAGTACTGCCACACTGCAGTGCGTCATGGCCTACTGCACCGAGGGGGCACAGGTCAGTACTACCACCGACACCACCGTACAGGAGGAACAGCTTGACCCGCTGACCTTCGACCTGCTGCCCCTGGTAAGCAACAACCACGTGCAGTGGAACCCGCCATATTCAGGCAAATGGCTTTTGGTGGCCATCTGGAGCGGACATACACTACAGGCCGTGAAGCGAGCCGCCCCTGGCGGCGAGGGCTACGTGGTCGATCATTTTGATACCGATGCCGTCAGCAACTATCTACAGCGCTTCGACCAGGCCTTCAGTCGGGACAACACACAGTGGCCAAACAGTTTCTTCTGCGACAGCTATGAAGTATATGGTGCCGACTGGACACCCCGCATGCTTGAACACTTCCGCCGCCTGCGTGGCTACGACCTGCGCATGGCACTGCCACAGCTGCTGGCCCTGACGAAGGACAGCCTCACCGTCCAGTATGCTGCGTTGCCAACGCAACAAGCAGAACAACAAGCAGAGCAGCCAGAATCACTTCGCCTCGGCTATCTGGATGTCCTGGCCGACTACCGACAGACTCTGGCCGACATGCTGCTTGAAAGTTTCACCAAGCCTTGGACGCAGTGGGCCCACAGCCACGGTGTCACCACACGCCTGCAGGCTCACGGCGCACCAGGCAACCTGCTTGACTTCTATGCCGCAGCCGACATTCCCGAGATAGAAGGCTTCGGCCTGACCGACTTCGGCATACCTGGACTGCGACAGGACCCAGGCTTCACGCGGCAGAACTACAGCGACTTCGCCACACTGAAGTATGCATCTTCGGCCGCCCACGTGGCTGGCAAGCCGCTCGTATCGAGCGAGACCTTCACATGGCTGACCGAACATTTCCGCACTTCGCTGTCGCAGATGAAGCCAGACCTAGACCTGATGCTCGCCGCTGGCGTGAACCACATTTTCTTCCACGGCACGGCCTACACGCCCGACACCACCAGTCAGCAGCCCGCCGCCCAGTGGCCTGGCTGGCATTTCTACGCCAGCATAGACATGTCGCCCGGCAATAGTATCTGGCGCGATGCACCGGCCATGATGCAATACGCCACGCGCTGCCAGTCGTGGCTGCAGCAGGGTCAGCCTGACAATGATTTCCTGCTCTACGCCAACTTCAACGAGGCAATGCACAAAAACACTGGCACTTTTCAGGATCGCCTTCTGTTGTTCGACATTAACACCCTGTCGCAGAAAATGCCGGGTGTGGTCATAGCACAGCAGGCCATCGAACAGGCTGGCTACGACTGCGACTTTATCTCCGACCGCCAGTTGCTGAGGCTCAGCATAGACACTGAGAACACCAACCTGTCGTCAGCCCCAAAACTGATAACCGAAGGCGGCACCTGCTATCGAGCCGTCATCATAACTTCGGACAAGTACATGCCCATGTCCGTACGCCATCACCTCGATTCATTAGCCTCACTGGGCGCTCAAATCGTCTATGCACCAACGCTGTCGGCCGCCACCCTTGACACCCTCGGTGCTTCTCCAGAGCCACTGCGCAAGGCTGGCATGAAGGTGCTGCGACGCAAGACTGACGACGGTCGTACGCTCCGATTCATTGCAAACCTGACAGCCAATACCTACGAAGGCAGCCTGCCACACCCAGCCACTCAGTTTGACCCCATGACGGGCACTATCACGCCCGTAAGCACTTCGACCGACGAACAGCCTTGGCTGCAGCTCAGACCAGGCGAAAGTGTCATCACCATCGACAACACAGCCGCTGTATCTACAGCCGCAGCAACCTATGCTTCTACAGTCGCCGCACCCGCCTATTCTCTAACGGGAATATCCGCCAAACAGCCCATGCAGACAGGCTCGCCCATTATCATCGACAATCCATGGACGCTCTCCTTCACCGGTGGCACGCCAACCATACAGGACACCTACCTGTTAGACACACTGCGCTCGTGGGAAGGTCTGTCTGAACAGACGGCATGCTACATGGGTACGGGCATATATGAGACCACCTTCAACCTCTCAGAGGCACAGGTGGCGGCTGCTCCGCTGGGCTTCCGTCTGGATCTGGGCGACGTACGCGAGAGCGCCCGCGTCTATCTGAATGGCGACAGCGTAGCCACCGTGTGGGCAGCACCATTCACCATTGACATTCCATGCGATAACGGCGAAACGCAACAAGCAAAGGCCGCTATCCACCCAGGACTAAACACACTGCGCATTGAAGTAACCAACCTGCCAGCCAACCGCATTGCGGCCATGGACCGCCAGGGCATAACATGGCGACTCTTTGAAGATGTCAACATGCTCGGAATACTTAACAACAGTGAGGGTACACGAGTGGATAGCTATGCCCTATGGGACGTCATGCCGTCAGGTCTGAACAGCAATGTGCGCCTGCTACCCCTACAGCCTGTTGACACCCGCTTCGTTTCCGAGCTGCACGGCATGGAGGCAGTTTCCAGCCCTGAACCCGCAGACAATCAGCAACCGACCGGCGAAGCAACACTCTACCGTCCACGCTATGCCATAGCATGTGCTGGATATGCAGACAATATAGGCCAGGTACAGCTACAGTCGGCTGACAATGCAGCTGTAGGCTGCGTGAACAGACTAAACGCCACACACGACACACTCTTCGTCGTACCAACCAGCGACTCATCTACCGACTGCCTGCTACGTGTGTCACTATACGACGGCACCGTGCTTGAGACATGGCTGCCCGTCAGCGACACATATACACGCTTGCTCAGCCAGCGATTCGACGGTACGGAACCTCCAAGCTCTGGCTGGAACGCGGCGATAAAGAACGGCATGGAGATAGCTGGTTTCTCAGGCGAGGGTAGGGTAGAGGCCCATGTGGCCAAGGCTAACGGCAAGGAGGTTAGCACGCTATTCGACGGTCTGTGCTTTAGCAGTAGCATGAGCAACAATTTCTACCTATACCCTGGACACGGCATGCAGCCTCTCAGAGCCTGCACCATGACCGCCGCCACCGACAGCAACCACCGCGAGGGCGACCTTCTGCTGCTGTACCAGCGACGCGGCAGCCTGACCGACAGTCTCATGCTGTCCGACGTGGCCGAAGACGTCCAAGCCGTGACATGCAGCTATGCACCGGCGGGAATGGCGCAGAAGCTGGCAGCCCGTACCGACGGAGTGCTATATGTTGCAGCAGAGATGTATCGTCCCACACACGCCACAATCTCCACCGATATCAGCATTCCTGCACAGAACCGCGATGGCAGGGTGGGGGAGAGCCGCCAGAGATGGTACACACTGCATGGCCAGGCCATCAGCACACCGCACAAAGCCGGTGTATATATTCGCAACGGCAGGAAGCTGGTAATAAGATGAGTCTATAGACACTAAATAAAACTTCTCGCCACAATATCAGACAATTGTGAAGGTGTGCCCTCACGCAGGCTGGACAGCGCACCTTCACCATTCTCCAACAGCCATATTCGGTCGGCCTCGTCAAGAGCCAACGGCACATCGTGGGTGGAAAGCAACACTGTCAGCCCAAGGCTGTGAGCCACCGATGCCAACAGGCGCATTACCTCGCGTTTGGAAGGGTAGTCGAGAAAGGCTGTCACCTCGTCGGCCAGTATGATGGGTGTCTGCTGAGCCAGTACCCGTGCCAACATGACACGCTGCCACTCGCCGTCACTAAGCGTCTGAACCTGCCTGTCGGCTAAGGGTAGGGTAGAGGTCTGCTGCATGGCCCAACTTACCACCTCGCGGTCATGGCTGTTCAGTCTGCCCATAAAACCTGTGTAAGGCATACGGCCAAGTGCCACCGTCTCGCTGACCGTCAGCCTTACGCCATCAAGTCTTTGAGTCAGTACAATGCCTACCTGGGGAGCTGGAGAGTGACGGCTAAACTCAACGCTGCCGCCGAGAGCAGGCTGCAAGCCAGCCAGAGTGCGCAGCAGGGTACTCTTACCGCTACCGTTGCGGCCGAGCAGACACGTCAGCGTACCGGCAGGAAGCACGGCATCAAGCGGTCCCGCCACAACACTACCGACATAACCCACCTGCAAATGCTGCAGGCTAGCACTCATACCACCATGACACTCTACAGAGGTAGAAATTGCTTTCATGGCCGCAAAAATAATAATTTTTTCCCATTTCTATGGTGTTTAATATAAAAAATAAAAGGAAAAGAGCGGAAAAAAGAAAAATAATATATACCTTTGCCGCGTTAGAATATTAATAATGAAACGTAACGCGATAATAATAAATTAGACATAGCAACAATTATGATTAAGAAAAACATTATTATGCGACGACTGGTCTGCTCCATTGCCGCTGCACTGCTGTGCCTGCCTACCCTGGCTGGAATAGATGTTACACCCGAAGAGCCAACAAAATACGAGCCTTGGCGGTGGACAACATACCTGTCTTATTCCACACCAACGGAAATAGCCAAACAAAACGAAGACTCGCTCTGGGTGCTGGCATCGGGTGCCCTCTATCTCTATGAGCCAAACCACAAGCGCATCACAACATACAGTAAACTGAAGGGACTGAGTGACACAAACATAGAACACATAGCATGGAACAATGTGGCAAAAAAGCTGATTGTGACATACAAGAACTACAGGATTGACATCGTCAGCACACTGATAGGCGACACCATGCTGAACGTGATACAGATGAACGATTTCTACCTCTACAGCACAACGCTTGACAAAACCATCAACCGTATCACAAACTATGGACCGTATGCATACCTGGCCACCAACTTCGGTGTTATCAAAATAGATGTGTGCCAGACCGTATTCCTTGAAACCTACCGGCTGAACAACATAATAATGGACGTGCAGCTGACCGATTCCGCTGGCAACCGCGTCAGTGACCAGGAAGAACCAGCAGAACAACCAGCCACAACCATCTGGGTGTTGATGAAGGGTGGCATACAGATGAAGGCAGACACTACATCAGACCTGATGAACCCTGGGAAATGGGAATATGCGTGGGCACCTGCGGGCACACTGAACCAGCCATCGGCAGCTTGGCAGCAGTATAGCGGAATGATAAAACAGCTGACCATCAACGGACCTGCTACGAACAATTTCTACCGACTAAGACTGCATGGGCGTAACCTGTTGACTGTGGCCGGAGGCACATCACCTTCCGAGGGAGATCGTCATCTGCCTGGACCGCCACAAGTGATGAATACTGAAAACTCCAAGTGGGAACAATACCAAAAGGATGTGAGCGAATTTATAGGAGATCTGCCATACGAAGACCTGCTCACCATAGACGAAGACCCGCTGCGGCCTGGACACGTCTTCGTGGGTGGACGCAACGGACTGTACGAATATCAGGACGGACAATGCATCGCACACTATGACTGTAGCAACTCGCCACTGCTGACAGCCTTGCCAGACACCAATACGTATAACCTTAGAACAAGAAGAAACTACACAGTCATTGAGGGTCTGGTTTTCGACAAGGAAGGAAAATTATGGATAACCAATTCACTAACCTATAGCAACAAAGGACTGGTATCGCTATCGCAACAAGGAGAATGGAAGCAGCATGACGATGCCCTGAAAAAACAAATCAACGGTGAATACTACTGCCACCCCTTCATCGACAGTCGGGGACTGTTGTGGGTGAACGACCAGTTCTGGGACGACCCAAGTACCACCGTAGTTGACATCAGACATGAAGGAACAGCCACACAGGTGAAACGACTGGGCAACCGCATGACCAATCAGAACAACGTGGAAATGATGGCCTACTACCGTCAGTGCCTGGCCGAAGACTCCATGCACAACGTGTGGATAGGCACGAACGGAGGGCCGGTGTTGGTAGAAGCCAGCCGGTGCAGTGATGCCTCCGCATGGGTTACACAGCCCGTGGTGGGCGAGGGCATTGTGGGACAGCCCACCTACCTGATGCAGGGGCAACCGATATTCGCCATCGAGGTCGATGCTGATGGAAGGCTGTGGATAGCCTCAAACGGACTGTATCTGATAGACAGTGACGGAGTGACACAGTTGGAACATTTCACCGCAGAAAACTCACCCCTGCTGTCAAACAATATCAACGACCTGGAGTATAATCCAAAAACAGGAATGATATATATAGCCACAGAAAACGGCCTTTGTGCATACCAGACAGGTGTCAGCAACGACGAAACGACGGGTGGCATACATCTTTCTCATTTCACTTCCCAACACTCAACTCTCAACTGCTACTATACCCTTAGCGGACAGAAACTGCCTGGCAAGCCGTCGCAACCTGGAATATACATACACAAAGGCAGAAAGGTGGTTCTTAAGTGAAGAATGAAAAGTGAAGAATGAAGAATAACTGTGAACTATGAACTGTAAGGTTCTATTGTCGCTGCTTTGCTCTATATGCTGCGCTACTGGTACAGCACAGATTGGCCAGTGGCGTGACTACCCGGCCTACTACGAGCCACAACAGATACAGCAGTCGTCTGCCACAAGTGTGTTCGTACTAGCCTCAAACGCACTCTATCAGTATAACCCGCAAGACGAGAGCATACGCACATACAGTAAGGTCAACGGACTGTCTGACAGCGGTATAAGCCACATAGTATGGTCTGAACAAGCCAAACGCCTGCTCATAGTGTATAGCAATGCTAACATGGACTTGCTGACCGAGGACGGTGAATGCTTCAGTCTGGGCGACCTATATCGGAAGAACACCACTCTCAACAAGACCATCAACAACGTGTGGCTCACCGGCTCTGAGGTGCTGATAGCCACAGGGTTTGGTGTGGTGGCGGTTGACGTAGCGCAGGGTATCATCAGCCACACATACAACCTGGGACACAACATTCGCTATGTGTCGCGCGTTACCGAGGCCACTGCCATCAAGGGCTTCCAGCCAGGCATATATGCCATGGACGACAAGTCGGTTACATACTATGGAGTGGATAGCCTATCGCTCGAGAACCCGCAGAACTGGACCGTTCATGGCTCAGACATGAGGATATACCAGAAGGACAAGACAGACTGGGACACTTGGATTGAGAAAGTGAACACGCTGCAGCCTGGCGGACCAAAGTATAACAATTTCGGCGTAATGAAATTCCTGCGCGGCCGACTGCTTACAGCCGACAACGGCTGTCCCGTAGGTTTAGAGTTGTATCTGCCCGCCGTGCCACAGGAATACAATCCCGAGACCGATGAATGGCTGATATACGAAGCTCTTCCCGACAGCTTGGCTAGTGACCTGCGGGCAATAGACGTGATGGACCTGACAGAAGACCCGCTACAGGCGGGACACGTCTATGCCAGCAACCGTTCGGCATTGGTGGAGTATCAGGACGGCAAGATACTAAGGCGACTGACACCACACAACACGGCGGCTCTGATTTGGAGACTTGACTCCACACAGACCAGTCACCACAACAGGTATCTGCGCGTGGAGACAATGACATACGATGCCAAGGGACAGCTGTGGATGCTAAACAGCGCTTCTGGTGAACTGAGCCTTAATCTTGGCAACCAACTGCTGATGCTGGACCGTCAGGGACAGTGGCACGACTATTCCTCTGAGTTGCCGCAGACTACAGAAGGTGTGGCCCTGCGCAACCTTACGATTGACAGCCGTGGGCTGATGTGGTTCAACGACATGCACTGGATCAATCCGCAGACCTTCTGCTTCAATCCTGAGACAGGAAAACTAATAAAAACCATTAGCAACGATGTTGTGAACGAAGATGGCACATCGCTACGCGACTACTACCGCAACTGCCTGGCTGAGGACTTGGATGGCAATATCTGGATAGGGACATCAGCAGGACCGGTGCAGGTAGATGCCGAGTACTGCGGAGCCAACGTCACACAGGTACCATATCTTACCCAAGTGAAGGTGGCACGCAACGACGGATCGGGGCTGGCCGACTACCTGATGGCCGGGGCTGGCGTATCATCCATAGTAGTGGATGGTGGAAACCGCAAATGGATAGGCACATCGGGAGCTGGCCTCTATCTCATATCAGCCGACTGCCAGACGCAGTTGGCCCATTTCACACAAGACAATTCACCGCTTATTTCTGACAATATACAGGCACTTTGTATAGACCATGACACAGGTGTGCTGTATATAGGCACTGACATAGGACTCTGTTCGTACCACACTGACGCCACTTCGGCCAAAGATGAAATGAGCAGTGATGACATCATAGCCTATCCCAATCCCGTCACCCCTGAATACACAGGTCTCATAACCATAACAGGCTTTACACTCGATGCCGATGTGAAGATTCTGAACTCCGCCGGGCGACTTATTGCACAAGGACGAAGCAACGGTGGCACCTTCACCTGGAATGGATGCGACAGTCACGGCCGCCGTGTTGCCTCTGGCATATATATGGTTGTTGCAGCCACAAGCGAAGGCAGTAAGGGTGCTGTAGGCAAAATAGCTATCATAAGATGAGAAAGACTATCTGCAATTACTGGGCGTTGTTGTTGATTGTTATAGTTATGCCCATCTTACTATGGGCTATAATACCTATACTGCCGACCCACGACGACTGGATGAGCTTGACCACACCGTCGTTTGAGCCCTTCTTTACTAAACGGAATTTCTTTTTCTTTGGCTACCACTGGCGACCTTTCGACTGCTGGATAGGTTACATTGCTGGACGCAATCCTGCCTTACTGTATCCAGCCTTCAACCACATTCTTGTGGTCATAGGACATGCGCTGTGTTGTGCAGCCGTGTTCCGTATGCTCTTGGAACTGAAATTCAGCCTGAGAACATGCAACATAGCAACACTTTTCTTCTTTGTCAATCCGGCAACCATGGCAACCGTCCTGGCCGTTGACAGCCAGAATCAGACATATTCGCTGCTATGGGGAATGGTTGCGTTCATTGCCTATTTGCGGCAGAAATATGCAATATGGGCCATTGTCGTATTCATAGCGGCACTGTGTAAGGAGAACGGACTGATGTGGGCACTGATAAGTCCGCTGCTGTCGTTCGGCTTTGGCCGTACTGATGCCAAGACACTGCGCCGCGACCTCCTTCTTGGCATTGGCATTATGGCTGTATATGCATTGGCCATAATTGTGCTGCCACGAGAGATAACCATCCACGACGACTACGTGCCAGAGGCGCTCACCGTGCCAAAGAACATGGTAAAGTTTTTCTTCTCATCCTTCTTCACCATAGACTATATATACCTGCTGCATAATCCCAGCCGCAACATTATATTGGCCATGCTGACGTGGATACCGTCGCTGCCGCTGTTCTATCTTGTAGTAGCAAGAAAAGCAAGGGATTTTGCCACCAGGCGCTATCTATGCATATTCATTTCAATGGCCATCGCTGCCGCACCACATATAATGACGGCCTACAGCATGATGCATACATACGGAGTATTGGTCTTCGTGGCACTTATGGTAGCTGTTGCAGCAGAGGACGAAAGACTGAACAGCGGCTCACAACCATCATTCTTCAATTTCAGGCTTTCTGTTTTCCTCTTCCTACTTACTTCACTCTTCATTAATGTACACCTGTGGCACGAGTCGCTTCGTTCAGGAAATGTAGGAAAGAAAATGGCGGTGGAAGCCATCAGAAAAACTGGCAAACCTGTCAGAAGCGTTAGCGTTGTCATTGTCAAGGACGACTATCCCAAGCTTTCATCTTTCTGTGTCATACCAAACGAAGCCTTTGGCTGGGGACAAGCAGCTCGCTACGAGACGGATTACGAGTGGCCAGAAGAGATTAGTGACACCACCGTGGAAAACACCAGCGAGGCGCTGAAGTGTGCTAAGGAGCTGCTCATGCTACATCAGAGCGAATGTGTCTGGATAGTCAACCACGACAACGTAGAAGCTATAAGGCAATAAAACACGTGTATATGACTGGCAGAATAAAGACACTGTTAGACACCACCTATATCAGGTTTGCCATAGTGGGTGTTGTGAACACCCTTGTCGGCACTACGATCATGTTTGTATTCTACAATGTGTTCGGACTGAGCTACTGGGTCTCGTCAGCCTCCAACTATTTCTTTGGCTCCATCTGCAGCTACCTGCTCAACAAGCATTTCACCTTCCGTTTCCATGAGAAGGGCTATGCGTCGCTGCTGCGCTTCACCCTGCATATCCTTGCCTGCTATCTCGCGGCCTACGGAATAGCCAAGCCCGTGATGAGACACCTGCTTGCCGACTATGGCAAGTCGGTGCAGGAGAACGTTTCCATGATGTTGGGCATGCTACTATTTGTTATTCTCAACTATCTTGGCCAGCGCTTCTATACCTTCAGGAAAAGACCTGGACTGACGTGATAAAGCTGTTTGCCAAGCGTTACCGACGCGCCACGGCTACGACATCTCCAGCATGCGCTGTATGGGCTTGACGGCCTGACGGGCTATCTGCGGGTCTATACTGATTTGCGGCTGGCCTGCGCGCAGACACGCGTACAGTTTCTCCAGTGTGTTCAGCTTCATGTACTCGCACTCGTTACAGCTGCACGACGAAGCAGCTGACACGCTGCCAGCCAACTGCTCACCCTCTGTCACCTCTGGCGGCACAGGCAGGAAGACGGTATCAGGACAGGTGCGCTTCATCTCGGCCAGTATGCCTGCCTCTGTAGCCACTATATATGTCTGCTCAGGATGCTGCTGGGCATAGCGCAGCATGTCTGCCGTGCTGCCCTTCACTTCGGCCAAGGCCAGAACCGGACCCTTACACTCAAGGTGAGCCATGACAACAGCCTCGGGATACTGACGCTTCATGGCCAGTATGCCCTCGACGGAGAAACGCTGATGAACGTGACAACCGCCTGGCCACAGCAACATCTTGCGACCAGTCATCTGCTGGATATACGACCCGAGGTTATAGTCTGGGCCGAAAATTATCTCACGGTCCTCTGGCAGCTGGCTTACAATGCGCAGGGCATTGCCGCTGGTCACAACCACGTCTGTCAGAGCCTTTACGGCAGCCGTCGTGTTGACATAGCTCACAACCAATGCTTCTGGATGTTCCTTCTTAAAGTCAGCCAATGCTTCTGCGGGCTGACTGTCGGCAAGAGAGCAGCCTGCCTCAAGGTCAGGACACAGCACTGTCTTCTCTGGAGAAAGCAGTTTGCATGTCTCTGCCATAAAATGCACGCCACACATCACTATGACCTCAGCTTCGGTCTCGGCGGCCTTGCGTGCCAAGGCCAGCGAATCGCCAATGAAGTCAGCCAGACCTTGTATCTCAGGCCTGGTATAATAGTGCGCCAATATCACGGCTCGGCGCTCACGCGCCATTTGTCGGATTCTTTCTGACAATTCCTTTCTGTCTGACGTTGCAGCCGTGTTATTCTGTCGAGTCTGGCATTCCTTTATTATCATTTTATTAAAGTTTTTTATTAATAAATCTATATGATTATACAATATGTGCTGTGCATAATGTGTATAACGTTGCAAAGGTACTATTTTTCTGTTTGTTACAAAATTTTTAGGTGTGGAAAATTATATTTTTAACGTGTTTATAAGCCTGTGATAATCCACACGAGGGAAAAACACTGTTTATATCAACTGTTTTTTTCATTGTTTTTCAACGGCTGTTCCACAGGTTATCAACTGAGTTTTCCACAAACGACAGATAGCGGAGAGACTGTGGAATTATATATGCGTCTCAATGAATTTTATGTTTCCTTCAATGGAAACCCTTTGAATGGATGCTGGCAGTAACACTATTTCCCCAGAACACAAAGGTAGCGTCTGCTCGCCTGAAGTGACAGTGCCGCGACCTTTTAGGCCAATGAGGATAACAAAAGAGTCGAGATGTGAATAGTCTATCAGTCTTGGCCTGGTTGTTTCATATAGTGTGGTGATGAAATAGGGGCAATCTACCAACATGACCGGAGTGTCCTGCTCTTGCTTGTAGCGGGTGCGATAGTCGGGCAGGACGCTGTAGTCTATCGACTCTGCAGCCTCCCTGATGTGTAGCTCGCGGCGGTTGCCATTCTCGTCCTGGCGATCATAATCGTAGATGCGATAGGTGACATCGCTGGTCTGTTGTATTTCGGCCACAAAGCACCCTGCGCCAATGGCGTGGATACGTCCTGCGGGTATGAAGAAAACATCGCCTTCGTGTACGCGGTACTGTGCAAGGACGTCCATGATAGTGCCATCTTCTACCATGGAGCAATACTCTTCAGTGGTGATAGGCTTGCTCAAGCCACAGTACAGGCTGGCCGATGGCTCCGACTCCAGCACGTACCACATCTCTGTCTTGCCTTGCTTTTTTCCATGCCTGACGGCTGTTGCATCGTCAGGATGCACCTGTATGCTCAGGTTCTGGCGGGCATCTATGAACTTTACGAGCAGAGGAAACTCATTGCCAAAGCGGCGATGGTTTTCGTGTCCCACCAGTTCAGCACCGTATTCGCTGACGACATCGTTCAGCCTGCGACCCTTCAACATGCCGTTTGCCACCACTGTTTCGTTGCCTTCCACACCAGAAACCTCCCAACTCTCGCCCACAGTGCCGAGCGCACTGTCAAGACGTTTGAAGGGAACTATCTTGTCGCCGCCCCAAATAGTCTGTTTCAGCAGCGGCTCAAACTTCATCATCTCCATTTTCACACTTGTAAGAAAGTCTGAGAAATGACAACGCACTCCAACACGGAGTGCGTTGCCCACAGAAAATAATAAACTACTAACTTTGAAAAAACTACTAACTTAGTACTAACCAAAACTACTTTTGCACTGAAGACATAATGGTAATGTTGAAGCATCGTTGTCAGCCCTTGCATGGGTGGCAGGTCTCTGTCTTGTCACCTAAACAGGTGAAAAATGCTGCCTGAAACAAAGTTGGCGACGATAATGTTTGGCTAAAACGACGTTTTTAGCTACATTTGTGGCCAATTTCAACACATTATTCGTCAAGAACAAACACAGCAATGATGAGAAAGAGACTTTTCCCCGTGGCGGCAGCAACCATGTTTTGCCTGCTTGCCAGCGCGCAGGAGGTCAGCACAGGCGGACTGACCTACACCCTCGACAGCGAGACGCTCACCGCCACGCTCTCCGCCTTCACCAAGGCTCCTGCCGACAGCATCCTGTCGATTTCGGAGACCGTGACAGACAGCACGGACATGAAGACCTACACCGTGACAGCCATAGGCGAAGGGGCGTTCCGCGTCAGAGCAGCCTATCGTAACGAGATTTTGGCCCTGAGGAAAATCGTCGTGCCCAAGACGGTGACGACCATCGGCAAACGGGCTTTCTGGATCACGCAGACCAAGTGGACCCAGGAGGGAAGCGTGTGCAGCCTGGACTCGCTGGTGTTTGCCGAAGGGTCGCAGCTGCGCGAGATAGGCGAGCAGGCCTTCTACATGAACGAGGTGGACCTGCCCGAGGGCCTGCAGACCATAGGCCGCGGCGTGTTCAATGGCAACGACCGCCTGACTCATGTGGGCATCCCCTCCACCGTGGACAGCATTGCGCCGCAGGCGTTCAGCGGAGCCACCAAGCTGCAGGCGGTGACGCTGCCGGAAGGGCTGCGCGTGGTGGCCGACTCGGCCTTTATGAACGTGCCCCTGGACCATCCGACCATACCTGCCAGCGTGGAGAGGATAGGCGCACTGGCCTTCAGCCGGACCAGCTATGTGAAGATGGCAGGCAGCGTGCCGCCCGCCATCCAGTCCAACACGTTCTTGGCCGGCGGCACGGTGGAGGTTCCGCTTGACGCCATCGACACCTATGCCCAGGCTGACGTGTGGAAGGACCTCAACCTGACGGGCGGCACCTTCACCACCGACGCCGGCCGCGTCTATACCATAGTGGGCAGCACGACCGTAAGGCTGGACCACTTCAGCCTGTCGGAGGCAAGAGTGACCATACCCGAGGTGGAAACAGTGGAGTACGAGGGACGAATGTTCACCGTAGGCGACTATGATTTCGCCAGCAGCCACATACAGGAACTGACCGTGGAGCGACAATACAAGACGCTGCCCAACTGGACACTGCCCAGCATGCTGCATACGCTGCGTCTGCCGGCATCGGTTGAAAACATCGACAGCCTGGGCTGGACGTTCTACAACACCAGCCGCGTAGAGCTGTTCCTCGCGTCGCCGCAGCCCCCCGTGGTGTCGGACGCTGCCATCGGCAAAATCTCCAGACTCTGGCTGGACGAGGCTTTCGTGCCTGCATACGTGGGCAGCGCGTGGGAGAGTGTTCCGCTGCTGAATCCCTTCTCCGCTGACGGCTTCTATTATAGCCGCCTCTTTGCTGCAGAGCCGCAGGTGGCCATCGAGGGCACCTCAGGCAGCAGCCTCACCATCAGCGACGGCATGACCGTGGCCCACGAGGGCAAGGACTACACGGTGAAGGCCCTGAGAGGCATAGACGACGACCTCAGGGAGCTGGTCGTCACAACCACGGAGGTGAGCATCGACCGCAATGCAGTGAGAAACGCACTGTACCTGGAAAGCCTTGAGCTGCCCGAGGGCTGGACCGAGATACCCGACCAGTTCTTCTACCGGAGCAACCTGAAGCACATCAAGCTGCCCTCTACCATCCGGACCATCGGTCAGTATGCCTTCCAGGGAACCGGCAAGCTGCGCCACGTCGAGCTGCCAGAGGGACTGAAGACCATCAGCTTTGCAGCCTTCATGAACACAGGTCTGGAGGGAATCAGCCTGCCCGCCTCCGTGGACAACATAGAGGGGCGAGCCTTCTCTGGCAGCCTGCTGCAGCGCATCAGCGTGGCCGAGGGCAGCCAGAGCTACTGCGACGTGGATGGCGTGCTCTACTCCAAGGACAGGAAGACACTCGTGGCCTGGCCCCAGGCAAAGCCGCAGACCCACTACGACATTCCCGAGGGAACGGAGCTCATAGCCAGCTATGCCTTCTACTTTCCCACACGGCTGCGCTCGCTGCGGCTGCCCGACAGCTTCCAGGGCGTGCAGCAGCTGGCCCCGCGCTACGAGACAGACGCCTACAATTTCGCCGTGGGCCGTGGCATACTGACAGTGCACGTCAACGGCCTAGCGGCCAGGCTCGATGCCTTCACCGGCGGTGCTTACAAGACCATTGTCTATCTGCCGGCAAAATACACGCCCTACCTGTATGAGCCAGGCGACTATGCCGAGCCCGCACAGGGTGAGTACACCGACGACGACTACATACTCGACCCCGGCGAATATGGCCGGTTTGTCCAACTCTATGGCGACAATGCCTTAGACAAGTATATGGAAAGCATATACTCTGCCATCAGTGTCCTGGAGCAGAGCTACACCGTCCGTACAGAGGACTATCAGGGTGCAGGGCAGTTTGAGTACAGCTTCAATTTCAATAATAAACGCGACAAGAACCCCGTGGGAGCCACCTTGGAAGCCTACACCACACCGGGCATGAGAACCAACATTACCATCCCCTCAGAGCTGGTGTTTACCAATTATGACAGGCCCAGCGGCTGGTACCCAAACGGAATGACCGATGAGCAGAGGTATAGCTGGTTCGACGGAGAATACTGGCACATACCCGTGACGGGCATCGGCGACGGCGTGTTTGCCAACGACGACAAGATAGAGACCGTCAACCTGCCCGACGGCATGCAGTATGTGGGTCCCGCGGCGTTCTTCGGCTGCAAGAGCCTGAAAGCGGTGAACGGGGTTGACAAGATGGACGAGGCTTACATTCTGGCCGACGGCACCTACAGGTACACATATACCGGTGTGGGCAACTTTGCCTTTGCCGACTGTCCGCAGCTGCAGGCGACAGTGCTTGCCAGAGGCAGCAATGGCATCGGTAATGCTTCTCAGGTGGTGGGCTGCACCAGCCTGAAGAGCGTTGAACTGAGCGACAGCGTGCTCGCACTGGTCAACCCCCTTGGCTGTCAGACTGCGATGATAGATGACGGTGTGGTTTATGTCAATGACCTTGCCTATAGAGGCGACAAGGACGAGAATGGCCAGTACCGGCCTTCCAACTTGCCCGTCCTGGCCATCTACCCCGCCGGGCGCGAGGCCACGGAGTTTGTCGTGCCAGACAGCATCCAGGAGATAGGCCCTCTCAGCATGGCCTACAGCCGGGTGGAGACGCTGACCCTGCCTGCCTCGGTGAATTTTATTGAATTTGCCGCCCTCTATGGCAACAGCAGCCTGAAGAAGCTGGTGCTGCTGGCCGACTCTGTGCAGGGGCTGCCATCGTTCTGGACTCAGGAAAACTACAACCGTGACAACAGTTTGTATACTGTTGTAGGCAAGCCCTACTACTATAGCTTCTTCTATGATTCATTTGGAATGATGTATGCTCAGAGCGGGCCCGTCGCGTCGGAGCCCTATCCCTCCTTCGACCGCAGCTACACCAGCCAGAACACCGTGGTGCTGATGAAGAAAGCCGTAATAGAGCAGGCTGAGCAGGAGGGCAGCACGCTTTACTGGCAGTACAAGCAGTGGTTCAAGGAGGTGCGTGCCCTGGAAGACGATCCTGTGGGCATAGAGACCATTGCCGGCACGCCTGCCGCCCCGGCTGCCGACGGGTGGTACACCCTGGACGGCCGCCGCATATCCCGCCCGGCGGCAAAGGGACTGTATGTGCATGGCGGCAGGAAGGTGGTGGT
>FLNV01002101.1_pt1 | contig 30739 bp, 24 predicted proteins | sample 1140351 | NCBI WGS metagenome assembly FLNV01 (sample SAMEA3878207, study PRJEB12797) | bioreactor metagenome | biome: Moose rumen | place: Sweden | collected 2011-10
ATAATGCTATCATTCTTATAACAAAGGGCGAATGCTGACTAAGTGTTCGCCCTTTTTAATAGCCATAGATATTACAACAAATGAAAAAAGCATTACTTACAATTATCCTTATCGCAGGATTCTTAACAGAAGGCAATGCACAGAATGCTTCCTCCATGAAATGGGCAGAAATCTGTTCGGGGAAGATGAGTGCAGACTGGTATGGCAGTGAAGAAGCCCAGAAGATTGCCGACATTGTGCTCTCTGTACAGAAGAACAATGGTGGCTGGATGAAGAACGACCAGCTGCACAAACTATCGGACAGTGAGCTGGCTACCTTGCAGGCGTCACGTTCCGAGCACTCCTGTCTGGACAACACAGCCACAACACAGGAGATGCGCTTTCTGGCCAAGGTATACCAAAAGACAAAAGTAGAGAAATACAAAGAGTCATTCAAGAAGGCTCTTAACATGATTTTCGAGGCTGAGAAAGAATGTGGCGGTTGGTCACAATACTGGCCGTTGGCAGGCAACGGGAGCTATTGGGATTACATCACCTTCAACGATGACTTGATGACAAATGTGATGCGTCTTCTTCAAGAGATAGCAAGCGACAGAGGCGACTTTGCAGACATGACAGATGAAACTACGAAGAAACATTGCACGGAGGCTGTAGAACGAGCCATCAATGTGATTATCAAGTGTCAGGTTGATGACAACGGTACAAAGGCAGCCTGGTGTGCCCAGCACGACACAACCACTTTCCAGCCTGCCGTGGGCCGTCCTCATGAGTTGCCATCTATCAGCGGCAGCGAATCTGCAAGTCTGCTTTCGTATCTTATGACCATCGAGAACCCGTCGGAGGAGTTGCAACAAACTATCCATTCTGCAGTTGCCTGGCTCGACACTCATAAGATTGAGGGTAAAGCCGTAGAAGATTTCACCAATGCCAACGGTGAGAAAGACCGCCGCATAATAGACAAGGCAGGCAGTGCTGTATGGGGACGATTTATCCAGCTTGGTGGAGAGACAGGTCGCAAGACTTATGAGTCGTTCTTCAACATGTTGAAGAATCGCGGCAAGTCACGTTCATATACCGCAGATGGCAAGACATATAGCTATACGGAATATGAGATTGCCAGCAATTCGTATAACCCAGAGAAGGCCTATCAGCCGATATTCGCAATCTACGACAATGATTTAGCACACCTCTTCTACCGGTTCCTCTATATCTACGAAGATGCCGACTATACTACAGACTGGAAGGGTTGTTCTGTGCCTACCTCTCTTAATGCCATACGCCGAACCAACTATCAGTTCATGGGAAGTTGGCCGCTGAATGTCATTAAGAATGAATATCCGTCATGGAAAGAGCGTATTGAATCGCAGAAATCTTCGGAGGGATATACCACTTATGCACTATCTGATAACACTAAAGGCAGTACCAGCTCCTCGGAATATTCCTTCAGCGGAGACATCAAAGTGACAAACGGCAATAGCAAAAACTATGGTGCAGGCAAGTCGGGTACCGTGAAATACTCAGCTGGGGCAAACTACACAGTACAGCTTCCTGAGGGAGTGAAAATTGAGAAGGTAGACTTCTACGGATATGACAATTACGACGTTGATGCCTATATCAGCCATTTTAACGGTGAAGACTTTAATGCCACCCAATATGTTTTTCCTGCCAAGGATGGTGATAACATGACATACGTAACCCATACTTTAAAGGCAGAAAAGCCCTTAGAGAACAGCTTCAGTTTTAAACTTGGGTCAAAGCAATGTTGTCTCATTCTCACCCTTTACCAAAAGAGTAGTTCCACAGGCATTGTAATCCCCTTAACCGATACAGAATCGACGACATACGACATACAGGGAAATCGTGTGAATACAAGCTATAAGGGCATTGTCGTCAAAGGTGGCAAGAAATATTTTCAGAGATAGACACAATACTCATTTAAGGAAATCTTCTATAAGACAATAATCCCCGCCGGCTGGCGGGGATTGTCGTTTTATTTCTGTAGGGTTATTATCACGTTTTCTTTCTTTACGTTCTTATAGTTCGAGAACTCAGCGTCTCTCTTTGCTATGATATGGATATCCTTCAGCGAAATATCCTCGATAGGCATCTCCGGCAGGCCTTTGAACTCCATAGCCCTTCCGGCACCATTGCAGACGATATTGCGGATATCAATCTTACGGAAAATCGGAGTCTCCTCAGTTACGGGAACCTTGGTAAGAGAGTCGGGCTTGTCACCGTCGGCCCATACCTCTGACACTGACTTGTTGCCATAGTACATATTGAAAGTGATGGCATCTGTCGTAATATCAGTCATGGAGATATCATCAATATAGATGTTCTCAACGATACCGCCACGGCCTCGTGTAGACTTAAAGCGCAGTCCTACATCCGTGCCGAGGAACTGACAGTGTTTCACAAGAATGTTCTTCACACCACCACTCATCTCTGAGCCGACAACGAACCCGCCATGTCCGGCAAACACCGTACAGCCATCGACTACCACATTCTCGCAAGGGCGTCCACGACGACGTCCGTCAGCATCCTTACCACTCTTGATACATATACCGTCATCACCTGCATCAAACTTTGAATTTACGATAAGCGCATTCTTGCATGACTCAAGATCCAGCGCATCACCATTCTGTGCATACGAAGGATTGCGTGCCAACACTCCGTCGATGATGATATTCTCACACATCATCGGATGGATGTTCCAGGCAGGAGAGTTCTGGAAAATGACATCCTGTAGTAGCACATTCTTACAATTCACCAAGCTTATCATCACAGGACGCAGGAAACGCTTGATGGCATTCCACTCCTCATCAGTCTGTGCCTTGGGAACGTTCATGTCTGCATTCTTCTCTGCATCGGCATACGCCTGATTAGGCACCCAATAGCCTTTCTTCCTCTCCACGCCACCAGGTCGTGAAAGAACTTCCTTCCACTGGCTATCAGTAACCTTAGAGCGCTTTACCGGACGCCAGAACTGTCCGTTACCGTCGATCACGCCCTTGCCGGTAATGGAGATATTCACTGCCCCATTAGCCGAGAGAGGTGACTGGCACCTGCGTGTATCAAGTCCCTCAAAAGAGGTCTTGATGACAGAATAAAGCGACTCATCAGCAGAGAACTGGATGACAGCTCCCATCTCAAGATGCAAGTCGATGTTGGACTTCAACACAATGGGACCGGTAAACCATACTCCGCTGGGAACAATCAGATGCCCTCCTCCACGGCTGGAAAGAGCATCTATAGCCTTCGCGAAAGCATCAGAACACAGAGTGACCCCATCTCCCTTGCCACCGAAGTCTTTTAAATTCACACTATAATCAGGAATCACGGGAGCCTTCACCTCATCCATCACGAAAGGCAGATCCTGAGTATACCTCTTGTAAGGGTTATCCCCCTTGCAACAATCCTGCGCCTGGGCAGCAAGTGCCACACTCATCAGCGCCATGCAAATTAGTTTTTTCATTGTTATGTAATTTGTTATATTCAGTAATCGCCTACAAAGATACGCATTTTTATGTGAATTAAGAAAAGCTTTGCTTAGTTTCGTTCGCAAACGTTTGCGAAGAGAAATGTTGATATATCAACACTTTTTTCTATTTATTATTGTACCTTTGCACAAAACTACTACTTATATATATGAGAAAGAATATCATTGTTATCCTGATGATGGCTCTTTTTGCTGCCAGCCATACTGCCAAGGCACAGCAGGCGTTTAAGAATATCGCAAGAGAGACATCGCCAGAATTTTTCCAGAGTGACGAGGCAAAAAGAGTGGGTGATCAGATTCTGCTCTATCAGAGAGTTACAGGCGGATGGCCTAAGAACATCGACATGGCCAAGCCACTTTCCGACGATCAGAGAGCCAAGGTATTGGCCGACAAGCAGAGACGAGACGACTCCACTACTGATAATGGAGCCACAAACACGCAGATCACATATCTTGCCCGTCTGTACCAGCAGACAAAAGACAAGCGTTATCGCGATGGATTCCGTCGCGGCATAGAATATCTGCTCAGCGGACAATATGAAAACGGAGGCTGGCCACAGTTCTGGCCAGAGATGCGCGACTATCAGATACACATCACCTACAACGATGATGCTATGGTGAACACCTTGCGTATGCTCCGTGATGTGATGGAGGAGAAAGAGCCTTATCAGGGACTCACTAACAAGGCAATGAAAAAGCAGATAAAACAAGCTTTTGACAAAGGCATAGAATGCATACTCGCAACACAGATAGTTACCGACGGACAGCTTACCGTATGGTGCCAGCAGCACGACAGAGAGACACTGAAGCCGGCACCCGCACGTGCCTTCGAGCTGCCATCATACTGCACACAGGAGAGTGCAGCCATCACCAAACTGCTCATGGAACTGCCAAATCCCGATGAGCGTGTAAAGAAGGCTGTACATGCTGCAATGAGATGGTTTGACAAATACAAACTTACAGGCTACAAAGAAATACGCAAAGGCTACAAAGGCAGTCCTGACCAGGACAGATATCTTGTGAAAGATGCCAATGCAGAACCAATGTGGGCACGTTATTATGACCTGGAGTATTGCGAGCCGTTCGTTTGTGATCGCGATGGTGTGCCCCGCCGACATCTGGAGCAGATAGGCTCAGAACGCCGCAATGGCTATAGCTGGTATGGAGACCGTCCTGCCTCACTCTACAAGAAATATGAGAAATGGGCAAACAAATATGACCCGGAGAATAAGGTTGCAATAAGCCTGAAGACAAAAGGCGCTAACGAGAACGGAGCCATCGACTGGTTCAGAAAACCCGTTAAGAATGCAACTGACTTCGATGCTGTAGTTAACCCTGGCGACAGCATCCAGCTTGCCATCGAGAAGGCCCCTGCCACACCGGAGAAACCTTACACGATTCTCATCCGCAAAGGTACTTACAACCAGAAGGTCATCATCGACCGTCCGAACATCATACTCGTGGGTGAAGACAAGGACAGCACAATACTCATCCTTGCCGAGACACGAAACACCCAGAAGATTACCGAATATCACGGAAAGAGTGTTGGCAACGGAGTTATCGTACTACAAGAAGGTGCCGACGACTGTATCATAAGCGGCCTTACCGTATATAATAACTACGGTACGGTAGTTGATCCAGGCAACACTACCCATCAGATGGCTATCTTCGGAAGAGGAACACGAACCATCGTCATCAACAGCAACGTATGGGCTGACGGTAACGACGCCCTCTCACTGTGGTGCCACGATGGAGGCCTGTATTATCATGCCGACCTGTATCTGCGTTGTCTGGGTGTAGACTTCCTCTGTCCACGGGGATGGTGCTACGCCACCCGATGCCGTTTTGAGGGTGACGGACACGCCATTATATGGCATGACGGACGTGGTGACAAGACAAAGAAGCTGGTGATAAAAGACTCCTTTTTCGATGCCAAGCGACCAACAATCCTCGGGCGCTATCATCATGATGCACAGTTCTTCCTGCTGAACTGTAAGATGTCGCAAAACATTCTCGACTCAAATATCCAATATGCATATATCGACAAACAGCCTGATCCCAACGAGTGGGGGTTACGCGCATACTACTACAACTGCTATCGCGAAGGCGGAAACAGTGGTTGGCTGAAGAATAATCTCGAGAAGTCGGAAGAATCACCCGAGTTTCATGGGGTAACAGCAAAGTGGGTCTTCAAGAAAAAGAAGTGGGACCCCGAGAAGCGAATTCGTGACTTATGGAAAATCTTAGCTTATTAAAATAATGAAAAAACTACTTTCTACGCTGTTTGGCATAGCTATGACAGCATGCCTCAGCGCACAGACCCTACCCTATCAGAATCCAAACCTAAGTGCTGCTCAGCGGGCAGATGATCTGTTGTCAAGACTGACGCTCGAAGAGAAGGTCAGTCTTATGATGGATACATCGCCAGCTATTCCAAGACTCGGCATCCCTCAGTTCCAGTGGTGGAACGAGGCTCTTCACGGAGTAGGTCGCAACGGCTTTGCCACCGTGTTCCCTATCACAATGGCGATGGCAGCTTCGTGGGATGATGAACTGCTTCATCAGGTATTCACCGCCGTAAGTGACGAGGCCCGTGTAAAGGCCCAGCAGGCAAAACGCTCAGGCGATATCAAGAGATACCAGAGTCTTTCTTTCTGGACACCTAACATCAATATCTTCCGTGACCCTCGCTGGGGACGCGGACAGGAGACATACGGCGAAGATCCCTATCTTACAGCAAAGATGGGACTGGCAGTGGTTCGCGGCTTGCAAGGCATGACATATAATGGAAAGTGGATAGTTGACAGTTACAAAAAACTCCTTGCCTGCGCCAAGCACTTCGCCGTACACAGCGGCCCGGAATGGAATCGCCATACCTTTAATATCGAGAACCTCCCCGAGCGCGATCTTTGGGAGACATACCTCCCTGCCTTCAAGGCTCTCGTACAGGAGGGTAAGGTGGCAGAGGTGATGTGCGCCTATCAGCGTATCGACGGCCAGGCGTGCTGTGCACAGACCCGCTACGAGCAACAGATACTGCGCGATGAATGGGGTTTCGACGGCCTCATCACTTCCGATTGTGGTGCTATCCGCGACTTCCTGCCCAAGTGGCATAATGTTGCTAAGGACGGTGCAGAAGCCTCAGCAAAGGCTGTTCTCTCAGGCACCGACGTGGAGTGCGGTTCTGAATACAAGAACCTGCCAGCAGCCGTACGTCGCGGTGACATCAAAGAGGCTGACCTTGACAAGAGCCTCCGCCGTCTGCTGATAGCACGTTTCGAACTGGGCGACTTCGACAGCGACGACCTTAACCCCTGGACAAAGATTCCCGAGAACGTAGTAGCCTCGAAAGAGCATAAGCAGCTTGCCTATGAAATGGCACTAAAGAGCATAGTCTTATTACAGAACAAGAATAATGTGCTGCCACTGGGCAGTCAAGACATCGTAGTCATGGGTCCTAACGCCAACGACTCTGTAATGATGTGGGGTAACTACAGCGGCTACCCTACACGTACCATCACCGCCCTTGAAGGCATCCAAGAGAAGTCCAGAGTTAAATATATCCAGGGCTGCGGACTGACACGTAACGAACAGTTCGAGAGCCGTTTCTCACAGCTTATCACTCCACTTGGAGCTCCAGGCATGCAGATAATCTACTGGAACAATACCGAGATGAAGGGTGAGCCTGCTGCCATCGTCGATACCAAGTCGCCCATCAGACTGAGCAATGGCGGTAATACCGTATTCGCCCCGGGAGTGAATCTCGAGAACATCTCAGCTCGTCTGGATGCTACATTCAAACCTACAAAAGACGAGACGCTTATCTTCAATATCAGCGGTGACGACAAGATACGCCTCATCGTCAACAGCGATACTATCGTAGATATCTGGAAGGTACGCCATCGTATTCAGGGCGGTAAGAAGGAACTGAATGTTAAGGCCGGCGAACACTATCGTATACAGATAGACTATGTCCAGGAGACAGGATATGGAGCACTCAACTTCGACATACAGCACAAGATATCACCTACAAACGAGGAACTGCTGGCACAGATTGGCAACACTGAGACAGTGATCTTCGTGGGGGGCATATCACCCAGTCTCGAAGGCGAGGAGATGAAGGTAAGTGAGCCTGGATTCAAAGGCGGAGACCGCACAAGCATCGAACTGCCCCAGGCTCAGCGCGACGTGCTGCGTATGCTCCATGAGGCAGGCAAGAAGGTCATCTTCATCAACTGCTCAGGCGGTGCAATAGCCCTCACACCAGAGTTAGAGACCTGCGATGCCATCCTCCAGTGGTGGTATGCCGGTGAGATGGGTGGAACAGCTCTGGCAGAGGTTCTCTTTGGCGATCAGTCACCAAGCGGAAAACTGCCTGTCACATTCTATAAGAGCACAGACGAACTGCCCGATTTCCTCGACTACACGATGAAGAACCGCACCTATCGCTACTATACCGGTGAGGCCCTGTTCCCCTTCGGCTATGGTCTGAGCTACACCACATTCGACATCAGCAAACCAGTATATAAGAACAACAAGGTACAGGTAAGCGTTAAGAACACCAACGCCCGTAACGGTATAGAGACCGTTCAGGTATATATCCGTAACCTCGCCGACAAAGAGGGTCCGCTGAAGACACTCCGCGCCTATCAGCAGGTGACACTCACACCGGGTCAGAGCAAGACCATCAGCATCCCCCTGCCCCGTAAGAGCTTTGAGCTATGGGATACCAAGACCAACACCATGCGAGTCGTTCCAGGCCGCTACGAGATCATGGTCGGATCATCAAGTGCCGACAGCGACCTCAAGAAAATCATCGTAAACATCAAGTAACATCATAATCATGAAGAAGTCAATCTTTATTTCCATCCTTGCGGTATTACTCTTTACTGCTGCAATACCCGACAAGACCACAACCATATTTATCATCGGTGACTCTACCGCTGCCAACAAAGACATCTCAGGCGGTAAGCAGGAGCGCGGATGGGGTATGGTATTCCAGAGCTATTTCGACGATAACATCGTTGTAGATAATCGTGCCCTCAACGGACGCTCATCCCTGTCGTTCATCAACGAAGGCCACTGGGACAAGTTGCTTCAAAGCCTCAAGCCCGGCGACTATGTCATCATACAGTTCGGACACAACGACGAGAAGCCCAATCCCAAGCGTCATACCGACCCGGGCTCTACCTTCGACTACAACCTTGCAAAGTTTGTCCGTGAGACGCGTGAGCATGGCGGTATCCCCGTGCTGATGAACTGCGTGGTGCGCCGTAACTTCTTTGTAAAGGCACCCGAGATTGACGATGATGAGAAACTGCGTACGCAGACCTTCAAGGACGGTGTGAAGATGGTAGAAGGCGACTCACTCATCGATACGCACGGACTCTATCGTGTTGCTCCACGTGATGTAGCAAACCGGATGAACACGCACTTCGTCGACGCCAACAAAATCACCCATGACCTGGAACAGGGTCTTGGCACCGAGGCCTCTAAGAAACTCCACATGTGGTTCCTTCCCGGCACAGAGCCCAGTGAGCCAAAGGGCAAACAGGACAATACCCATTACAGCGTCTATGGAGCTCATGTTGTGGCCCGTCTACTTGCCGATGCACTCTGCGAGGAGATACCTGTACTCAAGAAGTACCGCACGGATGCCGACTTCACTGTTGACAGCAAAGGCCGTGGCCAATACCTCTCCCTCGACGATGCTGTTGCTGCAGCCAAAGCCTCATCAAAGGCAGAGACCACCATCCAGATTCTCGGAGGTGAGTGGGACAAGCCAAAACTCCCGAAGAAATCAAATATCAGATTCATACTCCGTCAGGGAGCCACCTGGAAATAATATTTCCGTATGAAACAGTCAATATCTAAATTGTGCACAAGAGCAGCAGTCTTACTGTTCATTATATCCAGCTCTTTCTCGACAGCATCAGCCGAGAACTATCCCTATCGTTCAGACTATCTATGGGTAGCGGAGCCCGACCATGCAGACTGGTTATATAAAACCGGTGAGAAAGCAAAGGTCGACGTAAGATTCTATATCTACGGCATACCGCAGGATATAGAGGTAAATTATGAGATCGGTCCCGACATGATGCCCGCAACATCATCAGGTAAGGTTACCCTCAAGAACGGCCATGCCACCATCAATATGGGTACCATGAAACAGGCCGGTTTCCTCGACCTGAGACTGACAGCCCAGAAAGGCGACAAGAAATACCAGCACCATGTGAAGGTGGGATTCTCGCCTGAGAAGCTGAAGCCCTATACCAAGAACCCCACTGACTTCGATGCCTTCTGGAAGGCCAACCTCGAAGAGGCTCGCACGACACCTGTCAGCGTAACATGCAAGAAGGCAGATAAGTACTCTACCAACGATACCGATGCCTATCTGCTGAAGATAAAGACCGACAGACGGCACTCCGTTTATGCCTATCTCACCAGACCCAAGGCAGAAGGCAAATACCCCGTTGTGCTCTGTCCTCCAGGTGCCGGCATCAAGACCATCAAGGAGCCCATGCGTAACATCTATTACGCAAAGAACGGCTTTATCCGTCTGGAGATGGAGATCCACGGTCTTAATCCAGAGATGACCGACGAGCAGTTTAAGGAGATAACAACAGCCTTCGACTATGAGAACGGCTACCTTAACAATGGTCTCGACTGCAAGGACAACTACTATATGAAACATGTGTACGTGGCCTGTGTCCGTGCCATCGACTACCTCACATCCCTACCCGAATGGGATGGCAAGAACGTATTCGTACAGGGAGGTAGCCAGGGTGGTGCCCTCTCGCTTATCACAGCAGGTCTCGACCCCAGAGTGACCGCCTGCGTGGCTAATCACCCGGCACTCAGCGATATGGCCGGCTATCTCGACAACCGTGCAGGAGGATATCCTCACTTCAATCGTCTGAAGAACATGCTCACTCCGGAGAAAGTTGAGACGATGGCGTATTTCGACGTTGTCAACTTCGCACGCCGCATCACATGTCCCGTATATCTCACCTGGGGATATAACGATAACGTATGTCCCCCGACAACCAGTTACATCGTGTGGAATCTGATAACAGCTCCCAAGGAATCGCTTATCACACCCATCAACGAACACTGGACAACAGAAGCCACCAACTATAATCAGATGACATGGTTAAAAAAGCATCTCAAATAATCCTCCTTGGGCTGATGCTCACACTTACGGCATCGGCACAGAAGAAAGACGTTTCGCAGCAGAAACGCGATAAATACGAGTTTGAGCGTAACCTGCCGGTATATGCCGAGGCGCTTATATCCGACCTCACATATCCTATGGCATGGGGCAATAGCGACATCAAGGACTTCGACGAGTGGCGTAAGGCTGCTCGTCAGAAGGTTTTCGACTGCATGCTCACTCCCCCACCCGCACCTGCTGAAGGTTATAACGTAAAAATCCTTTCTGAAGAACAGCGCGACGGCTACAAAGCCCGTAAGATAGAAATCCGGCTCTCCAAATACTACACCGTCCCCGCCTACGTGCTTATCCCCGACGGCAAGGGTCCTTTCCCTGCCGTCAACGCCCTTCACGATCATGGGGCACATCTCTTTATCGGCAAGGAGAAGATAATACGTCCTCTTGCCTGCGAAACCGAAGAAGTGAAATCCGATGCAGAAGCTTGGTCTGTGGGTTACGAGGGACAGTTCTTCGGCGACTACCTTGCACAGCACGGCTACGTGGTGTTCTCTGCCGATGCACCCATGTGGGGCGAGCGCGGACAGAAAGAGGGAGCCCGTCGTGACCGCTACGATATGATTGCGGGCAACATGATGATGTACGGCATCGACCTCTCGGCCTATATGACCTACGATGACATCGCCGGCACGGAATACCTCGCCACGATGCCCGAGGTAGATGCTGCGAGGATCGGCTGCACAGGATGGTCCATGGGAGCCTATCGCGCATGGATGCTCTCGGCACTGAGCGACCGCATAAAAGCAGGAGCGTCAGTATGCTGGATGGTTACTGCCGACGAACAGATGGGCTTCAAGTACAGCCGTACAGAGAACGGCGGTTTCGCCAACTGTTACCCGGGTCTGCGCCGCTGGCTCGACTATCCTCATGTAGCCAGCATCGCCTGTCCCAAGCCCATGCTCTTCATCAACGGCTCTCAGGACAAGCTCTTCCCCGTTGCCGGAGTAGAGAAGGCATTCAAGATCATGCACGACACCTGGGAGAGCCAGGGTGCCGGCGACAAGATTGAGACATATCTCTGGGACATGCCCCACAGCTGTGGAAAGGACTCGCAGAAACGCGTGCTCGACTTCTTTGACAAACACTTAAAGACAATAAAGAAATGATCAGGAAAACTACAATTCTTCTATTGTGTCTGATGGCCACACTCTCAGCCTCGGCACAGTACAAATCACAGGTATGGAGCCCCGACAATGGCGACGGCACATACACCAACCCCGTTATCAACGCCGACTACTCCGACCCCGACGTATGCGTCGGTCCCAGCGGAGAGGATTACTACATGACTGCATCGAGCTTTCACTGTACACCGGGATTACCCATCCTTCACTCTAAAGACCTCGTAAACTGGAAGATTGTAGGCTATGCCCTGAAGAACCTCTACGAAGGCAACTGCAGGCTCCTTGAGCATTTCAGCAGTAAGCCCCAGCATGGCAACGGTGTCTGGGCACCCAGCATCCGATATCATGCAGGCCAGTACTATATCTACTGGGGCGACCCCGACTTCGGAGTGATGATGGTAAAGACCAGGAACGGTGATCCTGCCGGCGAATGGGAACAGCCCGTATGCGTTATCAGCGGCCAGGGATATATCGACACCACCCCCCTCTGGGACGAGGATGGTAAATGCTATCTCGTCAACGGCTGGGCCAACTCCCGCTCCAAGTTCGCTTCCGTACTTACCGTCCGTGAGATGAATGCAGAGGGCACCAAGCCCATCGGCCAGCCTGTAATCGTGTTCGACGGCAACGGCACCGAGAACCGCACCTGCGAGGGACCTAAGTTCTATAAGCGCGATGGCTGGTATTGGATCATGTGTCCTGCAGGAGGTGTTCCTACCGGATTCCAGCTTGCCATGCGTTCAAAGTCACCTTACGGCCCTTACGAGCACAAGATTGTGCTGGCTCAGGGCAAGACCAATATCAACGGTCCTCATCAGGGAGGATGGGTGCATACGAAATACGGTGAAGACTGGTTCCTTCACTTCCAGGACAAGGAAGCCTACGGCCGCGTGGTACATCTCAACCCCGTCGACTGGACCAGCGGATGGCCCGTCATGGGAAAAAAGGGTGAGCCAGTAACAACATATAAGAAACCCAAGTCATCGAGCACTGAGATTGTAAATCCTGTAGAGAGCGATGAGTTCAATACGCCCAATGTAGGTCTGCAGTGGCAGTGGCACGGCAACTACGATGAGAAGTTCGGAGTCCCCACGGCTTTCGGCACCTTCCGCATCTACACCTACAAGCTCTCCAATGACTGGAAGAACTTCTGGGAAGTGCCCAACATGCTGCTTCAGAAGACCCCTGCCGACGAGTTTACCGTAACAACCAAGTTACGTTTCACCTCTAAGGCCGACGGTCAGATGGGCGGACTTATCATGATGGGCCTCGACTACAGCGCACTGGTAGTCCGTCGCACGGGCAATGCCTTCCAGCTGGTACAGCTCACCTGTAAGGCTGCCGACAAGGGCAAGCCTCAGTCGGAGAATATCATCACCACTCTGAAGCCTACCTCTGTCGACAAGATTGACTATAAGCCGGGCATCCACGAAGACATTTACCTCCGTCTGAAGGTCAGCGATTCCAAGTTGCATTTCTCCTGGAGTCAGGACGGCAAGAAGTTCAAGGACTGCGGCGATGAGTTCCAGATGAAAGAAGGCAAGTGGATAGGTGCCAAGTTCGGTTTCGTATCCGTAGAGACCGATCCCAAATGTGATCGCGGCTGGGTAGAAGCCGACTGGATCCGAATCACGAAATAAATAAAATGGCGGTCGAAGTTGACCGCCATTTTTTATTTTACATCGAAGAGTATCTTCCTGCGGTTATTCTTCGGCCGAACTGCGAAGTGAATCCATACCCTCGAACCTCGCACCTCGATGATAAGCTCATCAAAATCCTCTTGGGATTCATCCGCGATATCCAGCAGTATCACTGCATATCTCAGCGCGTGCTCCTTACCCAGACACTTGATATCCGCTGCACAGCCAACGAGGTGATTCGAAGTGGAGCTTCCCCCTACCCTCTTATTCACCTCCCAGGAGCGATAGCCGGAGTTGATGATTATCGGGTCATCGCCATCACCATACCTCTTATTCCATTCACTACGAACCATCTCCAGCCACCCGCAGAGGCGTTTCAGATTCTCGATAGCCACATGAGAAGGAATATTTCCATCCTTCGTCTTATAACTCGTCTTCGTCATCTCTCCCAGCGTAAAGTGCTGGGAGAGCTTTTCCTTCTTATTAATACTTACCACGCTCATCTAATATTTTTTATTTTTTATTTCTTATTTTTTATTTATTACCAAATTGCTAATATGCTAATATGCTAACTATACCGCCTTTGCGAGTTTCTTATAGACACCTTTTTTGATCCTCTCAACGACATTATCCTTTTCAAGTTTTGATATCCTTTGTGAAGCATTTACTATACTTGAATAACCCCAAAGTTCCATCACATCCTGAGTAGTAAACTCCTCCGGCAGCAAGGCATAGAACTTAGCCGTCTTGTCATACACCCTTCGGAGCTGAGTATCGCGGGCCTCGTTATCAAACATGTCCTGCAGCAGCTGTCCGAACAGCGCATCCTCGCATTTGTTGATAATCTCGCACATCAGATCTGCAAAGTCCAGATGATGCTGCTCTATCTTCGCCTCACCGGTCTTAACAAACTCCTCCCATGAGGGCTGGGTGGATATCACCTGAGGTATGCATACCGCCATAATCTTGTCCTGCAGGCGCTTACGTTCAAGGTTCAGCACCTTGTCCTCGTTGATACGGGCCTCCTCGCCAAGTGCTGCACAGAGATCATAGACGTGCCTTACCAGCGGTTCTATGCCCCTAATCTCGCACTTCAGCGCATCAAACCTCGCGCCCCATTCCTCCATCTGTTTCCATGGAGTGTTGTCACGCTTAGTAGCCCTGTAGGCATCAGTATGGTAGTCTTCCTCAGGCATAATCCAAGGAGTCATTCGGGTTGACATACCATCACCGATGTTCCTTGCATTGATAAACTGCTGCAGCGAGGTTCTGGTACATGTGAATACTCCCGAGAACATCATCGGCATTGAGCCGTTCACAGAGTCAGAGTTGGCATAGTCCACACCGTTACGCTCATTATGGAAGCTCTGCAGCATGATGTCACGCTTCTCCTGGAATCCGCCCTTGGCATTCACAAGCGAGAGCAGTTCGGTAGAGAACATATACTGATGAAGGAACCACTCCTGGCCGTCGTAACCAATCTCCTTATTGTTCTCCGCGTGCTTGTAGAATCGGTTATTCGACACCTTAACTACATTATAGCGGATGATTCCTCCGGGTTCCTGGAGTGCCTCGCCCTTCTGCGCCTTGCTCGAGGTGTTGCGCGCGTTCCTCTCCTTCTTATATGCCTTCTCAGCATCACGGGCAGGCTTGTCGCTCTCACGCATCGTCAGCATGATATGATCATCCTGCTCCTTGGCAAGAGACTTTCCGCTTGCGGGGTCGCCTTCCATCAGCACCAGCGAGTTCAATCGCTGCATCTCGCCCTTCCAGTTCTGGTAGTCGCAGCGGGTCAATAATACCGAATACATACCTGAGGCAGAGATTACACCTCCGGGCTTAACCCTGGGATTGTCGATATGCGCAATGGCCGGTTCGTAACATCCGAGAGGAATCTGCATCAGTCTGTCGGCCCAGTCATCATACGGCAGGTTGTTCTGCACTGTATCCTTCTTCGTAATCTTAATACCCAGCGCCTCACAGGTAGCTTTCAACTCGTCTGACGCCTCACCTCTCGGACGGAACTTACACACGTCCACCGCCATCTTCTGCAGCTCCATTACCCGGCCTTCCTTCACGAAGTCCTCATAGAAATCCATCTGCTGCATCATCCAGAAAACATTGGCGGGCCTGTTGTCCACTATACGTCTCAACTCACCGCCCAGCTCCAGCATTCTCTGGTGCCTGTCGCCCTTACCCGGACGTCCGCCTTTCAGCTCATTCCATTTCTCGAGTATCTCCTTATAAGGTACCCCGTGATAGCAGTACACTCCATCCTCGTTCTCATCCAGGGAAATCTCCCCGAGGGCCTCCGGTGCCTCCTGTCCCTCGTGTGTTACCCCAGCCACCTTATGGCTTTCTCCAGCACCATCTTCACCGAAATCAAGAGTGCCCTGAGAGTTGCCTTCACGGTACTGTTTCCCGTATTTCTCGTCGTATAAAGGATTATCATAATTAAACAGTCTTTCTTCATCAATGTAAAGTATATCGTCCCATTTCGGGATGTACGAGAGTCTCGAAGAGTCCTTGCAGCCTTTATCGATCTTAATCGACAGACCGAACATCTTTGCCAGTCTCTTCTGATTGTCCACCAGATTGTAGTTGATATCCGCTATCGACACCGTCTTGAGTCCTTCTCCGCCCGGAGTCACAAACGCCAGCACAATGTCCAGCTCTTTGCATACAGCAGCCAACACATCGCCTTCAGCCGGCATTTCATTTGTCTTGACTCCTTTACTCCATAACTCCTTAACTACTTCAAAGAACTTCTCCCTCGGCTTATCCACATGGTCGAAGTCGCACATCACCAGCCCGTTCAACACACACTGGCTCTGCAGCCTCCAATGTCCCAGTCTGCCTTTGTTGTATTTCTTGTCGCCAACAGTCTGCAGCACCTCCTTGGTCTGATACAGTATTCCCGGCAGCGAGTCTTTCTCGTTCTTTGCCTCTTCGAGGCGACCGCAGGCCTTAAGCCCGCGGTGCCTGTCAATCTTGTTTGCCGTGTCGGCACTCTGCGTTAGAGCCTTAAAGATCTCTATCGGGCACGGCAGGCATTCAGCACACTTGTTCTGTTGATAAGTAAACATCTTCTCAGTTCTGCTTCAAGGTTAGAAATTTCAGTTCCATAGTCGGGTGTCTCATTGAGTTTCACCGTCTTCTTCACCACCAGCTCATGGCGCTCCTTCGAGAGCCACACCTCCAGACGAGGGTCCTGGGTTGTCAGCGGACGCTCCATGGGGTCAGGGCTCGGCGTACCGCCCATCTCCGCCACGAACTCATCAAACTGCTTCTTCATCTCACCCACCATGTCGCCGCTCTTCTCCGGCACCATCAGCTGTACCACTCTCTTGGGGTTCTTCTGACCGGTGGTGGTATACATCTGGCCGTCGCCTTTCTCCACCACGTTCTTCTTCGCGGGCTTACCCTTCTCCTCGGGTCTTACCATGATGACACCATCCTTACCCGTCACTCTTGCTCTGTACGAGAAATCCTTCTCAAAAATCTTTTCACTCATAACCTTATTATATTTTTTATTTTTTATTTGCTCTGTTAAGCATTCAAACAGAGCTAAGCTCTGCGGCATCACCTGTGGTATATCCATTCTGTCCGGCTTCAGCACCGTGTTCAGCCTTTGATACGCATCCCAGTAGTTCACCGGCTCATCATGTCTCATCAGCAGCATCAGCTGTTCAGCTGTCTCGTTGATCTGTCCTGAGTTCAGTGGATAAGGAGCCCCGTCATGAATCAGTTTATTAGATGTATCGTGCAGTATTCTCTTCTCCACGAGCATACCTATCAGCCTCAGCATAGCCTCACGATCCATCAGCGCGCTCTTCATCATGTCTACGCTCTCCCTGCGCGCCACCTGATTCGGCTCATACACCTCAGCCCACTGCTGCGCCCTTGCCAGCACCATATCCAATGTAAACTTATCCTTTCTACTCTGTCCGCTGAAGCAAGTGAAGTTCGACACAACGTCCTGAGCCCCGAGGATTGTCTGATTGTGGCACACCTTCACCATCGGACCTATACCTAACTGTATACCCTTCTGATGATAGGCTACTGCCAGACACGTCACCACATCGTCTGTCTCGTCGGCACGGATCTCGATGTTGGCATACACACGTCTCAGCAGATGTGCCTCTATTGCCTTCTCACCGAACTCCGCCTCCAGCTGTGGCAGGATTGTCACACCAGGTCTCTTTGAGTCCTTGTTATTAGCGGCAAAGATCTCCTGCACCACCGGCTTCAGCCCTCGTTTCTCAAACATCTCCAGCACCTCCTGAATCAGCGCGAAGTGATAGATACCTCCCACAGGCTCGCCCGTAGTCAGATTCTCATGATAGCTCTTTTCGAGCTCTTCGAGAGTCAGCACCTGTACTGACTTCTCGGCAAAATTCAATTGTCTTTGTTCCATATTTATCAGATATTTTCTTCTATCCATTCCCTACCTTCATGAGTCCACACAAGGTAGAGGCGTTCCTTCTTCTCCCCCTCCAACGAGTAATAGTGGAAGCTGCGATCCTTTGTCAGCCCCAAGTGGCTGAATGCCGGAGTCACCTTATATCGTCCGCCGTTGAAATACTGAACGCCAGCCTCTACCAACAGCTTGTTCAGCTGCTTTGTCGTCAGCTCCATTTCCTTTGCTATCTCACTGGTGGTAAAGCATCCGTCGCTGGGTTCATTCTCCTTTTCTATCTGCTCACGGCGAATCTGGTCGCCTCGCTGCAGGATCTCCTGTTCTGTCACCAGGAGCTTCTTCGATTCCATACTAATTGACGAACGGAGCCCTTTCTCCAACTCTGCCCACCGAAGAACTAGTCGGGCACGGGCCTCGTCATTGAATTTCGTAGCCACGTAGAGGCTCTCCACCTTTGTCAGTTTGAAACAGGGTCTCATACGGTAACCACCATTGGGAATCTCCTCCCTGATCTGCATAAATCCAAATTTGGTTCCACGTTCCTTTTCCCAGCCCGGCTCCATGTTGCGGATATCTCTCAGCACGTGTGCATGGGTCTTTCCCGTAGCCTCTGCTATTTGCATCGAGGTGATGCACTGCTCACCATTGTCGTTAGTCAAAATAATCTCGTTCATTTGTTTTGTTTTACGTCAGTCCCTTCAGCCGACCTTTTAATTATTAATTATGTAAAATGTTTCTTGCAAGAAAAATTTTCTGAGTGCAAAGTTATTAATAAAGAAAACGAAAAAATCCCGAAAAATCCGATTACACAGATTTTCCGGGATGTCAGGGATATCTCAGGGATAACCCAGGGATAAAGGCAGGGATAAAATCCCTTTTTATTGTGTCAAGACAGGTATAGGCGTAAGATTGGCTTTAAGTTCTTGGCAGTGATAATAGAGCGTGTTGAATCCTGACTCCGACTGACCTTTCTTCTTGTCGGCTCTAAAACTTTCAAGTGTCCAAAGTGTAAATGGCTTGCCCGTATGACCAGTAGCATAGTCACCAAGACTGTCTTTATTGCATGGTATTGTAGCATCAGGAAACCAGATGTTCATCTGCTCCGTAAACTTTGAGAGCTGCACCACCTCCATAATCTTCAGATCATAAAGAGTCCTGTAAGCTGCATACCACTCATATTTATTAGTCATCTCTCTGACGAGTTTCTCTTCAAGTATCTTTCTTATCTTCCTGAAGTCAATCCGTTTGCCATCATGGAATTTCTTGAAAATAAGGTTTCTGGGCTGCTCATCATTTTTATTGTCATTAACCTGTTCAACGTTGCTGAAATGAAACTGTCCATTACCGTCGAGCGAGAAGTTTACGGTATCCACATGTTCTATAAACTGGCCTACAGGCTGATTAAAATTGTAAACTCGTGTGGGTCTTTCATTCTGATTTTCCATGGCCGTCAATGATTCGTTCAACACTTTCAATAAATTGTCCCACTGAGCCATTGAAGACGTTTGAGTCGACTATAGACTTTAGTTGTTCTGTTGTGAGCTTAAGGTTTATCACTTTATTCACGCCGCCATAGTAGTAGTTTTGAATACCGCTACCATGGCGGACTTTCTGTTCTTCTGTTAGATCCATAATTAATAATTTTTAAAGTTTAAAGTTTTGATTTTTATATAAAAGAGGGGCACGTGTTCGAAATGCAATAGAAGCCCAGGTTCTTGACGCCTTTCCGCTATGCAAGACAACCGCCGCCCCGTGTAGTAAACACACGAAACGGTGATCGCTATTCTTTGCGGAAAAAATGGAGTTACCTCCAGTCAAGAATTGGGCTCCTATAAAGAATGCGACAATACGCTATTAAGCGCATCCAAGATGCAAAGATAAATAATTATCTCCACACCTCAAAACGATTAACAAAAATTTATATATTTTATCCAGCCACTGAATACCTGAAGACCTCTGTGTCCTGCAGATCCGGACGTTCTGTAACGTCTCTTACATAATCGCGAATCAGATGGCGCCAGTCGTTGGCTTTCATGCTGAAATACTTTTCTTGGAACTCTTTCTGGCACTCTACAACAATATTCAATATAGTAGTGCCCTCATACAGTTCCATCATGTTATGAATAAGTTTACGCACTTCTCCATCATCATTTACATCTTCAAGGATAGAACCAGGAGGTATCAGTCTTGTTTCCTGATTGATAACAGTCTGTCCTCCTTTGTGGAAATGATTCTGGATGGTGATATGCTGAATCACAGTACCTCCTTGACCTGCTATTTGAGCAGCCTGACTCTTAGCCGCTTCTACAGTGTCTACTTCATCATTGTAGTAATTATCATCATCATCAGCCCACTTGTTACACTGAGCCATTACTACCTCTAGCGCCTTTTCCTGACCTTCAGGTGGATATTTGTATTTCTTCAGCAATCGCTTCACCAGCACACGCATCTTCGCTCTCGACGATTCCTTGCGATTCCAGTCGATGGTACGGTTCCTACGCAACTGTTCTGTGAGTTCTTTAGTTAGAGCCACAAATTCCTCGTCGCTATAGGCCTCACGTATACCTTCCGGTGAACTGAGTGCATCGTAGAAAGCTTTTTCCTCTTGTGAAAGACCAAGACTGTTTCCCTGCTCTTCGGTTTTCTTGATTTCCTCTGCCATGCGGAGCAGCTCTTCTATCACCTCCTCATTTGTCAGCATTCCCTTCAGATAGTTAGAGAGTGCCATTGCCAGCAGGTCAGAGAACTTTTTACTCTGCACTATATTGGTGCGCTCATATTTGTGGATGCTTTCCTTCAGCAGTTTCTCCAGCAGTTTAACAGCCAGGTTCTTCTCCTTCATCTTTTTGATTTCCTGCTGGAAGGCCTCTTCAAACAACGAGAAGTTCTTTCCTTCTGTCGTAAACAGGTTCACAACACCTTCGCTCTGAATACTCTGCTCCAACAGGTGACGAATACGCTCATTGATATCCTGCTTGCTGATAGTTCCCTTCTGAGCCAGTCGTGTCAGCAGCACCCTAACTGCATCCATGAAGGCCACTTCCTGCTTCACTTGCTGTTCTACCAGCGAGCGGCAGAGAGTCAGTGCATTGTGCAGAAGCTGGCTCTCCTTCATATAGTTCTTCAGCCGTTCTTCCTTGTCTGGTTTCAACAGGAAGTTCACGCCACCCTTGATAATCTGAGCACGCTCAGGATCTGAACCATCAAGGAATCCTTGATAGTTGAACCCGTGCAGCAAATCACGGCATATCTCCAGTTTTTCTTGGAATTTCACCAAAGCCGTCTTGTTGATGTCTGGGTCACCGAACTGCTTCCTGTCTCGGTTGGTGTAATCCTTCATGGCCTGCTTCAAGGCTCCTGCTATGCCCACATAGTCCACAATCAATCCACCCTCCTTTTCAGGGAACACACGATTCACGCGAGCTATGGCCTGCATCAGATTATGACCCTTCATGGGCTTATAGACATACATCGTAGCCAATGATGGCACATCAAAGCCTGTGAGCCACATATCCACAACGATGGCAATCTTCATGGGCGAGTTGTCCTCCTTGAAGAGAGCAGCATATTCTTTGTTCTTCTTGGGGGAAATAATATCGTGCCATTCCTCCTTATCCGTATTGGCAGCACTTGCTACCACATGCACTTTCTCTTCCCATTCAGGACGCATTTCGAGCAGTTTCTTATATATCTTTACCGCTGCATCCTTATTATATGCTACAATCATCGCCTTGCCTGTCAACTCATATTGGCGGTTGGTCTCGTAGTGATTCACGATGTCTTCACACAGGCTGGCGATGGTATCAGGGTGACATAGTATCTCCTTGATGCCGCTATTATCCTGTCGGGCTTTTTCTATCTGTTCGTCCGTGGCGCCTTCGTCTGCCAGAGCGTCAAACTCTTCATCCAGCTTCCGGAGAACATCCTCGTTTAGTTTCAGATTAATGACACGGCTCTCGTAGTATACAGGCCTAGTTGCTCCGTCCTCTACGGCTTGAGTCATATCGTAAACATCGATGTAGTCGCCAAAAACTTCCTTGGTATCTCTGTCTGCCTGAGAAATCGGCGTACCTGTGAATCCTATGAATGAAGCATGTGGCAGTGCCTCACGCATCAGCAGGGCAAAGCCTTTCTTCATTTTCTCAGCTTTCGCGTCCCAATGTTCATCGCCATACTGCGAACGATGGGCTTCATCAGTTATCACGATGATATTCTCACGTTCCGAAAGAAGTCCTGTACCCTCTTCAAATTTCTGTATTGTAGTAAAGATAATGCCACCCGTCTGCAGGTCTTTTAGCTTACGCACCAAGTCCTCGCGTCCTGCGGTTTTGGTAAGTTTTCCCTTTTCGTTCAGGTCGAAACCTACACGTTGCGGTTCTTGGCGCAGGAACTTCTGACATCCAGCAAACTGTTCATATAGCTGCTGGTCCAAGTCGTTGCGGTCTGTTACCACTACGATGGTGCATTGCGGATACAGTTGTATCAAACGATGCACATAGAATACCATCGACAAGCTCTTTCCTGAGCCCTGCGTATGCCAGAATACACCGATCTTGCCATTTCCGCCCAAGGCTGTGTCTGTGTGCACTAAGGCTTTGTTAACTGCAAAATACTGGTGATAGGCAGCCATTATCTTAGCAACCTTACCGTCCTTATGATCAAAACAGATGAAGTTTTGAAGCAAATCTATCAGTCGCTCCTTTGGGAAGATACCTTCAAAGAAAGTGTCGTAGTCTATGGCATCCTTTGTTTCCTGCTCACCATCTTTGCTCTTCCATTCCATGTAGCGGTTGGCTTTGGCTGTAAGTGTTCCAGCCTTTGAAGTAGAAAAATCGCTGGTTACGGAGAAAGCATTATATACAAACAACGTAGGGCACTTCTGCTGGTACTGCTTAATTTGCAGATAGGCATCTTCCTCCTCTACGTTGTCGTTAGCAGGCGATTTCAGTTCTATCACCACCAGAGGCAGACCATTTACGAATACCACGATGTCGCAACGTATCTTGTCATACTCCACCACACGCCACTGATTACAAACCTTAAAATGATTCCGCTGGGGTTGATCAAAATCTATGAGTTTCACTAATGCAGTCTGGTTCCTACCATCAGCCACGAATTTTACTTCTACGCCATTCTGAAGATAGTCCATCAGCTGCTCGTTCCGCTGCTCTAGCGTGCCCTCATTGATGTGGGTAATGATGCGGTAGGCCTCATCTATCACCTCTTCGCTATCATCAGGATTCAGCGCCTTCAGGGCCTTCTGCAAGTCCTCCACATAATATGGCTCGCGGAAATCACGCTCCACGTCATAACCACATTCGTAGTCATAGCCCAGCTCCTTGAACAGTTGTATCAAGGTCTGCTCGTATTCGTTTTCTCCGTATTTGTTTTCGCTCATATCTTCAAGATATTTTTGCGTTATTTTTTTTCTTCTTCAACAGGGTCATCTAATACCACTCGTATATGATAGCCCTTATACACTCCTGCGCGTACAGACGGATTTTGGATATTAAATTTCTTATTCGATTCTACAAAATCTATCAACTGATCAAGTATCTTATCATCTATTACCATATTATCTAATATTATAACGTTATATCATCTAATTTTATTTCATCAATAACTCTTCTAAATCCACATCGGCGTGAGATATTATATAGTCATCGAAAACCTGATGTGCCTCATTTTTTTCAGGCAGATAATACTCAAAAGTACTAATACTCGAAAGAAATGATTCTAAAAGAGAATGATATGTAGGATGATGGCCTGTAAAATCTTGTGGAACAAAGGATACTTGTTCAAAAAACAACAGATGAGATAAAGGGATCACTTCAGATAGTGTGAACCTCAAGGCATCAAACTTCTGGATTAGTTCTGGAAAATCTGGCGACTTAACAACCTCATGTCTGACGTCATGTGAAAAGCAAAGCGATAAACGCGATGCCAAATATTTGTAACTGCTAGCCATCAATCGATGGTCTTTCTCGTGTCCTTCTATCTTTTCTCGCTTACGAAAGACATCTTGTAGACGTTTTGTTATTTCGACATTTGTAAGATAGTTATAACATCCATAAAGACAATGAGAATCTTTATCTGATGGCTCTTGAGTTATCCGCATTCCCAATCCTGCATAACGTCCTGCTATCAGTCTATTGGCCGTATTGACATACAGCTTGTTATACTCATCCAAAAACTCGATAAGAACATCTTTCCTCTCATTGAGCCTTTTCATAATTTTTTTTTACTTGCCATAATTTTATATTATAATATCTACATTTCTATTTTTAATTCCCCAGACATCAAGCGAGGAAGAAGAGTGTCACGAAATTCTGAAAGACGACGGGATTCCTTTAATAATGTCCTTATCTCATCGAATAAAGGTTTTATCTTCATACTGAACTCCGATAAAATTCTAGTTGTTGGAATTAATAATTTCATTCCTTTTATCGTCTTGGAATTTACTGCCGTCGCAATTGATGAGGTACTTCCAAGATTACCATATTTGTACTGCTTAAGGTATAAATAAAGAAATTCTCGATAATAATCCTCAGGAAGAATAAATCTAGCAATAGCTTCGTTAGTTGTTAATCTCGAATCTGCTATAGCAACACGTCCCACCGTTAATTTAAAACTCAGTAAAACGGAATTCCTCTCTACTATCTGAATATTGAAACGCTTGATAGCTTCGTTAGTAAGATATTCGCTAGAGTCTGATATGAACATACCACAACTACCCATGTCTGCGATTGAAACCCAAACATTATCATCCTTATTCTCAGTAAACCACTCTTGTTCCTTCCTTGGAGGAGTTTTACCTATATTGATATCAAATATATCTTTAGCTTCATTTATACTCCATCCTTTAGGAATCATCCCGAGTTCACTCTCAACAAACTCACCATCCTTGAAAGGCTCAAAATCAACAAACCAAGACTTAAACAAAGCCTGTGCCTGCAGCTCTAAATTGTCATTTATCCGCCTGTTTACTTCTATCTTGTCATCAAGGGATTTGAGAATATCAATAATTTTGGATTGAATTTTGAGGGAAGGTAATTGAATAGCTGCATTGCGCAATGATGTCAAGCTAATGGTTCGCTGAACAGCACCAATAGCCATTATATCAGCTTTTCTATAGAACTGTGGACTAAGCAAGGTATAGAATAAAAAAGCTGGCACAATCTTTGATGCGTCTGGCCTCAGTATTGCTATGTGCCTCTGGAAAACAAAAGGTTTTTCCTCTTTGACATACACAGGTTTACCAAACGTCCCAACTACAGAATATATGGTATCACCTATATGTGGCCGTCTTTTGTCATCAAGACCATCATAATAAGATTGAGGAACAAAGTGAGTATTGCAGAAGTCCAACCTATTATCAACAATATTTGAGATTGTAACAAAAGGAATCCCTTTATCTGATTTAGGAGGAGGCATGTGATCTCCATCTGCAATGGACTTGCAGACTTCCCCCAACTTATACTCTTTCCACTCTTTCATCCTACTTCAATATGCTAATTAATGCAATAACCAAGCCCGCAATACCTATAAAAGCAGTCACGCCTATTGAAATCCAAGTAAGCCGTTGCTGTTTTTCGAAACGAACTTGTTCTTCAGATTTGAAATTTTGTTTCACTAACTCTTTTAACTCTTGGCTGACAGTAAACCAGCAATCAAAATATTGAGATACTGGCAATTCCTGTTCAGTATATCGATTTGGCCAATAGGCTTGCTGGTTATTATAATCAATCCAGTTTCCCATATTGGAATCAACGTCTATCATCGCATCTTCTAATTCTATCCATCCGGGCCTAGCTAATCTGTATTTTCGTCTGCCTATCACATCAGCGCCACGATAATTTACAGGTATTAATACGATAAGCCTGTTTTCAATCAGAGTGCGAATCAAAATTACCACATCGATTACACTTACACATTGTCCTTTTGCGACAAAAACAGCCAAACAGAATACCCCAGACATGAAGGAAAAAGACTCCCCAAAATGCAGCCCTATGATTGAAACTTTCCTTCCAGTCTGTAATATCTGTGCTTCCACAGAACGGGCAATGCACCTCATCGTAAAGCCTATAATTATATTCTCTCCACTCTTCCATATTACACCCATTTAATACCAATTGATTCTAAGGCATTATCTATCTCCTCGATGGTTTTATTCCCACAATTACGATAACTTAGGAGGTCTGACTTTCGAAGTTTCAGAATATCGGCAATCGTTCTGCAATTAGCAGACTTCAGAATAGACAGCGCCCTAACGGATAATGAAAGATCTGTCACATGCATCCTCAACTTCTCCGATAAGTCATCCACACCTTTGTTTTGCAGCAAGAAGAACTCCTTTTGCTGTTCTATCTCGCGGCGCAGTTCCTCTTCGGTAGGCATATACGTCATATATTTGGCGGCAAAGAGTTGATCGCTATCATTCAGCACAGAATAACGTGCAATAGTATTGTCAGTATCCGTACAAAGTAAGACGCCTATGGTGGGCTGGTCATCTTCACCTTTTATAAGGTCATCATACATGCGGACGTACATATCCAGTTGTCCTATGTCCTGATGAGTAAGGCGGTGTGTCTTCAACTCGAAGATGACAAAGCGCTTCATTTTAAAATTGTAAAATACAAGGTCAATGTAGAAGTCTGAGGTTTGTGTTACAATATGCTGTTGCCGTTCTACGAAAGCAAAACCACGCCCCAATTCTAAGATAAATTTTTCAAGGTTATCTATTAACGCTTGTTCTAGATCTGACTCAGAATATGCAGTATTGCGACGAAATCCCATAAACTCGGCCACCACAGGGTTCTTGATGTATTCCAGTGGGTTCGCGGTTGATACTGTCTGAATATCCTCTGAATTGGCTGGAAGTTGAGCAGCCAAACGACGTTCAAAGTATTGGGACGAGATATTTCGGTCAAGTTCGCGAACACTCCACATGCCCTTTGAAGCATTCTCCAAATACCACTGCCTGGCTTCTGGACTTGTTACCGACAGAACACGACGCACATGAGACCACTCAAGATTGTGAACACACGTGTTCACTTTTTCTGCATCAGGAAAAAGCAGGTAGAATTTTTTGTAATAGTCAAGATTCCGTTTACTATAACTCCTGCCATAAATAGGAATCAGACCCTCCGCGAGACTTTTCATGAGTCCCGTGCCGTAAGATGCTCTCTTCTGTCCCTTTTGCTCTTCTTCCACGATGCGTCTGCCAATATTCCAATATGTGGCAATAACAATCTGCCCCACATTAGCATAAGCCTGTTGGCGACTCTGTTCAATAATAGAACAAACATCCTGAAACAGCATCTTCTCGCGCTGTTCAACCTTTATTATTCTTTTGTTGTACTCTTCCATAAATGAAATTGTTGTTGGCAGCCATTAATCAATGGTATATCCAATACTGCCTAACTGTTTCTTAATCTCTTCCTCCAAGCGATGACTTTCTTTGAAGAGCCCGCTAAGTTCAGAGGTCAGGCGCTGCATCTTCTCGGGGAATGGCTCGCCATCATCTTCCTGTTCAGCAATGCCCACATAGCGACCAGGCGTGAGAATGAAGTCCTGCGCTTGGATGTCGGCAGTAGTCTTCACAGCGCAGAAGCCCTTTTCATCTTCAAGGGTTCCTTCGCGGAACTTGTCAAATGTCTCTGCAATGCTAGTGATATCGTCCTGTGTCAGTTCGCGGACGGCACGTGTTACCATCGTTCCCATATTGCGGGCGTCGATGAAGAGCGTCTTGCCGGGCTGCTGTTTCTGACGTGACAGGAACCAAAGTGACACAGGTATACCCGTGCTATAGAACAGCTGCGAAGGCAGGGCGATGATTCCCTCTACCAAATCGGCCTCGATGATGCGCTGGCGAATCTGGCCTTCACCGCCACTCTGTGATGATAAAGCACCATTAGCCAGTACCAGGCCAATACGGCCTGTGGGCGACAAGTGATGAATCATGTGCTGCATCCAAGCAAAGTTAGCGTTGCCTGCAGGTGGTAATCCGAACTTCCAGCGGACATCCTTCTCCAGCTTGTCTGCACCCCAATCGCTGAGATTAAACGGAGGATTTGCCATGATGAAGTCCGCTTTCATCGTTGGGTGCTGATCATTAAAGAAGGTATCTGCATACGATTGGCCAAGGTTAGCCTCCAAGCCTCTGATTGCAACATTCATGTGGGCCATCTTCCATGTCGAGGGGTTGGCTTCCTGGCCATAGACGCTAATGCCTGAAAGATCCCTCTGGTGGTTCTTGATGAACTTGGCGCTCTGAACAAACATACCGCCCGAACCGCAGCAGGGGTCATAGACTCTGCCCTTATATGGCTGCAGTATCGCGACAATGGTACGCACGATACAGCTTGGGGTATAGAATTCGCCAGCATTCTTTCCCTCCATCGAGGCAAACTTCTGCAAGCAGTATTCATAGACACGTCCCAACAGGTCTTTCTCATCACCAGAAGCATACATCTCTATATTAGAGAATAGATCTACCACATCACCCAAACGTCGTTTATCCAGTTCAGGGCGTGCATAGTTGCCTGGCAATACACCTTTCAACTTGGTGTTCTCACGCTCAATGGCCTGCAAGGCATCATCAATCTTTTTACCGATCTCTGGAGTATGAGCAGCCAACGAGATGAGTTTCCATCGCGCTTCCTGTGGTACGAAGAACACGCCATCTGCCTCATACTCGTCTTTATCCTCCACGTCAGCATACTCGTCTTCTTGCAATTCTGCATACTTCACTTCAAACTTATCGCTGATATACTTCAGGAAGATCAGTCCAAGTACCACACCCTCGTATTCGGATGCATTCAGATTGCCACGCAACTTATCCGCTGCCCGCCATATCACCTCTTCAAAACCTATCGAGGTCGTATTATCTTTCTTTGCCATTATCTTTTTTATAACCTGAATATTGTTTTATTACGTAATTTAATAGTTTATGCTGCAAAGATACGTAATTTTATCGAACCAACAAAATTTTACTAAGATTTATTCAAATCTTCTGAGAGCTTTGCCTTTAACTCAGCAAGTTCCTTGCCCAGCAATTTATTGACAGCCTTCTGGATATGCAGTTTGGATTCGTATAAGGCCTTCTGGGATTTGAGATTGCGCATATAATCTCTTACTGCATCTTGCAGCATTTCCTTAAAAACAGGTTTCTCATACACGTCAGTCTTGAGATCCGCTATAGTTTTGCGTAGTTTTTCGATTTGTTGATTATCTAATGAAGAAATCTTATGGGATTTTTCAAGTTCCGACTTCAGCTCGTCGTTCTTCCCTTGCAGTTCGTCGATTTTCTCACGCAGTCTATTGTTTTCTTCGCGTATTATGTCGTTCTCCTTTATTTGCTTTGCCTGTTCTATAGGCTGTTTACTGATTTTGTTTTGCAACTTGACATTCTCATTACGCAGCCTTTTATTTTCCTCGAGTAGACTTTTGTTATCCTCGAGGTATTTGTCGATATAGATTTTCAGAGTCTCTTCCCTATAGAGATAACTGGCTTCAAGCGACTTGAGTCTGCTCTTATGCCTGTCATCAGCCTCTTTCAGTTTCTTCTGATATTTCGGCTTCTGATATTTGTCTGATTTAAGAGTCTTTATCTCGTGGCTTTGTTTATCGATATATCCCTCTTGATATAACATGAGCCTGGATTTATTATCCAATCTCTCCCTAAGCCGGTCAATCTCCCCCCGCAGTCTGACATTTTCCTGAAGCAGTTCAACGATGACAGGATCCAGCGATTCCATTAATGCTTTTTCATCCGAGCTATCCATATATAGTCGAGTTTGCTGCAAAGGTACATCCTTTTCTCCGCATATACAAACTTTGGGGGAGATTTTTGTGGGTGTTTGCGACAGAGATTAATGGCATTTGCGGGTTTTGTCGCAAGAATCAGGGCGTGTCGCGAGTAGTTGAGGAAAAATCGGAAGGAATATTTGGAATCGGTGGTTTTTCGCAGTACCTTTGCATCAAAGAAATAGAGATTCATACGTTTAGTTAGATATAGTTTTTTCATATTGGTTTTAAGTTTTTGTTAGTTAGTTAATTGGTTAGTGAGGGCTCGCAGCGGCGAGCCTTCACTGCGTTATGTTTCCTGATAAACAATGGTTCCTCAAAATAAAGAGGAACCATTGTTTAACTATGTTCGCTGAATAGCGTTGATCTTAAATAGAATTAATAACCTTCTTTAATTCTAAGATAAATCGCAGTTCCAATCCACAGAACCACTACAATGGCTCCCATTGCCGCAAAAAGATAAATCAAATTCATATTCTCTTTTTATTAGCGTAATTAATCAACCAAATTCCAAATAGCAAAAACAAAACAACAACAACACCTCCAACAATGGATAGTATCAGATAGTCTATGTCTTGCTTCATAAGTCCTGCAAGTATTACACCACCGATAATAAGCTTCGCTACATCTCTACTGCTACAGCAGTTACAGCCTGAGTGCTGATTTGCTGTCTCATCTGGGCCTTAGCCCTTTCACGTCTCGTACTCATCGGCAAAAGTAATTAAAAGAATTCATACTTGCAAACTTTTTGCACGATTTCTCACAATTTTTCGATTTTTCTGTTTTCATACGCATTCAAATTTAAAGATTTACAACATTTTTGAAGGATTATCCTTCCACGTTGCAAAGATAGGCAATATTTTCTAAACTTCAAAATGTTTTTGGATAAAAATGCAAAAAAACTCATACAACAGAATCATTCAACTTTTTCTAGGGAGTACACGATTTTAGTGTTTTAGTATTTTAGTGATTTTGGAAAAATAGGTGTGCAAGTATATTAGTAAATGTATAATATAATAT
>FLNV01001124.1_pt1 | contig 30682 bp, 15 predicted proteins | sample 1140351 | NCBI WGS metagenome assembly FLNV01 (sample SAMEA3878207, study PRJEB12797) | bioreactor metagenome | biome: Moose rumen | place: Sweden | collected 2011-10
GACAGCAATAGAAAATTATTGCCTTTGTCAGATGGGACTTGAGTAAGTTTCGGATAATCCTTCTTCAGTGGTTTGTAGCCATTCCACTCATCCGTTATAATTTCAGCGTCCTTGCTTATCCTTCGTTCAAAGAATGGGCGAAGCGACTTGGCCGAAGCATCGTCAATAACCTCGGCATACGCACGACCAAAGCCTTCGTGGACAATCTCAAGGGCTACGACAACAAGGCGTTTGTTCTTACTGCCTCTTCCGAACACCCCTTCCTCTGCGCCACCAACGAAGAACTCGTCCACATGGACTTTTCCCGTAAGTGGATAGTTGCCAGAGCTTTGCATGGCCTGCTGTATCTTCCATTTAAACTCCCAGCAGGTCTTCTGGCGGAGTTCGTATTCCTCGGACAGTTCCTCAGAGGACATTCCTTTCTTCTTAGTGCTAATCTTGAAGGCGATATGGAAAGCGAGCAGAATCGAGAACTTGCACTTGTCAAACATGGTGCCAGCGGTCGGACTTTCGTCATACTTGCATCTGGTACATCTACGAGAATACGGAAGCCTGCCTTTGCAATAGTGTGTGTTTCCACATTTCTTGCAAATATACTGCCCGCCCTCCCATTTGATCCCAGAGAGGTATTCGTAACAAGTCTCCTCAGAGACGAAATGCTGGTAAAAACGTAGTGAGTTCACACCTCGGAATTGAAATCTTTCTAACATGCTACAAAGGTAGCAATTATTATACAGAATAATCGAATATTAACAATTATTAGTGCGCTCTAAGCGCCTAACCCAATTTAATAAATTATTTACAAAGCAACAAATTTATTCGCATTTTTAAAAATAAAAAAGCTCCGTCTCTGCAAAAAAATGATTTCTTTTGTTTTGCTCTCGACTTTTCGTAACTTTGCCGTCTACGACGGCGAAATTACTCCGTCTCGGCAAAAAAAAAGTGAATTCTTTTGTTTTGCTCTCGACTTTTCGTAACTTTGAAAGAATCTGCAATCTTTCTTTGTACAAAGGCTGTTCGGAGAATTGAGAGATTTTGAGGTTACGATTTAGAGACCGTTCTCCCTTCCGCTATCTGCTTCAATTTGCTTTCAATGAACACCCAACATTAAGCCACCAGCCGAGTTATGAATCAATGTTGGGTGCAAAGGTAGTCATTTCTTTTTAGAACGCCAAATCCTTGGACAGGATTTTACGAGGCAATGGAATGAGGAACAAGTTACTTTTTCTGGCCAGCCCTGAATCTTAGCAATGCCTCCAAATAATAATAGTCAGCATAGATGATGCTGGCATCAATCTCGCTACCGGCAGGATGATGACCGGTGGAGTGAAGAAGGAAAGCCACGTTTTTATCGCGGCTCTGATAACGGTCGCTACTGAGGTCGCGCAACATACTTTCAGCTGCTTGCGTGTAGACATTTGCCTTGTCTGCATCTACATACTGCTTCAGCTCCAACAAAGCACTGGCCACAACACAGGCGGCAGAGGCATCTTTGGGAGCCTGCAATCCACGCGGGTCATCCATGTCCCAGAGGGGCACCCAGTCATTGCTCGTCTCGTGCAGACGCTTCAGATAGATGCCGGTCACCTTCTGTGCATGGTCGAGGAAACGCCGGTCGTGGGTATAGCGATAGACCATCGTATAGCCATAGATGGCCCACGACTGTCCGCGACTCCACATGGACGAGTCGGCATAGCCCTGATGGGTCACGCCCTTGATGAAATGGCCGTCGAGCGTGTCGTAGACAGCCACATGGTAGCAACTGCCGTCCTCGCGGAAATGGTTGCTCATCGTGGTCTCGGCATGGCGGATGGCAATGTCTCTCAACGCCTGCGAGCCGCCATTGGCAGAAGCCCAAAAGAGCAGTTCCAGGTTGATCATGTTGTCCATGATGGTGTTGTGCCCACCATAGTCTTTCACGTGGCGGGGCCAGCTGAGGATAGTCCCCACCTTATCATTATAGAGGGTGGCCAGCGTGTCGGCGGCAGCCAAGGCCACCTGCTTGTAATGTTCATTGCCCGTAGCCTCATAGCCCTTCAGAAACGAGTTGATGACGAGGAAGCCCAGATCGTGGTCGTAGGCGGGCTGCTCGGCCAGAAAGTTCAGGGCCTCTGTGTAGCCCTCGGCAATCGTGCGCAAGGAGTCTGTTCCTTCACCTCTAACCTCTTGTCCCTCACCTCTTAAATAATCATACGTCATCCACAGGACACCCGGCCAGAAGCCGGAACACCATTCCTCAGCAGAAGCCTTGCGGCAGTTCCAGCGAGTCTCACCCTCCAGTATGTTGCGCGGCTCCATCGTGAAGTCATACGCGCCATTTCCTTCCTGTAGTTCACTCAGAGCACGGTCCACCTGGCTGGCACAATACTGCAGTGCCTGGTCTGCATCGAAAGTTTCGGCCTGCCTGGTCTGGCAGGCAGTCAGCAAGCAAAGTCCTACTGCAAATAGAATTTTCTTCATCATTAATCGATTTACTCTTTTCTATCTTATACGTAAGAACGGAAAAAATTACGTAATAGTTTCTTGGAAAAAGAATTTTAAGTATATTTGTATCCGAAAACGTATTAAAGGTTAAAGACTGAACATTGAAGAGATATGAAACGACTATTGCTGAGTTTATCATTTGTCATTTGTCATTTCTTATTTAGCTTTGCCCAGCAAAGCGCCTACCAGCTGGCAGGCCCCTACGAGGTAGTGGCCCGCGACGGCCAGTATGCCAAGACCAAGGCAGGCAGCGAGCGCGACATGTGGCAGGCATGGCAGCGAGCCCAGCAGGGCGACGAGGCCACGGCCCTGAACATTATTAATGCCTATGCAGTTACGTTGCAACGCTTCGACGGGCATGATGCACCACTCTGCACCATTCAGGCTTACTGGCTGTTGCGTGCCATGACGCTGGTGAAAGAGCGCCAGACACCCGAATGGGCAGCCATGGTGCGTCGTGCCATTCTGCCTGTCCTCGACAAGTTCGAGGCCGACAGCCCGTATGCCAATGGCAACTGGGGCCACATCGTCAACCGCTGTCGCATGGCCGCGGCCATCTTCTTAGACGACGAGGCCCTCTATCAGCATGCCGTCGACACCTATCTGTATGCCAATGACAATGGCTCCTTGCCCAACTACGTCAGTGAGACGGGTCAATGTCAGGAGACGGGCCGCGACCAGGGACACGCCCAGCTGGGCTTGGGTGCCATGTGTGAGATATGCGACATGGCGTGGCAGCAGGGTGAAAGGCAACGGGTAGGCGGACCTTGTCCGGGAATCGACCTCTGGGGTGCGCTGGACAACCGACTCATGCTGGGAATGGAGTACACTGCCAAGTATAACCTGGGCTACGACGTGCCCTTCGAGACATGGACCGACTGCACTGGTCTCTATAACGACTGGACGGAGCCAGGCGCAATGGGCCGCGGACGCATCCGTTGCATCTACGACCTGCCTTATCGCCACTATGTGGGGCGCAAGGGATTGAAGATGCCGTATACAAAAAAACTGCTCGACCTGCAAGCCAAGGCCGAGAAGCGTGGCGAAATCAAACGTAACCCTGAGGCCGACCAGTTCAGCGTAAAGGGTGTCAAGGAAGGTGTCAAGTTGCATCAAGTGTTTACGTATGACGCCCCCGACGGTGCTCAGCTGAAGCACGACTACGACGTCTTCGTACAGCCCCGCGGCCAAAAAGAATGGACGAAGATTGACACCTATATGGCCAAGGTCAATGCACCTCAAGCTGAAGGCTCACACAAGATTTCTGAAATCTCATACGCTTTTTTCGACTTTACCGGCGACATCTTTGTGCGCGTGGTCACGAAGCACAAGAAGTTCCAGACAGCCCGCATCCGTCCCGACTATCGCGGCACCATCGCCAACGTGCAGAACGACTCCACCGTGCAGTTCCTCCTCTTCCAGCCTGAGAATGTCAGCGTGGAACTGGATGGCGACATCACAGATAATCTGCTCGTCTTCACCTCGAAACCGACTATCAGCAAAGAAGATGCCGAGAGGGCTGCTAAAGCAGAGGGTCGTGACTTCCGCTACTATGCCCCAGGCATGTATACAGAAGAGACTATCAAGGTGCCGTCGAATACAACGGTCTATCTTGCCGGCGGCAGTTACTTCACAGGTACCTTTGCCATCGAGGACGCTGAGAACGTAAGCATCCTGGGCCGCGGCATAGCCCGCCCTGAACGGGGCTACGAAGGCTGCCATGTATATCGCTCAAAGAACGTGCTGGTGGATGGCCTCATCGTGAACACCTGTCCCATTGGCGGCAGCGACGGCGTAACGCTCCACGACGTGCGCAGCATCTCGCATCCCCAGTGGGGCGACGGGCTGAACGTCTTCGGAGGCTCCAGCAATATCCTCTACGACCGAGTGTTCTGCCGCAACTCTGACGACTGCACCACGACCTACGCCACCCGCAAGGGCTTCGAGGGCTCGGTTCGCAACGTCCGCATGCGCAACTCCACGCTGTGGGCCGACGTGGCTCACCCCATCTTCATCGGCCTGCATGGAGCAGCCGCAGGACCTCACCCCGAACGGCGCGACACCATTGAGCACCTCATCTACGAGAACATCGACATCCTTGGCCAGAACGAGCTGCAGGTGGACTATCAGGGCTGTCTGGCCATCAACTGCGGCGACGGCAACCTGGTGCGCGACGTACTGTTCGACAACATCCGTATCGAGGGCATCCGTCAGGGCAGCATCACGCAGGTCAAGGTGGGCTGGAACCAGAAATACTGCAAGGCGCCTGGACTGGGTGTGGAGGATGTCACGTTCCGCAACATCCGCTACGATGGCGAGCCGTGCAGTCCGTCGGTCATTACGGGTTACGACGAGCAGCATAAGGTGAAGAACATATTTTTCGAGGGACTGAAAATCAATGGCCGACCCATCTACGACGACATGCCCGGCAAGCCCCAGTGGCATGCCACCAGCGACTATGTACCTATGTTCGTCGGTTCTCATGTTGAAGACATCCAATTCAAGAAATAAGATGAGGAAGATAATATTTCTAATGGTTCTGTCGGTCGTGTGCAAGTTGAATGTGTCTGCTCAGACAGTTACGCTCACCGTCAGCAATCCTACTGCCATGCAGCGCAGTGAGGTGGTGGCCATTGATGCCAGCCAGTTGCCGTTTCCAACAAAGGACGGCGTCGTTGTGCGTGACGTTTCAAACATAGAGCGTCCTTCGCAGCTGACGCACGACGGAAAACTGTTGCTCGACGTGCATGTGCGGCCCAACGGGAAAGCCACCTTTACCATGCAGCCGGGAACACCCGCCGCCTTTCGCTCATGGGTGGACGGCAGGCAGTATCCCGAGCGTCTCGACGACATCGCCTTCGAGAACGACCGCATCGGCTTCCGCATCTATGGGCCGGCCTTGCAGCGCAAGGGCGAACGTGGCTTTGGCTACGACCTGTGGGTGAAACGCACCACGGAGTTCGTCTTGGGAGAGTTGTATCGCAACGACCCGCGCCTGTCGTTTCATCTTGACTATGGCAAGGGCGTCGACTGCTTTGCCGTGGGGCCTACGCTGGGATGCGGTGCACCCGCCATTTTGCAGCATGGAGAGATACGTTTCCCCTGGTGCTATGAGACCTATCAGATATTAGACAAGGGACCGTTGCGGTTCACCGTGCAAATCAACTTTCCGACGACGGCCGACGGCATCACCGAGCACCGCATCGTGTCGATTGAAAAGGGTTCCAACTTCGTAGAAAGCACCGTATGGTACGACAATCTGCAGCAGCCCACAGATGTGCTGGCGGGCTTCCCCATCCGTCCGGCAGGAGCAGAAACGGTGGTCAAGGGCGACAACTACATACAGTATGCCGACCCCACCATCGAACCCGAGCGCTATCAGACGCAAGTCTATGTCGCCCTGCTGTTTCCTGACCAGAAGGTAGATATCGACGAGGTGCAGCAGCACGCCGTGGGCATTCTGCACGGTTACACCTCCGGTCAGCGCTTTCACTATTTCATTGGTGCTGCCTGGAGCGAGTTCGACGTGCGTTCGCAAGACGAGTGGCAGGCCCGCATACAGGGCTTTATGAGAGCGAAGCAACAACCCTTTGAAATCAAAATAGAGAAATAGAATCATGAAGCGTCTTCTGTTGAGTTTATCATTTATCATCTGTCATTTATCATTTAGCCACGCAGTGGCAGTTAGTTCGCCCGGCGGTAAGTATACAGTCAAGGTCGACGGCATGACCTACAGCGTCATATATAATAATAAGGTGATTATTGAGCCGAGCCAACTGGGTGTCGACATCGACAACCGCCTGTTCGAGTCGGCTCTTGGCGTACCACGCGGTGTCCACGAGGATTGGTGCAGCGACCTTGTACTGGAAAGCGTAGACAGTATTACAAGGCATGACACCACATGGACACCGCTGTACGGCGAGAATGCCCGCATCCGCGACCACTATAACGAGCTGGTGCTGCACTACGAGAAGGGCAGCAATGGTCAAGGCACGGTCTCTGAGGGCTACGACAAGCGCAAGTATTACGCCATGGACATCATCGTCCGCGCATACGACGAGGGCATCGCCTTCCGCTATCACTTTCCTGAGACAGCCAACAGCCTCTTTTTACATATCACGGGCGAGCGTACCTCCTTCACTCTTCCGGAAGTCACCCGGGCCTGGTATGAGGAATGGGCACAAGGGCCGTATGAAATTAAAAATTTAAAAATTATAGAATTAAAAAATGAAAGGTCGGAGGATAGCTGGTTTGAGAGTGAACGCCCGCTGCTGCTTCAATTGCCCGACGGTACTTATGTGGCGTTGTTGGAAGCGGCCATGAAGGACTATACCCGCGGCAAATTTCGTCTGCCAGAGGACCATGTGCTGCAGGTAGCACTGTACGATTGCGCAGACGTTATTTCACCCTACGATACCCCTTGGCGCGTCATCATGGCGGGCGAAAAGGCTGTCGACCTGATTAACCACAAGGACTTGGTGCTTAACCTGAATGCGCCAGCCGATTCTTCACTCTTCACTCCATTCCCGACCGATGGTCGCCTACCCGTAGCCTTTCATTCTTCATTTATCAAGCCCGGCAAAGCCTTCCGTTCTGGCAAGCTGACCAAGGAGGGTATCTTCCGAAGCATCGACTACTGTCAGCAGTTCGGCTTCGACTATGTAGAGCTCGATGCTGGCTGGTACGGCCCCGAGGGAAAGGTCAGCAGCGATGCCCGCAAGGTCATCGAGACACGCGACTTCACCATGCCCGAGGTGTGTGCCTATGCTAAGTCGAAAGGCATCGGCGTCTGGGTCTACGTCAACCAGCGTGCCCTCTATCAGCAGCTCGACGAACTGCTGCCACTCTATCAGCAATGGGGCATCAGCGGCATCAAGTTCGGCTTTGTCCACATCGGCAATCAGCAGTGGTCCACGTGGTTGCACAATGCAGTGGAGAAGTGTGCCCAGTATCAGCTGATGGTTGATATTCACGACGAGTACCGTCCCACCGGCCTCTCACGCACCTATCCAAACCTGTTGACGCAGGAAGGCATTCGCGGTAACGAGGAGATGCCCGATGCCACGCACAACACGCTGCTGCCCTTCACCCGTTTCCTCTGCGGGCCCGCTGACTACACGCTTTGCTACTTCAACTCGCGTGTGAAAAACACCAAGGGCCACCAGCTGGCCATGGCCGCCGTCTACTACTCGCCCCTCCAGTTCTACTTCTGGTACGACAATCCCTTTGTCGACAAGGGTGAGGCCGAGCTGCAGTTCTGGCGTGACTGTCCCACCGTGTTCGACGAGAGTATTGCACTCGATGGAGAGCCTGGAGAGTTCATTATTCAGGCCCGTCGCTCTGGCAATGACTGGTTCGTGGGCTGCATGACCAATACCGAGGCTCGTACCGTCAGCGTTCCCACCGACTTCCTGACAAGCGGCGAGAAATACACTGTAGAGATATACAATGACGACCCGACGCTTGGTACCCGTACCAACGTGCGAGCCACTACAAAGACTGTCAAGGCAGGTAAGCCCATCACGCTGACGTTGCAGCCCAGCGGCGGTGCTGCTCTTCACTTTATTCCCAAAAGATGACTATGAAGAAATCATTCCTGTTATTCTCTTTCATGCTTTCACTCGGGTCTGCTGTGGCTCAAGTCTGGTGTCCCGATAATGGTGACGGAACCTACACCAATCCTGTACTTGATGCCGATTACTCAGATCCTGATGCTGTCTGTGTAGGTGAAGATTACTATCTGACAGCCTCGTCGTTCAACTGTATTCCAGGTTTGCCAATCCTTCACTCTCGCGACCTGGTGAACTGGACCATCGTAGGTTATGCCTTGCAGGAGCAGTTGCCAAGGGAACTCTTCGACCAGCCGCAGCACGGAAAAGGTGTATGGGCACCGGCCATCCGCTATCATAAAGGTGAGTTCTATATCTACTGGGGCGACCCAGACCAGGGTATCTTCATGGTCAAGGCCACCGACCCCGCGGGAGAGTGGTCAAAGCCTGTTTGCGTCATCGAGGGTAGCGGCATGATAGACCCCTGTCCGCTGTGGGACGACGACGGTCATTGTTATCTCGTGAATGGATGGGCGGCCAGCCGTGCCGGTCTAAACTCTGTGCTCACTGTAAGAGAGCTGTCTGCCGATGGCACACGAGCCGTCGGCCAGCCCCGCATCGTCTTCGACGGCGGTCAGGTGAACCACACCACCGAAGGGCCGAAGTTCTATAAACGGGACGGTTACTACTGGATTCTGTGCCCTGCTGGTGGCGTGGCGATGGGATGGCAACTCGCCATGCGTTCTAAATCGCCTTACGGTCCATACGAATGGAAGAGAGTGATGGAACAAAAAGACACAGACATCAATGGCCCCCATCAAGGGGCGTGGGTACACACCGCTTTCAACGAAGACTGGTTCTTGCACTTCAATGACAAGGTGGCTTACGGGCGTGTGGTTTATCTTCAGCCCATTGACTGGTCGTCAGGATGGCCAATGATGGGTAACCAAGGCAAGCCTGTCACAAAGTATCGGAAACCCAAGTCTTCATCGAAGATGGTAGTCACTCCGCAAGAGTCCGACGAGTTTAATGACGGCACGCTTGGCTTGCAGTGGCAGTGGCACGCCAACTACTACCAACTTTACGGCATGCCTACGGCTGAAGGTACATTCCGCCTCTACACCTACGACCTGCCTGCTGACTTCAAGAGTCTCTGGCAAGTGCCCAACCTGCTGCTGCAGAAACCAACGGCCCCTCGCTTCACCGCCACAGCCAAGGTGCGCTTTGCATCGAAGGAGGATGACCAGTACGGCGGCCTCGTCATGATGGGGCGCGACTACTCTGCGCTGGTTGTCAAGAGACAGGGCGACGCGTTCCTGCTTCAGCGCCACACCTGCATGGGAGCCGACGAGCAGCAGCCGGAGTCCCGACAGACGCTGGCCACGCTGAAGCCTACCGAGTGCGACACCATTCCCTACTCGCCCGCCATCTATATCGACATGTATCTTCGCATGACTGTCCGCGACGGCCTGTGCCGCTACAGCTACAGCCTCGATGGCCAGCGCTATAGGGATGCCGGTGAGCCGTTTAAGATGCGTGAAGGCAAGTGGATAGGTGCCAAGTTCGGCTTCGTGGCCGAGTGCCGTGACCGCAAGGCAAATCGCGGTTGGTTAGACATCGACTGGATAAGAGTAACGAAATAGAAACAATCCTTATGAAGAAAACCCTCTTTATCTTAGTGTCTTTGTGTTCATTAACTATATGTGCACAGGTCGTAGTTCAGCCGTTTGCGCTGCAAGATGTCAGATTGTTGCCCTCGCGTTTCCAGCGTAACATGCAGCGTGACTCGGCATGGATAGCATCCATACCCGTCAACCGCCTGTTGCACTCCTTCCGCAATACGGCAGGCGTCTACTCCGCTTTGGAGGGTGGCTACGACGCTGGACTGCGACTGGGCGGCTGGGAGTCGCTCGACTGCGACCTGCGCGGACATATTACAGGTCATTTGCTTTCCGCAATGGCTTATCTGCAGATGCGAGAGAAAGCAGACTCCTTGGTGCAAGGACTCGCTGAGGTGCAGCGGCAGTACGGCACAGGCTATCTCTCCGCCTTTGGCGAAGGGCTGATAGACCGCAATATTCAGGGAAAGTCGGTGTGGGCACCATTCTACACGCTGCATAAGGTTCTACAGGGGCTGATTGACCAGTATCAACTCTGTGGCAACGAGACGGCACTGCAGGTGGCTCGTGGCATGGGTGATTGGGCTTACAACAAACTGAAGCCTTTATCAGAAGAGACCCGTCTGAAGATGATTCGCAACGAGTTTGGTGGTTTCAACGAGGCTATGTACAATCTCTATGCTATTACTAAAGACGAGCGTTATCTCTGGGTAGCCCGTTTCTTCTATCACAACGACAAGATAGACCCGCTCAAAGCAGGCAACAATGATCTTGGTACGAATCATGCTAATACGTTTATCCCAAAACTACTCGGCGAGTGCCGCAACTACGAACTCTTTGGTGACGAGGATAGCCGACGGGCCGCTACTCTATTATATAATACTCTCGTCAACGACCATGCCTTCGTCACAGGCGAGGTCTCCGACAAGGAGCACCTCTTCAAGCCCGAGGCACAGTCGAAGCACCTCACGGGCTACGACGGTGAGAACTGCTGTACGTACAACCTGCTGAAGCTCGCCGACCGCCTCTTCACCTATCAGCCCGACTCCAAGATTGCCGACTACTACGAACGCGCCCTTTACAACCACATCCTTGGCCAGCAGGACACGCTCTCGTCGATGGTCTGCTACTTCACGCCCCTGATGACAGGTGGCTACCGCCTCTATTCCACCCGCGACAGCAGTTTCTGGTGCTGCGTGGGCTCTGGCTTTGAGAGCCACGCCAAGTATCAGTCGAGCATCTATTTCCACAGTGACAAGGAGTTGTATGTCAACCTTTTCATTCCCTCTGAACTGAACTGGGATGGCACCATCGTCCGCCAGGAGACCGCCTTCCCTGAGTCGAACCGGACGACAATAAAAATTAGCTGCAACCTGAAACATGAAACTTTAAACTTGAAACTTCGCTACCCCTATTGGGCAACCTATATGAAGGTCAATGGCCGCAAGGTCAAACCCGGCACTGACGGCTATGTCAACAATTCTCTCACCTCTCACCACTCACCTCTCACCACCAAAATGGAGATAGAGTTTGGCATGACGCTCCGCGAGGAAGCCACCAAGGACGACCCCTCGCGCGTGGCCTTGCTCTATGGTCCCGTTGTCCTGGGTGGTCGCCTGGCTGAAGTCGCTCACCCCTTCAGCGACCTAGCGAAGCACAACGACTACTACACCTTCGACTACGGCAAACACGCCGATGTGCAGTTGGGCAATGTCAAGCATCTCGGTGGTCTGCGTTTTGAGTCGAATGGCATCCAGATTGCTCCTTTCTACGACATCCAGCACTGTCGCTATGTAGTGTACTGGAAAAAAATAGCGTCCTGTGCGGTTGAACGAAATAAACCAAAAGTAAGTGTTTGTGCCGACAAATGGGTATTACTATAAAAACCATTTTGCCGACATGAATTTTTATAGACTATTCTTTCTGGGCGCTCTGTCTGTGGTGACAAGTACCACCGTGGCTCAACACAAGTTTCAGCATCCTGGTATCACCCATACGCAGGCCGACATCGACCGCATGAAGGCGATGATTGCCGCCAAGCGCGAGCCGTTCTTTTCTGCCTACGAGACTTTCCGTCAGGATGCTACAAGCAGTTATAACTATCAGATCAGAAATGTCAAGCCGACAAGTGTGGCTCAGGACCAGATGGACAACCTGCTGGTCAGCGACGGCCATGCCGCCCATAACATTGCCCTGATGTGGCACTTCACCGGCGACGAGCACTATGCCCGGAAGGCCGTAGAGATACTCAACAACTTCAGCGGCATCAGGAGCGTGAGCAACAGAGGCACGATGGCCCTCAATGCCAGCAAGGTACACTTGCTCATCGAAGCTGCCGAGCTGATGCGCGACTATGACGGCTGGACCAAGGCCGATCAGGATGCCTTCAAGGCGATGCTCGTCTATCCGGGCTATAGTACCACGACGGACATGAACAAGCTCTATGCCAGCCTCGACGAGAGCCGGAACGGCATCACCTGGTACTGGAACGCCTATCAGTTCGACTGGGGTCGTCACGGCAACCAGGAGACCCTGCCCATGCGCATGCTGATGGGCCTCGGCATCTACTTAGACAACGACACCATCTACGAGCGTGCCCGCCGTTACTATCTGGGCCTGTCGCACCCTGAGGGCGACCTGCCCTACGTCAGCGGGCCGCCACACGGCATGAACCCCACGCCTACAACCACGAGCGACTATTTCGACTACTACGCCACTCCCAACCGCACCTTCGGCAACACCGCCGACTACGGCTATAATGGTCAGTTGCTGAACTACGTGTGGCAGAACGGCCAGCAGCAGGAGTCGAGCCGCGACCAGGGACATGCCGAGGGCGGACTCGGGTCGCTGGCCCATATTGCCGACATCGCCTGGAACCAGGGCAACGACCTCTACAGCGCCTACGACTATCGTCTGCTCTTAGGCTTCGAGTGGTATCACCGCTATAACCTGAGCTACATTCAGGCCTACGACGACCAGCCCACCGCCTGGGAGCCCACCGGCTATACTGCCAATGCCAAGGATGCCACCTTCGACAACGGCAAGTTCATCCGCCAGCGCGACCGCACCCAACAGTGGTACTCCAAGCGTCCCAACCCCACCAACGAGAACGTAGACCCCAACACTGTGCTGCGCGGCAACTCCAACAAGAAGTTCTCTGCCTGGATCATGCCCTACATGCACTATGCCGTCCGTATGGGTATCGACGAGACGCAGGCCGACCACAGCGACATGGGTGCCAACCCCTCCATGCTCTGGCTGGCTCGCGGCTATAAGAAGGGCTACGAGCTGGCTGGCGGCTACGAAGGCAACGGGTGGACCACCGACTGGGTGGGATGGAGCAACCTGACCAAGACCCGCACCCGCTGGATGGCAGGCGACCCCTGTACCTTCAACGATGACGGCACCTACCGGCTGGGCATCCATACGGCAGACAGCCCTTTCCGTGCCGTCGACTACGACTATTTCAATGGTGAGACGAGCGGACAGTGGCACACCTATTATGATACCACCACAGGCAACAGCGGACAGGCACTCCGCCACGATGATGTAGACATCATGCAGGACGGCACCGACTATGTGGTATGTAATGTGGCAGAGGGAGAGTGGCTCAGTTATACGCTCAGCGTGCCCCAGTCGGGTGCCTACAACGTCTACGTCACCTATCAGGCCTCTGCCAACTCACGGATGGGAGCAGCCGCCGATGATAACACCTATAGTGAAGGCCTCCTGCCCGCCACTACAGGCTATGAGGAACATTTGCTGACGAGTACGCTGACGGTTGATGCCGGTGCGGTGGTGCTGCGCCTGAAGGCCACTGGCAGCGTGGCTGCCGACTTGCGGCTGCGTTCTGTCCGCATAGAGCGTAGCCAGGCCTACAGTTTTGTTCCTGCTGAATGGGTGCGCACCAATGCCACGTCGACAGCCACGTTTGAGAATGTCTCCCATTCCGTCATAGTCACCGCCGGCAACCTTACCGCCGGTGCCCATGCCCAGTGGAACCTTTCTGATGTCAACTATCAGTTTCCGTCCAGTCGCCATCTCTTCATTGTCAAGGGTCAGAACATCCGTCCCAACACGCTAAGGCTGATGTCGATGAACGGGCTGACACCTGCCCATATCAGTCGCCACTATAGCGTGACGGCTACAGATGGCGACAGCATCTTTGTATGGAACCTCACTGCCGATGCCACACTGTCGTCAGTTGTTGCCGACGATCCCTTCACCGTCACAGCCTTGTCCTTCTATGCCGCCAATGCCTCAGGGCAGCAAACCTTCTGCATCAACGATGTCAACTTCCTGTCAGAGGATGAACTGAACAGTCAGACGGCGGGTGTCTTTCTGCCTGTGTTTCAAGGTAGTACCGATGCAGTCCTTAGTAATCTCTACATGATTGATGGCCGCCAGGTTAGTGGCGACCATCTCGTGAAAGGTATCTATATTTGCAGTGGACGAAAAGTCGTGGTCAGATAGCCATTGCTTTCCGGACATATTCCCTCACTTCGTGCCTTGCCACAAACAGGTGGCTCTCAATAGTGCGCTTCTTGATGTTAAACTCAACAGCCAGTTCTTCTGCACGCTTTCCTTCGAAGCGGCTACCCACGTAGACGGCTCGCATTCTGGGGGGCATTGTTGCTATACAAGCCTGTTCCAATGCTTCAATCTCACTACAGTTGACCTGACCGTCAGGATCGTAGTAACTGTCGGGGCTATAGCTCTCCGTAGCTCTTCTCAGGAAGGCCACGTGGCGCGCATCGCTGGCCACCATGCGGCTGGCGATGGTGAACAGCAGGGCCAGTGCCGTCTGTGGCAGGATGACCTCATGGCTGCGCAGCAGTTTCAGAAACAGGTCGTGAGCCATGTCTTCTGCTTTCATCTCATCGTGCGTGTACTTTAGAAAGTACAGTTTCACATTCGTGAAGTACTTGGTGTAGATGTCCTCAACAGTGCAATAAGTTTTAGTTAGCGTACTCATAAAGCATCAAGTTTTGTTTTTTCTGATGCAAAGATACAGAAAAACCCGTCAGCCGCCATCTTTTTTGATAGCCGATAAAGCCACGCCAATTATGTGGGATAATAAAATGTGTAAGTAATTGATACTCTGTCTGTTGTTGACAGTTTACGCAAAAGTCTGACTAAATGATTCAGATTCCCTTGATATACTCATACGGCGTTAGCCCCTCCATTTTGCGGAAAGTGCTAAAGAACGACGAGCGTTTGAAGCCGCACTGTTCAGAGAGCGCATTGATAGTAAACTGCCGGTGCTCCCCCTGTCGGATCTTCTCCTTGAAAGCCTCCAGACGGTAGCGGTTGATATAGTCGTAGTAGCTCTCCTTGGCATAGAGCGTGAAGACCTGGCTGAGCACGCTGGGCGATACGTTGAGCGCCTGGGCAATATCCTTGAGACGGAATTCAGAGTTCAGGTATGGGCGTTCTTTCCTCATATAGTCGTCCATGCGTTTGAAAATGTGCTTCATTTCCGCTTCGTCAAACCTCACCTTGGCATATTTCTTTTGGTTCTCTATGGTTTCTTCCTCCCATTGCGCCTTACTCTCTTCGATGAATGCCTGTTCCGTTTCCACGTGTTCGGCAATGATATTCTTTGTCGTCTTCCGATAGCGCCACCAGACGTAGATGGCCGCTGTCAGCATCAGCAGCATGAGGAGTTCTATGTAGAAAGTCATCGAAGGGCTTACGCTCAGGGTGAACGTCTGCGTGGTGTCAGGCAGGCCGGCCAAGCGGACGTTCAGCGTGTGTTCGCCGGGCGACAGACCGTCGATGGTCAGTTCGTCGTCAGCCGACACGAGCGTCATTGTTCCGTTGTCGATACTGTATTCATAGTAGCGTGTCGCCATGTCGAGGGGGTTGCTGTCGATGATGTTCAGGCGCAACACCGTCGACTGGAGGTTCCACGGCAGTTGTAGTTGTCTGTTGCGGTTCAGTTTGAGCGTTTGGTCTGTCGACAGTTGTCTGTCGCCCACCACCACGTTGTGTAGCAGTATGGCCATTTGGTTGGGAGCCGTCTGCTCGTCGTTTTCCAGATGGTCGAGGCTACAGGCCATCAGTCCCTGCTGGGTGAGCAGCCACATCTGCTGTCCGTCGGTATAGAGGCTGTGTACCTGATTGCCTGTCAGTCCGTATCCTATAGGTATCTGTTGCAGTACCGTGTTCTGATAGTCCGTTTTGAACAGTCCCGACTCAGTCGCTATCCAGTAGTGTCCCCGCCCGTCGTCGGCCACGTCGATGCACACCTCTTTCATGATATTGTTTGGTAGCGTCATGTATTGGTAGTTCTCCATCGCCTCGTCGGTGACGAACAGTTGGTTTTGGCTGAACATGGCATATCTGTCCCCCGTCAAGGGCCGTATGGAGAGGTTGCCGACGTTGTTGAAGAAGTCTTTGGGGAAGACGTTGGTAGAAAACGAATGTGTGTTTCTGATGTAGAGCACCATTCCGTCGGGGAATGTCAGGCCTGCATTACCCTCCGTGTTGAACTGAATGCTTGTGGCTGAATTGCCATAGATGCGACTGTTCAGTTCGGTGTAGTGCGTATAGTTGCCTAAGGAGTCGAGCACCCAGACCCCCTCTTCATTACTCAGCCACAGTTCCCCGTCGGCCGAGACGGCAGCGGCCGAGAACATGCCTGTATGGAACGACGGGTGGTCTATGGGCGGGCCTGCCAGTTGCCCCGTGGCCGTGTTCAGCCGCAGTACGCCTCCGTCGTAGTAGTAGACGTAGTGGTAGGCTCCGTAGCGTATGAATCCCTTCACGATGCTTCTTCCCGTCTGTTCAGCCGTATAGCTGTCTATTTGTCCCGTCCGCGTGTTCAGGCGATAGACCCCCTTGTTGGTGCCTATGAGCATCAGGTCGCCGTCCTTGAGCAGGGCGGTGACATTGTGCCCGTTGGTGTTAAAGGAGCCGTAGGTGAATGGTTGGAATAGTCTTTCGCTGCGGCTCAGATAACTCATGCCGTTGTGGTAGAAGCCTGCCCAGAGCGTGCCCGTGGCGTCTTGGCAGAAGCAGTAGACGGCGTTCGACCTCAGTTGTCGTGGTGCAGGCTCGTTGGTGTTCAGCCGCTCACTGACGCTGCTTGTGGCGGCATCGATGGTAAAAGCCCCGTCACCGTCGGTAGCCACATAGACCGTCTCGTTGAGGCCTGTCTGCACGTCGCTCACGAGTTTGTTGATGGCAGGTATCGGTTCACACCGGCCGGTGGCGGTATCGACAACGTGCAGGCCATTGTTCTTCGTTCCGAGAAACACGCGGCCGGCAGCAAAGTCGAAGTGCCCGAACGCCATGTTGTCGTTGGTGAGGATCGTTTCTATCTGACCGTCAGCAGCGTTAAGGCGGTTCAGCGCATGAGCTGTGGTAAACCAGACACCTCCGTCGGGGCTGCGGCGCAGACATCTCACGCTGTTGTCCATGCTGCTCATTGCGGGTTTCAGAAGCATGCGCATCCTGCGTCCCCCGTCCGTGCTGACGGCCAGTCCTCCGGCTCCGCCGGCATAGAGCGTGTCGCCCACAGCCAGGAGTGTTTCGCAACAGGGCAGGTCGGCCATGATGCGTTCGAAGCGTTCCGCTTCTGTGTCAAGCCGGTAGACGCCTTTGACCGTAGCGACTATGATGCGGTCGTCAGCGGTCACGACCAAATCATTGCAAGCCAGCGGCATACGGTGCTCGTCTTCCAACGGGAAACTATAAATCATCCGTCCGCCGCCAAAGAGCGTCACGCCCTTGCTGGTGGCTATCCATGTCTGCAGGTGATGGTCCTGTTGTACCCGAAAAACCGACATGCCCGACAGTCCGTCGCTGATAGTCAGCGACGGCCACTGCTGCGCCTTCGTACAGGGCGTCAGTATCCCATGCAGACAAAATATGAGGATGAGTAGTCTGGCTTTCATTATTGTTTCTATAGTTGGTCGTTTTTTTAGAGCTTATGAGCTTAAGCCGTAGGCCGTAAGCCGTAAGCGAATTCGTGGCAAAGATAGTTATTTTTCCTGAAACTTGCAAATATATCTGCAAAAAACAGGAACGTGTACTATGTATTTCCCCTTTTTGGTGCGAATTAAAGAAAAATGCAGTTTTATTAACTAATTACGTAGCTTATGAAATCTTTACTCAAATCATTCTTTGTGGCTGCCGTCCTGTCAGTAGGCGCGCAGGCCAGTGCACAGACCTGGAGTTTCGACGTGGCCGAGTGGTCATGCAGCGTAGGCGGAGCCACCATCGACGCTGAGACCAACACCATCAAGGCCACCGAGTACCAGTGGGGCTGCGTGGGCCTGGTCTATGAGGGCACCAAGACCGTGAGTACCTCGCAGAACCGCCTGTGCATCACGGGCAAGTACCTGTCGCAGAGCGACAACAAGGTCAATCCCAACATCAACAACATGGTGGTGGGTCAGAGCGAGACAGAGATCATCAACAATGACGGACAGTTGCGTGCCGAGTCGGTCAACGACCGTCAGACGCTCATCGTCTTCAACGTCAGCGAAAAGCTGACAGGTGGTCAGCAGGGCGACTACGAGGCAGACGGCACCATCCAGGTGCGTAAGATGGGCTTCTACATCAACCAGACCAAGGTGGGCAACGACGAGGTGTTCTTTGTCATCGACAACGTGCTGTTCCTCACCGAGGCCGAGGCAGAGGCTCTGGCCGAGGAGATGGCCAACGTGGAGACGGCCGAGTACACATGGGATGCCACCACCTGGCAGATGGGCGAGAACGGTGCCTTCACTGCTGTCGACGGTGTGTTGACCGTCACCGACTGTGGCGAACTCGGTACCGACCTCTACTATGGCGACGACAGCGGTCAGCACGAGACCACCGTCATGGCAACCAACTACTATCTGAACATCAAGGGCACCGGACTCTCCGACGGCACGCTCGACTACATGAACATCGGCGGCTTCGAAGCTTTCAGCGAACCCATCGTAGGCGAGAAGAACAGCGACGGTACGCGCATCACCTTCCCCCTGAAGGATGTCTTCGAGGCCAGCGGGGATCACATCACCGACGGCGAGCTCTCTTTCCAGGAGCTCCTCATCAACCTGACGGGTGCGCAGGATGCCGTCATCAAGGAGATCAACTTCATCTCGCAGTCGAAGTACGACCTCATCGTGGCCAATGAGAACGCGCTGCCTTTCCAGTTTGTTGACTCGCTGTGGAGCTGCACCTGCGGCTCGTTCGAGATTGACAGTACCGAGGTAGGCAATAAGATTATTGCGCTCGGCTATCAGTGGGGTTGTCTGGGCATCGAGTTCAACGGCTCGGCCCTCGTCTCTGCCGACAAGCCATACGTTGTCGTGAAAGGCAAGTACATCTTCCCTGGCGGCAGCAACCCCAACATCTACGAGGTGGACCTCGACGGCACCAAGGTGACCAGTTCGCAACTGCGCATGGAGGTCAATGTCGACAGCACCATCTGCTACTACAACATCTCCAGCCTCTTCACTGCCAATGAGGAACTGAAGCGCACCGACGGCTATTTCGTGCTCAACAAGATTGGCATGTATCTGCAAGAGCCGAAGACGGTCGATGAAGAGACGCTGATGCTTGAGGTCGACGACGTCATGTTCCTCAGCTACGACGAGCTGCAGGCGTTGCTCTATGACAATGTCACCATCCCCGACTACGCCTTCACTGCCTCCGACTGGAGCAGCACCGTGGGCACCGTGACAGCCGACGACGAACTGAACACGCTCATCGGCTCTGAGTACACGTGGGGCTGTGCCGGCATCCTGAACAAGACGGCCTATCTCGTAGATACTACCAAGGACTACCTCGTCGTCCGCGGCACCAACCTGCAGCAGGGCACCAGCAACCCGTGCATCTACGCCCTTGAGTTCTCGGGCATCGACATGCTGGGAGGCTACAAGCCCCTGATGACCAGCTGTCTCGACAGCACCCTGGTCTATATCTCTATGAAAGGCTTCTACGAGAGCGAGAGTGCGTTCTCGAAGATGGATGAGAACGGCAAGCTCACCCTCACCCAGCTGGGCTTCTACCTGCAGGAAGCAAAAGAGAGTGCCGACGAGGATGCCGAGAGCATCAGCTTCACCATCACCGACATCACCTTCATGACCTCTGACGAGCTGACAGCGCTCATCGGTGGCAGTGAAAACGGAATCGCAACTATGAACTTTGAACTCAGAACTATGAACTATTATGACCTGCAGGGACGCCGAATAGCAGATAGCCAATCGTCAAGTCACAGATTGACAAAGGGTATCTATATCATTGGTGGAAAGAAAATCATCATCAAATAAATCAGAACGACATGAAAACGTTTAACAAGTATCTCATTCTAACCTGTGCCACTATGCTCAGCATCGGGGCACAGGCCCAGACCTGGAGCTTCAATGCCTCCGAGTGGTCATGCAACAACGGCGGTGCCGACATCGACCCCGTCGCCAACACCATCACGGCAACAGCCTACCAGTGGTCCTGCGTGGGCTTGGTCTACGAGGGCACCAAGACCGTGCTGCCCACGCAGAACCGCCTCTGTCTGACGGGCCGTTTCCTTTCGAAGAGCGACAACGGCGCCAACCCCAACATCAACACCCTGCTCATCGGAAACAGCAGCACTGAAGCATGCGCTAGTCAGCTGCGTGCCGAGAGCGTCAACGACGGGCAGACACTCGTCGTCTTCAACCTCAGCGAGAAGTTCAGTGAACTCGACGAGAGCGAGCTCGCTGCCGACGGCACCATCCTCGTCAGCAAGATGGGGTTCTACATCAACGAGACCAAGGACGGCGCGGGCAGCATCTTCTTCGTCATCAACGATGTGCAGTTCCTCACCGAGGCTGAGGCTACGGCACTGGCCGCCTCACTCGTCGGCGATGACGTGGAACCCTTCACGTTCGACGTCTCGCAGTGGAGCTGCACCTGTGGCTCGTTCGACGCCTCGGCCACGGAGACCATCAAGGCCGCCTCTTACCAATGGGGCTGCCTCGGCATCGAGTTCAGCGGCGAGGCCACCGTGCCATCCTATAAGCCCTACGTGGTGGTGAAAGGCACGAACATCGTCGATGGCACGTCTAATCCCAATGTCTATGACATCAGCCTCAACGGTACGAAGATGAACGACGCGCAGCTCCGCATGACCGTCAACGACGCGCAGACCATTGCCTACGCCAACCTCAGCAGCATCTTCGATGCCAACAGCGACCTGCAACGGGCCGATGGCAGCTATGTGCTCACCAAGCTGGGCATGTACCTGCAGGAGACCACCGATGAGATGCTTGAGGTGGAGGACATCTGCTTCCTCAGCTTCGACGAGCTACAGCAGCTACTCCTTGCCAACCAAGAGCTGCCCGACTTCGTCTTCAGCACCGATGACTGGTCGTGCACCTGCGGCGCTTTCACGGTTGCCGACGGCATCATCACCTCCACCGAGTACCAGTGGGGCTGCGTGGGTCTGCTCAGCCAGACGGCCTACAACGTCGATGCCACGAAGGACTACCTCGTCATCCGCGGCACCAACCTGCAGCAGGGCACCAACAACCCGTGCGTCTATACGCTCGAGCTCTCCGGCGTGGAGTATGCTGCCGCCAAGCCGCTCATGACCTGCACTGATGACAACACCGTAGCCTATCTGTCGCTGGCCGACATCTATGCACAGGCGGCCGACAAGCAGAACGACGGCAAGTTCATCCTCACCAAGCTAGGCTTCTACCTACAGGAGACCGACGGCAGCCTCACCGTCAGCGACATCGCCTTCATGACCGAGAGCGAGTTCAACGCTGTCACCACAGGCATTGCCGAAACTATGAACTATGAACTCAGAACTATGAACTATTATGGCCTGCAGGGCCGCCGCGTGGTGCAGCCTACAAAGGGTCTGTATATAATTAATGGTAAGAAGATTGCCAACAGGTAATCTGAAAGTAGTTAGTAGTTAAAAAAATGGTTTACCCTCGTGTCTTTTCATGGAATAGAGGGTAAACCTTTCAAATCAAACAAAAAAAACAAACACATAATGAAGCATTTAAAATTATTTCTCGGAACAGCCCTCCTGCTCTTAGCCACGACGGCGCAGGCGCAGAGCACCTATAGCTGGAATGCTAGCGACTGGGCTCATGCATATAGCGGAAATGGTACGGTAACGGAAAGTTCCGGTACACTTACCTGCACAGGCGGCCAATGGTGTGGTAGCGTGAGTTTTGAAGGGACTGCTTTTAAACTGCCAAAGCGTCAGACGTTCATTGTTATCAAGGGAACAGACCTCGTTGTCGATGGTGGCGACCCCAATGTTTGTAATTTCAGTGGAGACTTAGGTGGTAGTAAACTGGGGTATTTCACAGGCAATGATGCCCACACCCTTATCTATAAAGACATTACAAGCCTGCTGCCCTCAGAAACTGACTTCTTCGGCAACGTCACTATCAGCAGCGTGGCCTTATATCTCAAGTTGTCAAAAGACGCTACTTGCACCATCACCTCCATCGACTTCGTGGCTGCCGACCTGCTCGACGTTGCTACAAATAGTAATGTAGGCTTTACCAATAATGGCGATTTACCATCGTTTACGCTGACACAGGCTGCCGACGGCATCAAGAAAACGTTGTCTTTCACACAAACGACTACAAATGGTGATATGGCTATCGACCTCACTGGCATCAATGCTCTCATCAACCGCAGTGACATGTTCTTTGTGCTGGAAGCCAATGTCAACACACTAGGAACGGCTTGGAATAGTGCTCTCAAACTGCGCCAAATGGCAGCGGGAGGAACATACACCTGGGAAAACAGCGCTGCCGGAGCCAGCATGTTCAGTGTTGACGACCATTACGTATATATTCATAGCCCCTATCAGAACAATACGACTAATTGGCAGCAAATTCGTGGCATGAAAGAATTGTATGAGGCATGGAAGGACACTCCGTATATGAATAGCACGATGTATAAATTCTATGTAGCGAATACCCAGAACCAAGAAGTGACCATTTACAGAATGGGCTTCTACAATCTGTCAGAAATTTTTGACCTTTATCCGTCCTTGGCTACCCAAAGTTGGCGCTTTATGCATCCGACGGAAGGTGAAATCGCAATAGAAAACGGGGGTTCCAATACGGCTATTACTATCAACAATGACCGTTCGGAGACAGAAGTAAACACCGTATTCTATGGTTCTCAGCTGATTCGCAGTCTTGGTAATGACATGCCCAGTTCTTTTGCAACGATTGAACTCTATAAGTTGAATATGCTTTCCACAGAGACACCTACCAAAGAGGACATCTTTGCAGGACTGCCCAATGTCAACAGCATTATCTTTGCCAATACCGATTACGTGTATTTCCCCACGATGAATGACAAGGTCATGACCTATTTCGCTAATAAAGGCTACTATCAGTATAAGGATGGTACTGCCCCTGGTTCTGTAAGTTATATCGTTGACCATGGTGATAATGGCAATACAGCCTCCCTCACCCGTCAGTTCGTTGCCGGCTACAGTTCGCTGATACTGCCGTTCGACGTGACGGTGACTGACCTGACGGCAATAGGCATCACGCCCTATGTGCTCGGCAACATCAGCGAGAGCAGCGTGTCGTTCACCGAGGCAACAGGCACTATCAGTGCCAACACGCCTTTCATCGTCAACGTTGCCGAGGCAGGACTCTATCTGATACCGTCAGCATCGACCCCCAACATCGTAACCACGCTGAATGACTATTACACTGCGGGCGCAGGTACAGCCAAATTCGTGGGTTCCTACGTGCAGAAAGTCCCCGACGGCGACTACGCCTCTACGCTCAACTTTGGTCTGAAGGCCGACGGCACGGCGTTTGCACGCATGGGTGATGCTACGAAGACCAGCTACTACCGCGCCTTCCTTGCCCTGCCTGCATCGTCCTCGAGCCGCCAGAGCATAGCCGTCAACTTCGACGATGACGCAACAGGCATTGAGGAAATTGTAAATAGTAAATTGTCAAATGGTAAATACTATAATCTGAGCGGTCAGCGCGTGGCCAATCCGACCAAGGGTCTGTATATTATTAACGGCAAAAAAGTATTAGTGAAATGAAAAAGCAAGCATACACCAAGCCACAGACCACGATAGTGGCTGTGCACACAGAGACTCTTTTAGGTACAGCCTCGTTTAGCATCGACACGACCGCTACTGGCAGTAACGATGTTTTTGGTGATGACAACACCATCAACTCCCGTCAGCACCATTCGCTATGGGATGACGATGAATAACAGACGCTATCCGTATGATATGAAGTACCAATTATTATTAATGGCAATAGGGGTGCTCGTCAGCACCCCTTTGTTGGCATACGAGCATCCTTGCATGCTGCATACGCAGGCCGATATCAACACGGTGAAGTCGGCCTTGGCGGCCTCAGATGCCGTCACCACTGCAGCCTACAGCCATCTGAAGGCGAGCAGCTATGCCCAAAGCACCTATACCAACAACACCAGTCAGTTAGGCAGTGACCACACGCTGAAGCGCATGGACGCTACGAACTGGGGACCGACGGGCACTTTCGGGCAGTATAGCGACTATAACAACTACACTGCCCTGATGTACGACGCTGCCGCCGCCTACCAGCTGGCCCTGCGCTACCAGCTGTCGGGCGAAACGCCATATGCCGATGCCGCCGTGGGCGTGCTCAATGCGTGGGCAGCGAACTGCACGGGTCTGCTTCGTCTGTCGGGCTACGCCAACAACATTCCCGACCCCAACGAGTATCTCATCCTGATACAGGCCCACCAGCTGGCCAACGCCGCTGAACTGCTGCGCGGCTACAGCGGGTGGACGGCAGCGGACTTCACGACGTTCCAGTCGTGGATGCGCACAACGTTCTACGACGTGGCCCACCTGTTTCTGTCCAACCACCATGCCCACACGGGCGACATGACCTTCTGGCTGAGCTGGGATCTGACGGCACTGACCGCCGAGCTCTCGGTAGGCATACTCTGCGATGACACAGCCATCGTAAGCGAGGCTATCGACTATTTCAAGACATCATCGTCGGAGGCAGGCTACATTCGCAATGCCGTGCCCTACCTGCACAGCGACCCCGACAGCGACGAGACACTCGGACAGTGCATGGAAGCTGGACGCGACCAAGGGCACGCCACGCTCTGCGCCTCCCTCATGGGAACCTTCTGCCAGATGGCCCTGAACGTCGGTGAAGACCTTTTTGCCTACGATGACTACCGCGCGCTGCGCATGGCCGAGTACTTGGCCAAGTATAACCTGCGCACCGATGCCACATACACAAGCGACACACCATCATTCCTCTACGACGGCGTGCCCTATACATCGTACTCCAACCCGTCGCACAATTGTCCCACGCTGTCTGACGACGGTCGCGGCACCAAACGCCCCTGCTGGGAGGTGTTCAGCAACTACGCCTACCAGCACGGCCAGAGTGCCATATACTGCAAGAAGTGGGTGCAGCAGATGCGCACCATCAACGGATGGGGCGATGGTGGAGGCGGCGACTACGGCTCTTTGAGCGGTGGCTTCGACCAACTGGGCTATCAGACGCTGATGTTCGGGGCTGCCAATGGCGACCTTTCGCTCTCCGGCGTAGCTACGCCAACGGACATGATAGACTGCGGCAACGCCACGGCTGTCAGTCGTATCACCGACGATACGTTCCATTACTTCGTGAACGACGGCAAGCGCATCATGACCTTCACGCCTACCGAAGCCAGTGAGGTGGGCATGACATTCGTACCGAACGACTACACCATCAATAACACGCAGAACTACTTCGTGCTGCAAACCTCTTCGGGTGCCGTCAATGCCGGCGGTGCCTGGTTCAACTGCAAGGACATCACCATCGACGGCACCAACTACGACGGCAGCACGCGGAAGGCTGTGTTCACCGTGGGCGATACGCAGGTCATCATCTTCAGTCCGCTGGCAACAGGCACCTCAGCCATCTACTCTAAATTCATAGGAACAGCCGATGATGCCGGCATGGGGGTCAGCCAGGCCAAGATATACTTCACTGCCAACACCACCGATGAGGTGACCGTCTATCGTGCCGGCTTCTATAATCTGGGAGAGATACTCGAGCTATATCCAACGCTAAAGACCAAGAACTGGCAGTTCGTCAGCGCCGATGGCAACTGGATAGAGTCGTATGGCAGCGACAACAGCGGAGCTGACGGCACCGACGGCACTATCCGCGTGAAAGACGGCAACACGGCCAAGGCCACCATAGCCATGTTCCGCCAGCAGATGCGCTCCTTGGGAACGCTGCCGTCCAACTATACCAAGGTCTACTTCTACTACTATCTCGTGGACGACGATGAGACACCTGCCACCGAGGACCTGCTGACACCTATGACAGGGCTGACGTTCACCTTCACCAAGGAAGTGCTGAAGTATTTCCCCACGCTGACACCCATGAAGGTGGTGGCCGACGGCTGCTACTACTGGGGATATAAGGACGGGGTGGAGGCCCTAAAATCGAACTTCTTTGTGTTTCAGGCCTGGTCGAACCGTCTGGTGGACTTCACGCGGTCGTTCACCGAAGGCTACAACTCGTGCATAGTGCCCTTCGAGGTCGATGTGTCGGAACTGCCCAATGGCCTGACAGCCTACACCGCATTCAGCTATGCTGACGGTACCATCTGTTTTACTGAGGCTGCCGGCGACATTGCCGCCAACACGCCGTTCATCATACATGCTGAGACATCCGGCCTTTACATCATACCCTCGACCAACGATGCCGACCCCACGGACAATCCCGCAAGCTATCAGCCCGTCAGCGTGGGCAGCACCTCGTTTGTCGGCTCCTACGTGCAGGAGATTCCTTCAGGCGACTACGCCTCTACGCTGAACTTCGGTCTGAAGGCCGACGGCTCGGCGTTTGCACGCATGGGCAGCGAGACAAAGACCAGCTACTACCGTGCCTTCCTCGCCCTGCCCAGTAGCGGTGAAGTGAATGCCCGCCAGAGCATAGCCGTCAACTTCGGCGATGACGAGGTTACTGGTATCTTAACCCTTAACCATAAACCCTTTACCATGGGTTCGGCTTTGCCGCTTGGCTCATCCAAGAACCAAGACTATAACCTGAGCGGTCAGCGCGTGGCTCAGCCGACCAAGGGACTCTATATTATTCGCTCTGCCGAAGGACGCTTGCAAGGCAAGAACGGCATAAAATTATTTCAGTGGCATTGAAATAGTATTCAGTGTCATTGAAATAGTATTCAATGCCATTGAAATAGTATTCAGTGGCATTGAAATAATATCCTGTCCTTTGTTCGGCTTTCATCCGTACAGATTACAGCTCGAAAGAACCTGAGAAAGTTGAATTAATAAGGTTATCCCGAATTTCAAATATGAACAACCCATATTGGTAATATGCAACACTGCCGCTGACACGCTTTGTGCCTGCACAGGAGGTACCTATGTTCGCATGTTCCCATGTTCCGCAGGAGGTAGCACTCGCTCTATTAAAAGTGTGCCACAGGGACAGGCCAATGACATCAATTGAGCAACAGGCGATAGGACAAGGAATATGATTGCAGAAGCAGAGAAATGGCAATGGCAGGAGGTGAGAGTGTTGCATTTCTGTCTGATGCCCAACCACCTGCGCTGCAAGCTATCCGAAAGATGGTGCCTGCATGGGTAAAGGAATGTATGGGGGGAGGTCCGCACATCGGAAAAGGTCAAAATGCCGCAGGGCGGCATGATTTTAGGATAAAAATTGGTTGGTACTATGTAATCGACCCGTTTCATTGGTATTACAAAAAACCGAAAACTGATGAAACGAACAATCTGCTTTCTGGTCATTGCCGCAGGACTCTGTCTGAGTTGTCAAGACAACGACGACGTGGGCGACAACTACGCCACGTTTCGCGGCCTGACCATCGCTGAATACCTGGACGAGCACGCCGACTCGCTCTCAGAGTTTACTAATGCCTGTCGCGCGGCTGGAGCCTACAGCCTGCTGCGTGCGGCAGGAAAGTACACCGCCTTCGTACCCACCAACGAGGCCATGCGCCGCTATTATGCCGACCAGGGCATCAGCAGCTACACCGACCTGAGCGAGAAAGACCTGCGCCAGCTGGTGTACTACCACCTGCTCGACGGCGAGGCCAACGGCACACGCGCCTACACCACCGAGGACTTCGACGGTACGGCTCTGGCCGACCAGAACATGGTGGGACGCTACATCACCACGATGATGGACGAGGCGACGGCCGACTGGATCCTGAACAAGACGGCACGCGACATACATCCCGACATCGACGGCGACACCGATGGTGACGGCAACGACCGCGACATCGTAAACGGTGTCGTACATATTATTGACAACGTGATGGAGGGCAACATGGACCTGCTCTCCGACTTCATACAGAACACCGGCGGCTTCGACCTCTTCTACGAAGCCCTGCACGCCACGGGCCTGGTCGACTCGCTGACGGTGATGGAGGACGAGACCTATGTGCAGCCCACGACGGGACCCGACGGCTCCGACTTCACCACGCAGACGCAGAAGGCATATCCCGAAAAGCGACTCTACGGCTTCACGGCGATGATAGAGCCCGACTCGGTCTATCGGCGCGAGGGCATCCGCTCGCTCGACGACCTGCGCCGCTATGCCAAGACGGTCTACGACGAGGTGTACCCACAGGATGCCGGCATCACCGACGAGACCAACCCGAAAAACTCGCTGAACCGATTTGTGGCCTATCACCTGCTGGACAAGAAGGTGCCGCTGAGCAAGATGGTGCATACCTACGCCTGGATTTCCGAGTTCTCGTGGTTCGACGAGACACGCAAGAACGACATCTGCTACGACGGCAAGTACACCATCGAGGAATATCACGTGTCGATGGCTCCTGCCGCACTCATCTACATGCAGAAGAAGGGTGCCGACGGCAACATCGTCATCAACACCGACCGCAACGTCTTTACCGATGCCAGCATCTTCACCGACCCCACGACCATACACTTCATCACAGCCGCGAGCGACCTGGAGTGCAACAACGGTATGTTGCACGCCCTGAACAATATACTGACGTTCAACTCGTATGTGCGCAACACCGTGCTGCACCGACGCCTGCGATTAGAGATGCAGACCTTCCTGCCCGAACTGACCACGAACAACGTCAACTCGTATGTGAACCGCTATAACCAGTGGCACCGCTACATCCCCACGGGCTACTGCAAGAACATCGACTTCGAGGAGCAGCGCCCCAGCATCTACATGGTCTACTATGCGGCCAACGTGCATCCCTACCTGTGGGGCGACGAACTGGTGGGCTACGGTTTCTTCGACATCACCTTCCACGTGAAGGCCATCCCTGCCGGCAAGTATGAGGTGCGCTTCGGCTACCACGTCTCGCCCGATGAGGGGGTCACCCAGATATACTTCGACGGCGTGCCCTGCGGCATTCCCATCAACATGGCCCAGAACGCCACCGACGGTGCCATCGGCTGGAAGTGCGACTACGAGGTGAGCGCGCTGACGAAATACTCCATGCCGTCGTGGAGCTCGAGCGACGACCCCTTGGGCGTGGAGAACGACAAGACGCTGCGCAACCACGGCTTCATGAAAGCCCCCGACTCGTATGTGGGCACCGTCTATCACAACAACACCGAGGACAACATCCTGACGGCACGCAACTCGAACATCGACCTGCGACGCATCCTCGGCACCTATACCTTCAGCGAAGACGGCGACCACGAGATTGAGTTCGTGCAGATGAAGAGCGGCTCGTGCGAGTTCGACTTCATCGAGTTCATGCCCGTGGACCTGCTGGAAACGGAGGACAGGCATTGAGAGTGAAGAATTTAGAGTTTAGAACACCCACCACCCATGAGATATTTATCATTTATCATTTTTCTATTATTTAGCGTAGCGCTCACCTCCTGCACCGACAAGTTTGAAGATGAGGAAAACAACGAGCCGGCATGGTTGCACGAGAATATCTACGACTACCTGTCCGGACGCGGTGACTGCAGTTACTACCTGCGCCTCATCGACGACTGCGGCTACCGCGAGACCATGCAGCACACAGGCTCGAACACGCTGTTCTTCTCCAGCGACGACGCCTTCGAACGCTTCTTTAAGAACAACACGCTGGGCATCAGCCGCTATGAGGACATGAGCAGTACGCTGAAGAACATGCTGCTGAGAACCAGCATCGTGTCGAATGCCCAGCTCATAGAACGACTGAGCAAGAACGACCAGGGCACAATCATCTTCCGGCGTACCACCACGTTTGAGACGCGCGACAGCATACCGATGGTGGCGGCCGGCGAGCTGCCTGCCAGCAGCTATTTCGACGCCCTGCGCACCCAGGCGGCAGGAACGACCGTACCACTGCTGCAGGACAACTCGCAGCAGACGCTGGTGCAGTTCTTCCCCGACGTGATGGACGCCAAGAAGATTACGGCCGACGACTACCGGTTCATCACCGGTCATGAGCGCACAGGGAACGGTGCCTCGCTCTTCAGCAACGAGATTGTCAGTGCCGACATCACCTGCAAGAACGGCTACCTGCACGAGCTGCAAGAGGTGCTCTTAGTGCCGGAGAACATGGAGCAGCACATACGCCACAACAAGAACCTGAGCCTGTTCTGTAGCTTGATGACGCGCTTCGCCACGCCCTACGACAGCAACCTGCGCACTGCCGAGGGCGACACCATCTGGGCACTTCGCTACTTCAACAACGACAGCTACGAGGGCAGTGCGCTGACGAAGGATATGAACGGTAATGCCGTGCCCAACTACCTATATTACGACCCAGGGTGGAACCTCTACACCAACGAGGCTACCATGAACGGACAGAGTGGCTATCAGAAAGACATGGCCGCCATGTTCGTGCCGTCGGACAAAGCCATGCGTGACTACCTGAGTCCCACAGGCGACGGTGCCGACCTCTACGAGAGCTATCCCACGTGGGATGTCCTGCCCGACAACATCGCCGCTGACTACGTGAAGAACCACCAGATGTACTCGCTGCTGTCATCGCTGCCCCACTACTTCGACGGACTGAAGGACGAGGCGGGCTACGAGATGGGCGTCACTGCCGACGATGTGGACAGCG
>FLNV01000754.1_pt1 | contig 30655 bp, 21 predicted proteins | sample 1140351 | NCBI WGS metagenome assembly FLNV01 (sample SAMEA3878207, study PRJEB12797) | bioreactor metagenome | biome: Moose rumen | place: Sweden | collected 2011-10
TGGTCAGCCTCTTCACCGCGCCGCTCTTCCTCAGCATACCTGCTGCTGCCACGGCACCGGTGATGATAATTGCCGGCTTCTATCTCTTCAGCTCCATCAGGTACATCGACCTGAACAACGTGGTCGAGGCCGTGCCGTCGTTCATAACCATAATGATAATGCCAGCCATGGACAGCATTGCCGACGGCATACTGATAGGCGTTGGCTCATATGCCCTGCTGTCGGTCATCGACAGCCTGCTGCACCGGAAGCGCTACAACATCGACGACGACTTAGACGCAACAACCAACTCATAACTCTCAACTCATAACTCATAACAGCTATGTCTATCTGGGTACTATTCAAACTTCTTGGCTCGCTGGCCCTGCTGATGTTCGGTATGAAGAGCATGAGCGAAGCCCTACAGAAGATGGCCGGTCCCGCACTGCGCCACGCACTGGGAGCCATGACCACCAACCGCTTCACGGGTCTGCTGACAGGCGCCGTGGTAACAGCCTCGGTGCAGTCGTCAACGGCCACGACGGTGATGACCGTATCGTTCGTCAATGCCGGCCTGCTGACCCTGGCCCAGGCCATTTCGGTCATCATGGGCGCCAACATAGGCACCACCTTCACGGCGTGGATAATGGCGGCCGGAGCCTCGTTCGACATCAGCGTGCTGGTCTATCCGGGCTTCTTCCTCGGCATCATTCTGATATACATGAAGAAGCACCGCTACATAGGCGACTTCCTCTTCGGCTTGGGCTTCCTGCTGCTCGGTCTGACCACGCTCAAGCTGACAGGCACCGAGATGGACCTGGGACACAACCCCGCCGTGGTCAGCTTCTTCGCTTCGTTCGACCCCAATTCTTTCATAACCACACTGGTGTTCCTGCTACTGGGCGGAGTGATGACGTTCTGCGTGCAGTCGTCGGCCGCCGTCATGGCCATAACCATGCTGCTCTGCTCGTCGGGCGCCATGCCCATCTATCAGGGCATAGCGCTGGTGCTGGGCGAGAACATCGGCACCACCGTAACCTCTAACCTGGCAGCCCTCTCGGCCAACACGCAGGCACGCCGCGCCGCACTGGCACACATGTTCTTCAACATCTTCGGCGTGCTGTGGATACTGGTGGTGTTCCGCCTCTTCATCGACGGCGTGATATGGTTCGTCAATTGGGCAGGCACCGACATCTTCGGAGTGGATATGGCACACATGGACGGCAACGAGAAGCTCAACTTCGTGCTGGCTGCCTTCCATACGTGCTTCAACGTCATCAACGCCGCCATACTCATCTGGTTCATACCCCAGATAGAGAAGTTCGTATGCTGGGTCATCAAGCCCAAGCGCATGGACGAAGAGGAAGACTTCCGCCTGCACTTCATAACAGCCGGCTTCATGAAGACCCCAGAGCTTTCGGTGCTGGAGGCACAGAAGGAGATCGCCTCCTTCTCAGAACGCATGCAGCGCATGTTCGGCATGGTGCGCGAACTGCTGACCGAGAAGAACGAGACGGCCTTCAACAAGCTCTTCACCCGCATTGAGAAATACGAGAGCATCTCTGACAACATGGAGATAGAGATAGCCAACTACCTTGAGAGCGTGTCCGACGCCCACCTGTCTGACGACACCAAGGGCAAGATACGAGCCATGCTGCGCGAGGTGAGCGAGCTGGAGTCGATAGGCGACGCCAACTACAACATGGCACGCACCATCTCGCGCAAGGTGATGGGCAAGGAGGAACATTTCACCGACGCACAGTATGAACACATGCACCAGATGATGACCCTGACAGACACCGCCCTCTCGCAGATGAACCAGCTGATGGGCGGGCGAAAGGATGCCTTCGACGTGAACCGCACGTTCAACATCGAGAACGAGATAAACAACTACCGCAACCAGCTGAAGTCGCAGAACATCAACGACATCAACAACCACCTGTACAACTACGCCATCGGCACCATCTACATGGACATAGTGAACGAGTGCGAAAAGCTGGGCGACTATGTGGTCAACGTGGTGGAGGCACGCATGGGCACCCGCCAGCGCTCGTGACGGCGTGGCCGCCAAGCCCTACTATCCCTACTAGTCACACTAGTCCAACTAGTACTACTAGTACTACTAGTCCAACTAGTACTACTAGCACTACTAACCCAACTAGCCCATATATCCCACCTAAACCCCAAACAAAAAAATGAAGCAGAAATTCCTACCTACCCTGACGGCCGCCCTGCTATGCACAGGCGCGACTTTCGCCATACCCGCCAACAAACGACCCGTCACCGTCACTCAGCCCGACGGCTCGCAGCTGACGCTGCAACTCGTGGGCGACGAGTGGAACCACTTCTACCGCACCACCGACGGCTACACCCTGGCAAAGGACAACCGCGGCTACTACACATACGCACGACTCGACGCCACACGCCAGCTGGTGCCCACACAGCAGATTGCGCACGACGAGGCCATGCGCAGCAGCAACGAGACGGCATTCCTGGCCGGTGTGCAGCGATATGCCACACCAGCCATGACACCCGACGTGCAGCTGCGCTACAACCGCGAGATGCAACAGCGCAGCGAGGCCATGGAGAAGACCAGGGCCACGAACCTGGCACGCCGCGCCGCCGTGCAGGGCGGAAGGCACAATGTGCCGAGCTACGACTACAGCAACTTCCGCGGACTGATAATACTCGTAGAATACAGTGACCTGACCTTCAGCCGCTCTGACTATGCCGACATACTGTCGGGCATGGTCAACAACGAGAACTACACCGGCTATACTGGCACCAACGGACGCAAGCAGAACTACACCGGCAGCGTGCGCGACTATTTCCGCGACAACTCGGGCGGACTGTTCGAGCCGCAGTTCGACGTTGTGGGACCCATCAGGGTGGACTACTCGGCATACGACGCTGGCGAACAGGCACCGGCTGCATTCATACAGGCCGTGCAGCGGGCCGACGAGTATATTGACTATTCACTCTACGACGGCGACAACAACGGCGAGGTCGATATGATATTCTTCATGGTGCCGGGCTATTCGGCCAGCTACGGTGGCAACGACGAGAACCTGCTGTGGCCGCACGCCTCGTCGCTCGCCTACTACAACCTGGGGCGCCGCGACGGCAAGCGCTTCGGACGCTACGCATGCTCTACCGAGATGTACGGCTGGAGCAACATGGCTGGCAACGAGACCTACTCTGTCATTGACGGCATAGGCACCATCTGCCACGAGTTTTCGCACGTGCTGGGCATTATGGACCACTACGACACCAACTACGAGCAGGGCGGACAGAGCTTCGACCCAGGCTCGTGGGACATCATGGCCGGAGGCAGCGACGGCGACCGCGGACGTCAGCCAGTGGGCTACAGCCTATACGAGAAGGTGGCTATGGGCTTCTGCGAGCCGAACACCGTGACCCATGGCGACACCGTCAGCCTGTACGTGCTGGACGACATACACAACGGCTACCGCATACCCTCTGGGCAGGCCAAGGAGACCTTCTACGTGGAACACCGCCAGCAGACGGCCAAGTGGGGCCGATACCTGCCGGGCCACGGCCTGCTGGTGTGGCGCATTGACAGCACCAGCACCAACGTCTATCAGCAGAACACGCTGAACGCCAATCCCAACCACAACTATGTGGAGATAGTCAGGGCCACGCCCAGCTCGCGCAAGCAGAACAGCGCGGGCGACACCTTCCCCGGGTCGGGACGCGTGACAGAGCTGACCAACGACAGCCAGCCGGCCAACCTGCTGTCGTGGACCAAGAAGGAGTGTACTTTCGAGCTGGAGGACATAACCGAGACCGTTGACCTGAGCAACGGCAACATGAGAATGGTGGTCAACTTCGTCATAGCCGACACACGCGACCCGCGACCAGCACGCAACATAAGCCTGCCAGAGAACCTTACCGTCAGCGTGGGAGCAACCTACCAGCTTGAAGCCGTGGTGAAGCCCACACGCCACACCTCCACCCTGGCGTGGAGCAGCACCAACACAGCTGTGGCAACCGTCAGCGACGAGGGACTGGTGACGGGCGTCGGCACTGGCACGTGCATAATAAAGGCCACAACAGACAACAATCTGTCGGCCTCGTGCTTGGTAACTGTCGAACAAGACATAATCATCGACACGGCATCCGACTTTATCGCACTGGCCGACGGCAGCCGCGTGCGCCTGGTCCTGAACGATGCACAGGTACTGGTATGCATGGAAGAGGACGACCTCGTCTATATACGCGATGCCACAGGTGCGGTGGTGATGAGCGGCACCACACTGGTGGCCGAGCCGGGCAGCCTGCTCAACGGCAGCATATACTGCCATCGCACAACCAGCCTCGACGGACTGCCCATGCTGGAGGCCGTAGAGAACAGAACCGACCTGAGCGGCATAACGATAACAGAGGGACCGGAACCCGAGCCCATACAGGTCAAGATGGAGGAACTGGGCCAGCAGCACCTGGGGCAGCTGGTCGAGCTGTGGGGCTATCAGGTACAGACCGGCGTGCAGGTGGCCACGGGCGTCAAGCGTACATGCCTCGTCGTGCAGCATGAGGACGGCACCAAGCTCTACCTGCCCGTGTATAACCACCTGGGCCTCGACTCTTCTGAGATAACAAGCGACAAGATTGTGTCTGGCCACTACTACAGCGTGGCGGGCATTGTGTGGCCATCTACCACGACCAACAAGCTGGGCATAGAGTATGAACTGAGCTGGACCAGCGGCTTCAACGACGTGACCGACGAATACACAGCCGACATCCACACTCTCATCTCTCCGTTCTCTACTCTGCCCCATAGAATATACGGCACCGACGGCCGCGAGCGCAGGCAAATGAAAGCTGGCGTCAACATCGTGCGCCGTCAGGACGGCAGCACCGTAAAGGTCGTTGGGAAATAAACATTGAAAATTGAAAATTGAAAATTGAATATTCTCAACTCCTCAACTCCTCAACTCCACAACTACCTATGAAAAACACAAAGAAACTATTGGCGGCCCTGGCCATGCTCATGCTGACCGGCACCGCACAGGCACAGACGATGGAAGAACTGAAGTACAGCCAACAGGAGTCAACCTTCACCATCTTCGCCCCAAGCACGGCAAAGAGCGTGAAGTTGCGCCTCTACAAGGAGGGACAAGGCGGCAAAGCCTACAAGACGGTTAAGATGCTACCGGCAGGAGAAGACCGCTGGCAGGCCACGGTGAAGGGCGACCTGAAGGGCAGGTTCTATACCTTCGACATGGGCCGCGGCGAGTGCGCCGGCATCTTCGCCAAGGCAGTGGGCGTGAACGGACGCCGCGCTGCCGTCATCGACCTCGGCACAACCGACCCCGAGGGCTGGCAACACGACTGGCAACTGTGTCGCTACCCGGCAACCGGCAAGACCGGCGAAGGCCTCGCACCGCTGAAGTCGCCCGCCGACATGGTGGTGTATGAGCTGCACCACCGCGACTTCTCCGTGGCACGGCCCGAGGCACAGCACAAAGGCAAGTTCCTCGCCCTGACAGAGCCATGGGCCATACAGCACCTGCAGCGTTTGGGCATCAACGCCGTTCACCTGCTGCCCAGCTTCGACTATGCCTCCATAGACGAGACACAGCCCGACGGCACACGCTATAACTGGGGATACGACCCGCTGAACTACAACGTGCCCGAGGGCTCGTACAGCACCGACCCCTACGACCCGGCCGTACGCATACGCGAGTTCAAGCAGATGGTCATGGCACTGCACAAGGCTGGCATACGCGTCATACTGGACGTGGTATATAACCACACGTTCAACATCGACGAGTCGAACTTCCAGCGCACCTACCCCGACTATTTCTTCCGCCGGAACCCCGACGGCCAGTCGTATAGCAACGGCTCGGGCTGCGGCAACGAGACAGCCTCTGAGATGCCCATGATGCGCCAGTTCATGCTTGAGAGCCTGCGCTACTGGGTGGAAGAGTACCACGTGGACGGCTTCCGCTTCGACCTGATGGCCATACACGACATCACCACCATACGCCAGATACGCGCCATGCTCGACGAGATAGACCCCACCATCGTCATCTACGGCGAGGGCTGGAGCGCAGGCGACTGCCACCCCAACCCGCAGTATGCCACCACCGACCAGCTGGCCACCAAGGCACGCGTCAGCCAGATGCCTGGCATAGCCGCCTTCAGCGACGAGATACGCGACGCCCTGCGCGGTCCTTTCGACAACGACACGCGCACGGCCTTCATAGGCGGCTTGCCCGACATGGAGCAGAGCCTGCGCTTCGGCATTGCCGGCTGCGTCAGCCACCCGCAGGTCGATATGCAGAAGGTCAACTACTCCAAGGCTGCCTGGGCAGCCGAGCCAACGCAGATGATGTCGTACGTAAGCTGCCACGACGACATGTGCCTTGTAGATCGCCTCATTGCCTCTGTGCCGTCGCTGAAGCCGAAAGCTGGCAGCGTGGCCGAAGGCACACAGCCCGCCGACAGACCGTCGTCACTCAGCCTGCTGTCGCCAGACCAGCTGCAGGAGCTGATAGCCCTCGACCTGCTGGCACAGACGGCCGTCTTCACCTCGCAGGGCGTTCCCTTCATCCTGTCGGGCGAGGAGCTGTTGCGCGACAAGCGGGGCGTACACAACAGCTTCGAAAGCCCCGACGCCATAAACAGGCTTGACTGGAGCCGACTGCAGCAGTACCCGCAGGTGATGTCCTACTACAGCCGCCTCATAGCCATGCGCCAGCACCACCCCGCCTTCCGCCTCGGTTCGGCAGACCTGGTGCGCAAGGCACTCCATTTCATAGACGGAACGCCCTCTGGTGTGGTGGCTTTCACCCTGCGCGGATATGCCGGTCGCGACGACTGGCGCGACATAACCGTGGTACTCAACGCCACAAAGAAGAACGTCACCATACCTCTGCCTGCAGCAGCAGAGTGGACAGTGGTGTGCCGCGAGGGACGTATCAACGAGCAGGGCATCGGCACCTTCACCGACCGCAAGGCCGTCTGCGGGCCGCAGCAGGCACTGATACTGCACAGGTGAAAACGAAGGGCGTCCGATTCTTTGTCCTTACAATACGAGTTTACTGTACATGTAGAGTAAAACAAGAAACCGTCAGTTGTGGTTTATTGACCCACAAACCGACGGTTTCTTGTTTCAAATCATGACTCCAATGTCAGTCAGGATCATATTCGTCATTCTCGTCAACGCCGCCGTAGCCTATTCCCTTTGTAGAGCTGACACCAACCAGATAGTGCGTGAGAAATGACACTGCCAAAGACTATTTTGCCTTTTTCGTGCAAAAAAAGTCAGCCGTCTTGAAAAATGGCTGACTTATTCTGTCGGGATAGTTCGGAAAGCTTATTTTGAGAGAGTAATACTACGCCCGCTCACGTCATAAACCATTGTCACTGAGTTGTTATCGTCTTTCAGGATATATCGCACACCCTCATTCTCTGAAACCAAAGTGTACGTGTCCTTCAAGTAGGACACGACACCGTCTTCTGTCAGGTCTGTCATATCCAACCAGTATATTATCTTGTTACATCTCCAGTCTACTTGAGTATTGAAATCGAACCATATTTGATTGATATGCTCTTCTATAGGATTGGTGTACCACACTTGCGAGTCGAACAGTCCGACTTGCCCGCCCTTAGACTTAATCATTTCCTGCACCTGTGTCTTCGTCTTGCCGAACATGTCGGTATAGTCGGGTAACTGGAATGTTGGTGCGACTGAAGTCTGTATAGGTCCATACACGACAACGCCATATTCTGGATAGTAGCTGACAAGCATATCAGCCTCAGCATACGATGCAGCATTAATCCACCGTATCTTTTCACCATTTTCATCACTTGTCGTCTCGTAATACGTGTATAGTTTATCAAAGTATGACTTTATCACATCTTGCGTCACATCGTCACGGAGGAAAAGGTTGATAAGCCTTACCTCTCCTGTGGAGGAATTAAGTATATAGTTGACCACGGTTACGTATTCCGTCATGGGGGCGTATCTTATATTCTCCGAGTCCTCCTGATAAGGTGTTCCAAAGGTCGCAATAAGTTCGTTACGTCTCATACCCAAACCCTTCCAATAATTGCGGAGGATTACCAAGTCAACAGGCTTTAGCTGCAAATTGGTAACAGTAATTGCATTATTCCACACATCAAAGAGCAGTTTTATGGTCTTAGCGTCATTGTAGAAGATAAATCCCTTACCCTCTTCATACTCATCAGTGGCCTCCACATAATTGTCTTTCAAATACTTCAAAATCTCAGCTTGATCCTTGGTGTCACTCAAATAAAGCCAATACTGTGAAACGATATTGTCTGGGTTATATACAAATTCTACGGCAATGATGCTTTCGGACCCAGCTACAGCATATCCGTCCGAGCCATTGAACGAATAAGTATCGAACGACTGCATAAAGCTATAGCCACGGAAATCCATCTCATATTTCACCTCCTCCTTTGTCATGCCGAATGTCAGGTCAAAGTGCAACAGCGGGTACATACCCATTTGATCCATATAGTCATTGACAGCAAAGACGGATATGGTTTTCTTCGACAAATCATAGGCATAGGCAGCCCGTGAATTTATCATAGTGTAAGCCGAACTGTAGTGACGCTGATTCCCATAGTTGCCGCAATGATAGTAGTGTGCATTCATATATGAAATGATTGCATCTTCAGGCACAGCATCTCTCAGATGCATGTCAACCTGCCGCACATGTCCATTACTTTTCACTGTATAGACATTGATGTATGAAAGAATATCATGCATTCCAGTCTGATAGGCATATCCTGTGTATGAGGCATAGTCTGCCGTAGAATGTGCCTGACCCAACAGCTCTCGCATATAGGCATAGTCACGGTCCAGCAGTTTGCTATAGTCGTACCACAAATCGGCATAGTCATCACCAACCACAACCTTCACCCAGGCATTACCTTGGTCGTGAGCAATCTTTATGTAAACGGTACCTTTCTCCCCCCGGGCAGTAATGACACCGTCAGCCGTAACAGAGGCAATATATTCGTTAGTGCTGCTATATGATTTGACAACGTATGAAGGATAATCACGAACAAAGCTTATGTTTTTCGTCTGGCCTTCAGACAGAACATAAGACTCAACGACCTTTTCGTAAGTGTGCGCACCAACTTGGTCAGACGTTATGACAAAGCTCAGTTCCTTGACATTGCTGATTTTCCAGTCTGCATATTGGCTCTGTCCCATGAACGTATATGTTTCGGTCATGCGTGTCCCGCCGTTGCTTATTTCGTATGTACCTTCTGTTTCTCCTGATCTGACCAGATTACAGTATTTGTCATAGAACTTGCCATTGACTGTTGGTCTGAATTCTTCATTTTCAGCTTCTTCATACCAACTGCCTGTACCTGATGAGAGGTATTCATACGTAAAGTCGCCTCCTCCTTCGCCACCACCATTAACACTAATGTTGTGGTCACAGTCGTCATTACAAGATGCCAGTGCTAACACTGTGAGCATCAGCATAAATAGATTCTTTTTCATTGTCTTTAATTTTTTTATGTTATTTGTTTATTTAATCTGCATTTCTGGTGTAGATGGACTATAGCTGTCACCTTCAATCAGTACAGGATCATGACTATCGGCGGTATCGACAGAAGCTTTGTCATCCATTTCGACCACAGTAGTTGTGCCAGCAACGATTCCTTTTATTTTAAGAAAATCTCCTCCTTTTTTTTCAACTCCTGTACTTTGGATTTTTGCACTATCTTCCTCGTTGCAGTCTTTGTTAACTATAGAGTCCAAGACAACAGGGGGACTGGCAGATTGGGGAAATGCTATCTTGTAACCAGCAAAACCAAGTGACAGAAGGATAAATGCCGCAACGGTGACAAACAGAATGTTTGTAAACATTCCTACTGCTTCTTTCCCTTTTACGACAGTTTCCTTTGAATCTGTTTGTACCACCTGAAGAAGTGCTATTGTTATATTGTCGCTGCCATCAGCATTGAGGGCAGCTTCGGTCAGGACTTCTTTGCAAGTGGGCAAATCGTTCTGGTTTTGAGAAATAATGCCGCAAATCAGGTCGTCGCTGCAAAATCCACACAATCCATCAGAACACAACAGGATGATTTCCCCTGACCGAACTGTAAACGTTGCTGCGTCAGGCCTGGCATTTTGTGATGTGTCGCCAAGACTACGTGTAATAACATTGCTGTCTGGATGCCCCATTGCCTGTTGCTCGGTCAATTTGCCATCATCTACAAGCTTTTGTACATAAGAATGGTCTTTTGACAACCGTTTAAGTCCTTCATTCGGCAAATAGCTGTAGGCACGGCTATCACCCATCCATGCTACATGGGCGTTTCTACCAAGTAGCCAAACCATAACAATAGTGCTGCCCATTCCTTCAGCTTCAATATGGGTAGAGCTGTGTTTTTTCACCCGTCTGTCAGCCTCGACTATTACCTTCTTCATGAAGTTGCGAGCACTATCAGGCTTTGAAACTACACTCTCCGTTAGGTTGGCAGGGGCGAACATCTCTTGTACAGTACTGATTGCTATGGCTGAAGCCACTTCACCAGCATTTTGCCCACCCATGCCATCGGCAACAACTAGTAAGCATCCACTTGGGCCAAGTGGGATTTCCGTCTGTTGGTCAGACGGAATAACCCACTCGGCCTTCGTGAGATCAGGACAAACTGTGAAATTGTCCTCGTTGTTGTCACGAAGCCCTATATCAGTACCAGCAAACAATTTGAATGTTGTCATAGCTTATCATTTGATAGGTGTCGGTTCTGAATCGTCAGTAGCATCTACATTGTTGTGTTCGTTTTGTTTTTTGTTCTTCTTTCTTTTTGCCTTTTCTTTTGATTTTGATTCTACTTGTGTCAGCGTTTCTGCTTGTTTAGTCAGCAGATGGAGTATCCAACTACCATCATTATTCTTCGCTGCAACACCTGCCATAAGCAACTTGATGTAGCCAGCCCGTTCAATTACAGGAACAACAAACAATCCTCCAATAACCTTGCTTGCATCAGAGGGAGCCAATGCAACAGTTGTACTGTCGGGTGAAGCATCAACTTGATAATTTGATTGCCTGAGACTGACATGCATGGCACTGTCCTGTACATTGGATGATGAGTAAGCCCATAACAGATAGCCCTGCTTTTTTCCGGGCATTTCATCTACTGGCAATCCGAAATCACTCATTCTATCGGTGTGAACATATAAGGTACTGTCACTATTAAAAGGTGACACATACTGAGTACCAAGCTCCAGCTCTACAGGCTTCCAGATGCTATCTTCTTGCAAGGAACGATGCAGGGTCTTATACCATACCGCCTTATACTTGTTATCCTTGTTTACTCGCTGGTAATCGCCGTCATTCTCCCAAGGTGCAATCACATCTCGCTGGAGTATTATTCCACCAGATACTTTGATGCCCAGTGTGAAGGTTTCGCCGTAATATGAGTGTCCACTTTTGCCGTAGTAGTCGCCCCTACGCTCTAAACGATATTGTTGACGAATAACAGACAGGGCTGGAGAAAGTGCGTCACAAACAATAGAAGAGTCTGTAATAATTGTTTCATATTGAATCTTCAACTTACTTAAATCTAATTGGGCATCAGCTGGCAATAAGCCCCAAACAGACAGCAACAATGCAAACAATTTATTTTTCATATACGCAATTATATCATTTAACAACACTAATAGGTACAACAAACCCTGTACTCCTTCCGCCACCAGCAGAAACAATACCAATAACTACCATCTTGCCGTCTCGCTCAGCAAATACGGGCCCCCCAGAATTGCCATGTTCAAAGCCTGTTGCTGTGGTCAGGATATAGCCTTCTTCAGTCAAACCGTCTTTGGCCACATCTGCAGAAGAATAGATTGGTGTTATGGACTTACTTGAGGCGCCCAAGCCTAACGGGAAGCCCAAAATTTTCAGTTTTTCTCCAACTTTCAGATTATTGCTTAGCGTAGAATCGTAGGTTAACAAGCCACTCCCCAGATTAGCACATGAGGCATAATCCGTGTTGTCCGAAGCCGCTAATCGAAGTTTTAAAGCTTTATCCTCTGTGATTTTGATGTCGCCGACCTTATCATGAGTTCTATTTATTCTAAACTGATCCGTGGAAAACTCTAATGGTGTTCCTGAAGATGAAAGTGCGAAGAAATGGCCAACAATAGAATAGCCAATACAAGCGAGGTGGTTCAAATTAATATCAATTTTACTGCTACCAAAGAACCATGGCTCAACAACATGGCGAGCGGTAACAAATGTTCCATCATTAAGAATAAAACCTGTGCCACTGCGGAATGACACCTTATCGTCCCAAATGGAATCTCCTGGTGCAAGAGCAGCAGTTTCGCCATCAGGGGACGTAATAGTGTATCCTTTCAGTCCTATAAAGTAAACATCTTTGGCATATTCATCAAGGTTATTGATTACAGGAGGCTTTACTATGTTATCTAAGTCCTTTTTCAATTTGCTAAGCTGTCCTACAAGTTTCTTGTTTCTTTGGTCTAACTTGTTGATGTCTTTCTCCTGCAATGCAATTGTAGTGGCTTGTTTTGCTATCTCATTGTGCAAGGTGTCGTTAGCCGCTTTCAAGTTTTCTTGCTGCTCAGACAAATATATATTCCGCAGATGAAGGTCAAATAGCTTATAGCCGCCTCCACACGAGAGAAGTATGAGTACTATGGTCAAAGCAGCTATTGCCCTTTTATATGGTGCCAAAGCCTGTTTACGGAACAAATCCAGCCGTTCGGTCATTTTGATACTCTTCACGAGGCTCTGATTTCCTTCGGGCACGATGAATCCTAACCGAGGTCCACCTACTGCTAGTTGTATTTCATCACCATTCTGTAGATACCATTCTGTATCAATTGCCCGTCCATTGAGGAATGTGGTGTTCGTCGTTGACAATTGAACTAACTTCCAACGGTCACCTTCACGGACAATGGCTGCATGGCGACGACTAACGGTCTCAAAGGTCTCGTCGAAGCGTACCTGACAGTCATGATCGCGGCCAAGTTCAATTTGGTCGATAATAATCTTCTGTGATTCACCAGCTTTGTGGTACTTTGATGCATCACGGTGTTCCAGGATGTAGTAGCGTCGGCCACTGCCCCCCATCAAGGCGCTCATGCCTGCTCCCACAGAGCCGCGAAGTGTGCGCTTATATTGTACTGTTTTCTTTTCTTCCATAATTGTCGTATTCTTTTTTCGTTAATCTACTTTTAATTTGTATTCCCCAGCGGTGATGATATCGCCAGTAAACACTCTCAGTCCTTGTGTACTTACTGAGGCAGCGTTAAGATAGGTTCCATTAGTGGAAGGCTGCCATTGGCGCAGTTCCTTGTCCCATTGACCATCGCGTATTAGCCAATACGCACCAGAGGAAGAACGTTCCAAAGTGAAGTGATGGCGCGACAGATATGTATCTTGCGACTCAGGCAGTGTAATGGAATTGTCGCTGCTACGTCCCACTTTTACCATTCGCACAGAGCCTTCCAGGTACTTGGCCAGATTGTAAACTGTGCCAAGGTTCTCACCTTGAGTTACAACGAGTCTGCTGATGTGATTTGTGCGGCCTATTTTAAGTGTTAGGGAACTACCGATATCAAACCTCGATTCTAATTCCTTGAGTACGTCATTTGCACTCTGGAAACGGTTTTTGTAGTCGGGAGTTAAACACCCTTCAATAATCGGTAGCCATTGATACCCATGTAAACAATTACGTATGCGTTGCTTATTCCATATACCCTGCTTGGCGTTTTGGTGATACTTTGGTAAAACCCCGGCATCGCTATTGTCGTCAATATCCAGGAATGGAAATGCACCATCGCTTACCAACTCATAAAGCATCACGCCAAATGACCATATATCAATCGTTGGCAAATAGGTAATGCCACCACCTTTGCGCTCCCACATCTCAGGTGCCATATATAAAGGAGAACCAAACATCTGCTTGGGGCGTTGCTTAATCCAATCCTTTTGTGACAAGCTATTGTCGCCAGCGTCACTGACAGCCCCGAAATCGGTTAGTGCTGCCTTCCCATTATCACGAAGAAGAACATTTTCTGGCTTCAAGTCACGGTGGATTTTTCCTTCCGAATGAAGGGCATGCAGACCTATAAGAACATCTTTTGCAATAAAGGGTAGGTGTTGTTTGTTTTTGCCTTTCAGTGTAGAAAGGTCACCGTCTTGACAGTACTCCATGACGAAATACGGATTTCCTTCAAGAGAGCCGAAATCCAGTGTATGAATTAGATTGTCACAACAAATACGTGCTGCTTCATACTCGCGCTTGAACCTTGCCTCCAGAATGTCGCGAATGTCGCCGGGCACTTCCCAAAGCCGGAGTACCTTCATAGCTTGTACACCATATTTCCTGCTTTTCACCAAATACACATCCCCATAGGAGCCACTGCCTATGACTTGCAGCACCTCATACTTATCATCAAGCAAGTTGCCAACCTCTATGTTCAGTCGGTACGCTATCATCTGGTTTCAGTTAGTATTTGATGTCATCGAAACGATATAACTGGTTCCCCAGCAATATCAGGTCGCCATTTCGCAACTCAATAGGACGTGAGGCCTGCACAAAGGTGGTTTTATATTCGCTGTGGTCTTCTATCGCCCATTTGCCATCATCACACCTGATAACCGCCTGCTCCTGAGAGGTTATCGTAGTGTTTTTAGGGTCTGTATTGTCACGACTAAGCACAACTGCATTACCTTCAAACTCCAGCAAATCTGCTTCAGGAAGGCCGTCATCCTCCGAGATAGGGGTAAGGATAAAGCGACCGTTCTTTTCCCCTTTGCGCTTTGGTCTTACAGTCTGTTTGCCGCCTGCAATGGCCGACTCACGATGAAATACTTTAGACTCTTCATCCTTTGGCTTCAGCTTTTGGCCACTATATCCACATTGGCTACACTGACCGTTCTCAAGGGGATATCCGCACTCAGGACACGCATTGTCATCTGTTCCCAGATTGTTACGTCCAGCAGTTCCTTCACGTACTGTGGCTTTCAGGGCAGCACGTCCTTCTTGAGGCATGCGGTTGGTCGGCCTATCATGCCCGGTTGCTGGTTGATGTTCTTGGTTTGAACGTTCTTCTGCTACCAGAGGCTTGTTGCACTTCTCACAATTTGTTTTTCCTTCGGGATTATCCCATCCACAAAATTGACATCTCATAATTCTAATAGTTTTTATGTTATTTACTGTTTTTTCCATACCGAAGGGTGTATGCCAACTTAAACTCCAATGTATGAATACGGTGCTTATAACCGTTCATCACAGCATTGCTCTCATTGAGTACTGTCCAACGTTTGTTGTTCCAATAGCCGTCATTAGCCATATTGCTGAGCATCATGGTGTAATAGAGTCCAAACGATAATCCAGCTATTTCGTATGCAGCTCCTACACGCAATCCCCAGTTGAAACGATGTAAGGGAGAATCTGTAAACGTGTCATGATGCGGCACATCTGCCGTGTTTCCTGTTGTATAGCTCTCATTCCATAGTACGCAAGGCTGATAGAGATTAAAGTCTGCGCTTGCGGCTGTATGACGCACATAGTTCGCATTGTCTGCTTGCTTATTTGTGTTTAGATTATACAGATGCAAGGTCTCCGAATCGGTATTACCATTAAATTTCATGCTCGACTTAATGCCGAAATTAAGCACAGGGCCAAGATTCAGCTGTACGTGACTGACATCACCTAACTTGAAACGATAACTTGCCAGTATAGGCACTTCTATCATCGTGTGTGTATATTCCTCCTCATAGGCATTTTGCACCTCACCCCTTAAGTATTGATAGGATGTATGGGGTATTGTGTAAGTTGTCGCCAGATTGAATTCGTTCTTATATTTAATCTGTGTAAAATTGGCTCCTGCAATCAAATATATATTATTGTATAAACGCATATCAGCAAAAAGACCAAAACTGTAGCCGACTGCTGACTTATAAGAGGCACTTTCCTGATTGGTGCCAAGACCATAATCGGGAACTGAACCAACGTAATCTCCTCCAGCTGATGTCGATACAAAAGGCATATAATAACTGGCACTGACACCAAGCGAGAAGTCACGTCCTCCAATTCGAGTACTTTCACCGGTTACAACACCTTGAGCCAATCGCTCTTCCTGCGTAATCATGACTCCCACTGTCTGGCGATCTGTGCGTACTTGGACACTGCCAGACCGCTCGCCAGCGTTTGCAACATTCTTTCCACACTCAATACAGATGCTATCGTTGCTTATACGCTGAACGTTAAGCCAGTTTGGAAAATCTCCCACAAACCAATTGTCTGCATCCGTATAGACTTTCAGATAGTGTTTTCCACCTCTTCCTGGTAATACTATGTTGTTCTGTGATAAAGTCAGGTGTTCTTCGCCAGCTCCTTGATATATCTTGATAGTGACTTCTTTGTTGGGAGATTCGATAACAATGTCGGCCACACGCTCCATCACCCTGTCATTGGGCTGGACAATGATGCGGATAGTGGTGTCACTCTTTTCCACTCGGCACCATGATGGTGCACTCTTTACTTTCCAGTTGGCATTCGACTCAATACCAATTTGCTCTGCAGTTCCTGAAGCGGGAAAATTTAGACTTTTGGCATCAGCCTCCAGATATTCACCACGTGCGGCCTGAATAACTTTAAGAGACTTAAACACGGAGCCGCTCTTCACCATCAGCGTAGTACTTCTCTCACGTGTCGTATTGTTTGGCTCTAAACACGACAGCACGAAACTATTTTTGTTGTCTGAACGTGTTTTCATCCAATCTTTCAATCCTTCAATGTTCCACGATTGAGAAGAGATAACACCAATTTGCGATTCACCGCCTTGATAGGGAATTTCCACTACTTCTTGAGATAGCTCAAGTGGCACGGGACATTCTTTCTTGATAATTGCATTACACTTTAGAATGCGTTTATCGCACTCTGCCTGCAAGTTGTAATCAGCTTTCTTTGCTCGTTGATAGAGCGTCCTGGCGGCTCTTGCATCACCACAATTGCCTGTCTTCAACAGGCTATTAGCCTGTTTGAACAGATCACTACCTGATGTCTGAGCATGACCTGGGAGCGCAAGCAGTGCTGAGAGAGCTAATGAAATTACATGTCTTTTCTTCATAGTCTTTTTTTTATTGGTTATTGATTAATTATTTCCGTAGATACGTATTCTTTTATTATTTCTCGACAGCGAGCATATTTTTCAGCAGGTTCCTCTGCTTCAATGTCGCGGTAGCCCTGTTCTTTGGAAGAGAAAAACTTGTATGCATTATCAATAATGACTTGTGAATTTTCCCAGCGATGCGCTGCTTCTGAGATAGTGCTTTCCAACAGGCCATCAACCGCTTTTGCCTCATGATACTGTTTGCCTGCATCAGCCAACTTGCTTGCACAAACAACAGCAGAGTCCATGTTCTCTTTGTTGCAGTATTCCCATTGACTTTTTATAATATAATTGGCTTCGTCTATTTTTGCCAATATTAAACTATCTATAGGAGGTGGAGGAGGTGGAGGAGTTTCCTTGGGCCAGAGCAACCACGTAGTACCAGCAACAATTATTGTAGCTCCAGCAATCGCCCCTTTCTTTATCCAGGAAGGGTGTGATACTGGCCTTTTACGTTTTCTTGCCCATTCTACAATTTCCTGAGCACTTGGCCTGTCCCAGGCATTCTCTTCCAAGCAAGCCCAAATTAGTTCTTTCAGGGATGACGATAGCTGCTGCTTAATCGGAGGCTTCTTTTGTAAGGATGTTTCTTGTGTGAGGCCACCCATTCTTCCAAAAGGAACATCACCTGTAGCTAACTCGAAAAGGCTCGCCCCCAATGCCCAGATGTCAGTGGCCATCACCGGCTTCAATCCTTTATGCCGGTCCTTGTCGGCATATTCAGGTGTCAGCCCAGAATCTTGATCGATGTTTTTTCCTGGCCTGATAGTTGCTCGTAAGTCAACACTGATTCCAAAATCAGTAATCATAAAAGTGCCATCATCACCAATCAATACATTAGCAGGCTTTATGTCGGAATGAATTATAGGCTTTGGCTTGCCATCTTTTTTTAGTTGATGAATATATGCCAAACCAGAAGCCACTTGCCCCGCAAATCGCCATAGTGTATCCTCGTCTGTTTTTCCAATAAGCTTAGTTGTAGAACCTCTTGAATAATAAGGTAATTCCAAATAAGGAATTTCTAATTTCTCTTCTATGCTACTGGAAGGGAATAGAATATGCATCTCGTCATCAAAGTGGTTGATGCGCACAATATTCCCATGTGTTAGCTTGCTGACTCTGACAAACTCGTCCCGGAACATCTCTTTCCCCTCTTCGTTCAAAAATCCTGCTCCCATGTATATTTTGAGAGCAACTTGGATGCCGGACTTTTCGTCTTGAGCAAGCCACACCTCAGAAAAGCCGCCACCACCAATCTTTTCTAACAGACGGTAGTGTCTGTCTATCAGGCCTTCTTTTTCTTGGATGTCCTTGATGGTCAACATACCAATGCGTTCCAAACTGAGCCTTTCATGACTCAAATGCCTTGGTGACCCACAGCCAAGAGGATTCTTAGTTATGTTACCTCCTATATACAAAAAAGCGTGAGAGTCAGTTCTGTCGCTCATCCCGCTCATCGAGGCTCTGGCATCGCCCTTATAGTCCGAAACGAGCAACGCCGAAGCCCACGCCTGTATGAATATACATTAATATATATATATCATACCCATGGACGTCATTGTTGCTTTGTTGTTTGACTATAAGTTTTGGAACTGCCAGATTCCGATGAGTCAAGAACAAAGCGTCAAGTAACGCCTTCCTATATATAGCGACTCCCACACCCGCCACACTTACCAAGTTATCAACTCCTCGCAAGCTTTCAGCCCCGGTCAATGCTTCTACGGGATTCTCTCCTATCTGCTATAAGCAAGGAACATCTTGTCTCTAAAGCGTTATGAACACGTTCAGATGCTAAAAATGAACAAGACTATGAGAGTCGGGTGCAAAATTACAGGTTTTTCCTTATTCGCCAAAATATTTCTGAGAAAAATTCAAAAAACCGACAAAAAGGAAGACAAGAGAAATGACGGTATTGCAGGCATTCTCCGATTACTGGATTTTTACAGCTATCTTGTAATCGGATTACAAGGCAACTGTAAAAAAGTAGGGGCGCGCCGCGACCGCCGCAGCGCGTCGTATGCTGTAAAAATCCTGTAATCTGTGTCACACCGACGCGCCACGACACATCGGCCTTAGTGGTGATACCCTATTACGCAGCCAAATAGATATGACTTAGATTACTCTATATATTTTTCTATTAAATCCTTGATGGTTGCTTCTGCTTTGTCAGTTCCCACTAACTCAATAAGTTTGTTGTAGTCTTCTATCTCATCGCCTGTGAATGTGATGATGATTTGACGTTGCTCCTTTCCTGCAACGTGGGTATAGTTCTCTGGATGCGCCCAAAAACATTTCACACAGAAATCAGCATCTTTCTGTTCCCAGTTTGGGCAATGTTCGCATGTCCATGACTTTGCCCTGTTTGCTGACGGGCTGAGGAGCATGTAGCAATCTGTGTCCTTCTCATCTTGTTCCCCACCTATTTCATACGGCACACGGTGGTCAACCTGCAAAAGCCGCTCTTCCATAGGTTGCAGATAAATGAAGCACGCAGAGCCGTACTTCTCAATGAGTGCTTTCTTCAGCGACTTTGACAGCACAGTGCGCCCGGCCACTTTCGACAGTTTGTCCTTTGCCTTCGACGGGTCGCCGAAACGATAGGCACCTATGCGCCGCCCGTTTTCGTCCTTTACAAAGAATGTTTCCAGTGGAATCCCTCGTTCGCGGACATCGCGTGCGCCGCGGGGCGAGTGTTTGTAACCGAACTTTTCTCTCAATTCGTCAGTGGTTACATAGCCATGCTTCAGTATGTGCTGAATGACCGTCTTTGGTCGCTTGTCCGTAACGGTCTTGAGTTTGGCTAAGAATTCTTTGGGAAGATTCTGCTTCATACAGCCATTGTTTCTAAGAATGAATACTGTAGTTGCACTGCCGGGCGAGGCTTGTACTGTTGCAACCCGCGACTAATGTAAAGTGCTTCGTATGTCACTTCTTTCTTCCCAAGCAAGAGGCTCTGACTTGAAAGACCCGCATTGAGCAACACTTTCTGCAGACCCAGCCCGTCTGGCAAATCTTCGCCATACTGCCTGTCACCACACTTACCATCATAACTGATAAGGAAATCTATGCCGCGACGGTTCAAACGGTCTATCGCTTCTACAAAGTCGGCAAAATCTATCCCAGAATAATACCGGCAGTCGCGCACATTTGAGACACCCTGATAAGGTGGATCCATATAGACAATATCGCCCGGCCTGGCCTCTTCCATCACTTCACGATAGTCCTTTGAACTGAAACTTGTCCGTCCTTTCAGGTAATAAGAGATAGCATCTACATTTGGTTTCAATGTCTTGGGCGAAGTGCCGTTACGACGCTTGTCTGGCGACTGGTTGAACTGTCCATTGCTGCCATAGCGCACAGACCCCTTTACGCATCGGGCCAGCAGGTAGAGCATATTGGCTGCCGACCGATTACCACCATTAAAATCGTCACGGACCTTATAGAAATGCTCCACGCTGCCACCCTCGTAGCTGAACTGCTCGCTCCAGACCCGAGTGTAATCTTCAATCAGCGTCTTTGGTGTCTCAATAGCAGACTGAAGAACATCGACCAAAGGCTTGTTCAGGTCATTGATGACATAATGTCCGGCTCGTCCCGCCTTAGCTGTGGCAATCGTGATGGCAGCCATCCCTGCAAAGGGCTCTATCAGCCGATCGAACCGATGTGGCATATAAGGAAGAATCTGCGGCGCAAGGATTCGCTTCGACCCTTGATATTGCACGATATGTGGTACAGTTCCGTTCATATACATTCTTGTTATTCGGTTGCAAATTTACATAAAGTTTATGAATTATACAACAGTCAAGGTAAAAAAGTGAAGGCTGGGGGAGGCTTTATGCGGGCTAAAGATTTCGGAAAGATTTCGGAGGGAATGACATTTCGGGCGGAAAAGATTTGGCGGAAAAGAATATAATATGTAACTTTGCACCCCAAAAACGAAACAACAAGAACAAAAAGAGAACCAAAAGAACAATGAACATTACATTCGATTGCCCTGACAAGATCAACGGTCTGCTCACCATGACCATCGAGCAGAGCGACTATCAGGAGAGCGTAGAAAAGCAACTGAAAGACATGCGCCGCCGCGCCAACGTGCCCGGCTTCAGGCCCGGCATGGTGCCCATGGGGCTGATAAAGCGCCAGTATGGCGAGGCCGCCAAGTATGACGCCGTGAACAAGCTGGTTGACGAGAAGCTCTTCGGCTATATCCGCGAGAACAAGATACAGATGCTGGGGTCGCCCATGCCTGCCGAGAGTCAGCAGCCGCAGGACCTGAAGCAGGACGGCCCCTTCACCTTCGTGTTCGACATCGCCGTTGCGCCCGAGTTTGAGCTTGAGCTGACCAGCAAGGACAAGATTGACTACTACAACATCGAGGCCGACGACAAGCTGATACAGAGCCAGGTGGACATGTTCTGCCAGCAAGCCGGACAGCTGCAGGATGCCGAGCAGTATGCCGGCGGCTCTGACAGTCTGCGCGGCGACCTGCGCCAGCTTGACGAGACTGGCAACACCTTAGAGGGTGGCATAACCGTGGCCGAGGCGCTGGTGATGCCCACCTACTTCAAGGACGAGGACGAGAAGAAGAAGTTTGAGGGCGCCAAGATGGGCGACATACTGACCTTCAATCCGCGCAAGGCGTACAGCGACACCGAACTGGCCTCGGTGCTGAAATTGGAGAAGGAACAGGTGCAGGACCTGCAGAGCGACTTCACCTTCCAGGTGACGGAAATAAAGCATTTCCAGCCTGCCGCCGTTGACCAGAAGCTGTTCGACCGCATATACGGCGAGGGCAACGTGAAGAGCGAGAAGGAGTTCCGCCAGAAGATAGCCGAGTCGCTGGCTCCGCAGCTGACCGAGAACAGCCAGTACAAGTTTCTGTTGGACGTGCGTGACTACTGCGAGAAGAAGGTGGGCGAGCTGACCTTCCCCGACGCACTGCTAAAGCGCGTCATGCTGGACACCAAGGAGGGCCGCGACGAGAAATACGTTGAGGAGCACTATGCCGACAGCATAAAGGCACTGAAGTGGCAGCTCATAGAGGAGAAGCTGGTTCAGCAGACTGGCATCAAGGTGACCGACGACGACCTGAAGCAGGTGGCCAAGGCTGCCATACGCGCCCAGTTTGCCCAGTACGGCATGAACGACATTCCCGAAGACGTGTTAGAGAACTATGCCGACGAGCAGCTTAAGAAAAAGGAGGAGGCAGAGCGCTATGTGTCGCGTGCCATCGACGTGAAACTGGCAGCTGCACTGAAGGACGTGGTCAAGCTGAACGAGAAGAAGACTACGCTTGACGAGTTCAACAAAATGCTGCGATAATTTAGATACGCCTCCAACTCTCAACTATGGCTGGCTCTCGCCTTCCACGTACTCTGACAGCAACAGGTGTTCGCCGTCGAAGACGAGATAGGTCATCTGGGTAATCCAGTCGCCGAGTATGAACATGCGCGGCCGGCGCTTGCTGCCGGTTGGGGCAGGCAGCTGCAGGTCAAGCTCTATGTGGCGGTGGCCAAAGACATAGAAATCGACATCGGGATGCGTCTGCATATAGTCGCGAGTGAACAGCACCAGATGCTCGCGTGTCTCACCCATGAAGGCCGGCTCGTCGGTCTGCTGGTGCTTTATGCGGCTGGCCTTGGCCCAGTGGAGTCCAAACCACACGCCCCAGCGCGGGTGCAGGGCTGAGAAGAGGTGCTGGCACAGGCGCGAGTGGAAGATGGCCCTGATCAGCTTGAACGAGCGGTTGGGGTCGCCCAGGCCGTCGCCGTGGGCCAGGAAGAACACCTTGTCGTACAGCTCTACAGTGAGCGGCTGCTTATGCAGCACGCAGCCGCACTCACGCTCCAGGTAGTCGTAGGCCCAGATGTCGTGGTTGCCGGTGAAGAAATGTACCTCCACGCCCATGTCGGTCAGCTCAGACAGCTTGCCCAACAGACGAGTGTAGCCACGCGGCACGACGTAGCGATACTCGTACCAGAAGTCGAATATGTCGCCCAACAGATAGACGGCCCTGGCCTTGTTCTTTATGCTATCGAGAAAACGCACCAGACGCCGCTCCTGCATGCGACCATGTTCGATGGCTAGCGACCCCAGATGGGCATCGGATAGGAAATAGATGTTCTTCATTGAAGATTGAAGATTGAGGATTGAAGATTGAAGATTAATCGAGTCCTAACTCCTCGCGGGCCTCGTCGGTCATCATCGACTGTTCCCACTGCGGCTCGAACACGAGGTTGACCACAGCGTCCTTCACACCCTGCACGCCACCTACCTTTGTACGCACGTCCTCGAGGATAAAGTCGGCGGCCGGACAGGTGGGCGATGTGAACGTCATGTCGATGTCAACGTGGGCGTCGTCGGCCACGTCTATTCGGTATATCATGCCGAGGTCAAAGATGTTGACGGGTATCTCGGGGTCATAGACGGTTTTCAACACATCTACTATTCGCTCTTCTATAATAGTTTTCTCTTCTTGAAGCATAGACATTTAGAAAGTGTGACAGTTAGACAGTTAGACAGATAGACATTTAGACAGATAGACTGTTAGACAGTTAGACAGATAGACAGATAGACATTTAGACAAATAGACAGTTAGACATTTAGACAGATAGACTGTTAGACAGTTAGACAGATAGACAAATAGACATTTAGACAAATAGACAGTTAGACATTTAGACAGATAGACATTTAGACTGTTAGACAATGGGACGATGAGAATTATGAAAGTAAATTATCCTATTATTAGTGAAATCGCATGGAAGCTGCATAAAGTTCGTGAAATAAGTGAAAAATATCTAAATGTCTATTTTGTCTAAATGTCTATTTTGTCTAATTGTCTATTTTGTCTAATTGTCTATTTGTCTATTTTGTCTAATTGTCTATTTGTCTATTTTGTCTAATTGTCTATTTGTCTATTTGTCTATTTTGTCTAATTGTCTAAATTGTCTAAATGTCATTTAACAGGGATGACCTTGGCCGTGGCATTGTCCATGCCAGGCATGGTAAGACCTATGGGGGCTCCGATGTATGTCGGGTCGCACACCACGTAGCGTTGTCCGTTGGCTATGAGATAGTCGCCCTGCACCTGTCCGGTGAAGCCTACGGCAGCCGCCAGATGTCCGGGGTAGTAGAGCAGCACGACGGGCAGCCCCAGCAGGTCGCGCACCAGTCGCGAGAGCAATATGGCGCGGTCCTCACAGTCCTCGTAGTCATAGTAGAGCGACTCCTCGGGGAAGAAGGCTCGGTCGTGTCCCCACACTTTGTCGTCGAACTCATAGACGAGTCCCGTCTGCAGCAGGTTGAGCAGTCGGCTCACCTGTTCGTACTCGCTCTTGCCCGCCAGTTGCTGTCTGAGTGCAGGGTAGAGCGACTGCTGTGCCGTCTGGCTGAGCGATGCCGTGGCGTAGGTGGCCCAACGTGTTCCGAAATCGCTGCCCACCTGCGACACGGGGTAGTCGTTGTAGAAGTTGATCAGGTTGCGGTTGGTCTTCACCGCGAAGCTGCACTGCGGGTATCGTTTCGACGTGATGGTCTTCGTGCCGGTGTTGCCGGCTGCCAGCTGCGGTGTGTTATACACCTGCAGCGACAGGGGCTGTTCGCCGGGGAAGCTGGCGTTGGCTATGTCTATGGAGCCGCGTGTAGAGGCCGGTATGGCGTAGTATATGTCGTCACCGACAGTCCAGTTGCTGCGGTTGTATATGAGGTGCTTGCTGGTGAAGAGCATGAGCAGCGTGCTGCCCTGCGCTCCGAGCCGCATCTTGTATCCCGACTGGCAGTAGAGGAAGGCCGTGAGCAGCGTGGCCTCGTTGCCACCCTTTTGGCAGAGTGTGCCCGAGAGCTGCTGCAGCAACTGCAGGTAAGCCCAGTCGCACAGCTGCTTGTGCCGACGCAGTTCCAGGCAGTCGCTGACGGTAGGTTCAAGGTGCGCCGTGGCCAGATACTGCCATGCGGCCGACACCTGCTTTCCGTTGCCTGGATTGGTCAGACTGAAGCTGAGGCTCTGGGGCACCCGCACCTGCATGGCCGTACCATAGAAGTTGAGTGTCAGACGCTTGTCGGTGGGCTTGGCCTGCTGGTCTTCGTCCTCTATGGGCACGGTGGGTGTGGGCTGCGGAGTGGGCTCGGGCAGCGGAGCCACCACCACCGGCAGTTCGCGGTTCTTCTGGTTCTGCTGCTGCTGGCGGCGCAGTTCCTCCTGCTGCTCGCGCACACGCTGCTCCTGCTGTTCCAGTTGCTCACGCTCGCGCTTCAGCTGCTCCAGCTGTTCGCGCAGCTGCTGCTTGTCCTTTTTGGCCTGTTCCACATCGTCGCGCAACTGCTGCTGCTCGCGACGCAGGCGCTCCTGGTCCTCCAGCAGTTGCTGTTCCTGCTGCTCCAGCTTGGCACGATCCTGTTTCAACTGCTCCTTCTCCTCCTCTATGGGGAAGACGATGGGCTTCAGCTTACGCTCCTCTATGGGGCGGGCCAGTGGGTGTCCCTCGGGTGTGGTGCCCCAGATGCGCTCCAGCATCTCGGCATAGCGTTTGTTGATACGCTCGCGCATCTTGTTGAACGACTCTTTCTGCCGTTCGCGGCTCTTGTCCAGCTTGGTGTGTGTGCGCTGCTTTATCTTTCCAACGGTGCCTTGGGCCACGGCTCCCTGTGAGAGCAGTGCGCAGCAAATGGTGATGAAGAGGGTCTTTTTCATATGGAGATGAGGAGTTGAGGAGTTGAGGAGTTGAGGAGTTGAGGAGTTGAGGAGTTGAGGAGTTGAGGAGTTGAGGAGTTGAGGAGATGAGGAGTTGAGGAGATGAGGAGTTGAGGAGAGTGGGGATGTATATTTGCTGCTGTAGGGACTCGCTGTGCGAGTCCCTACAGCATAATGTTTCAGGTTGGTGGCCCAAATGAGATTATTTAGAGCCAATGACGTAAGACACTGCTATGGTAAGCTTGTTCATGTGTGTCTCTGCATCACTGTTGACATAGTGGTACGAGCCCATGTCGTATATACCCTTCGACCACTGCGCATTAAACTGCACGGGGCCGAAGCGCAGGCCGGCACCAATCTCCAAGCCAATGTTGAGCGGACCGGGGAAAGCGTCCTCACCCAGTACTTCCGTGTCGGGCTCAAGGCTCTTGTTGCTTGAACTGGAGAATGCGCCATACACACCGTATGTGAAGCCAGGTCCGCCGTGTATGGTCAGCGCCGACTTCTCGCCGAGTCGCACGCGGTACATGGCGTGCACAGGCACATAGATGTCTATCTCGTTGAATTGGTCGTAGTCGCCGTAGGAGTTGTCCTTATTGGTAGAGAAGTACCAGTCGGCATAGAGACCCGTATTGAGGCCAAGTCCCCAACGCAGGCAGGGCTGGAAGCGGAAGCCGAACTCAATACCATGCAGCCACTTGTCCTCGCCGTCAGACCAGATACCGTTCTCCTTGAACCTTTCTCCATTATATGATGTGACCATCTGCTTCTGCACATAGCCGAGTGTTATGCCGAAGGGCACGGGGTCGTAGGTCTTGTTCCAGAACCACTCAGCCTTGTTGGTGGCCTTCATGCGCAGCTGGTATTCCGAGGGCGACGAGCCGTTGACGGTGATGGTCTTCTTGCCCACTGCGTCGTCGCTGCCGGATGCTCTTGCCGTGACGGTGTATTTGCCATAGGGCAGGGTCTCGGTGTGTACCTCAGACACGGCACGCGACTTCAGCTCGTCCTGCTGCCAGTTGCCCTTGTGCGACTGTACGGTCATGCGTGTGCGTGCATGCTTGCCGTTGAGCAGTCCCACGAACTGTATCTCGCGCTTCACCTCGGGATAGAGGGTCAAGTCGGTGGTTGCATCGTTGACGGTCAGCGCCTTAGAGTCCTTCATGCCGTCCTTGGTGGCTGTCACCTCAAAGTTGCCGTAGGGCAGGCTCAGGTCGCAGGGTGTGTGTCCCTTTGCTATCTCCTTCTGGTTCTCCCTTACCACTATCTCCGAGCCCTTGGGCGAACTCTCGAAGTGTACTGTGCGGCGCTGGCGCAGGTCGAAGTCGTTGAACACGTTGTTCTCGTCGGTCACGATGACAGTCTTCTCAGCCGCCTCTGTCCCCTTTAACAGCCTGAGCTTGTGCTCGCCGAAGGGTATGGCCTGCTTTGTCAGTGGTGTGTAGCCTATGGAAACACCGTCGAGGAACACCTGTGCCCCGTCGGGCAGCGAGCCCACGTTGATGGTGGTGGTCTTGTCGAGGGCCAGGGTCACGTCATAGACATGTTTCGGCTCAAGTGTCTGCGGCATCGACAGCACGTCAGAGCCATAGCTTACGCCCGTGGTCTTGTGCGTAGCCTTGAGCTGCAGTCCGCTGCCTGGCGACATGAACACCCACAGCGTGCTGTTCTTCGTCAGGTAGTTGTCGTCGGTGCGTCCCACCGAGGCGGTTCCGCTGCCCGTCACGGTGAAATAAAGCTTTTTAGCCTCGTCGAGAGGGAAGTTCTCCACCTTGACGCGCACCAGTGCGCACTCTTCGTCGTTGTTGTCCAACGGCCAGTTCTGTATGAAGCGCGTCAGCATGTTGTCGCCGGTCAGCGCGCCTTTCGACTCCTTGAACGTGTTGGGCAGGAACTTCATGCCGCCGTCCTGGGCGAAACTTACGCCACAGGCAAACACTGCAAGCAGTGATAGAATAATCTTTTTCATGTTCTTAATAATATTAATGTGTAATTGTCAATTATCAATTCTCAATTGTCAAATCTTAGTATCCCATGTTCTCGGCCGACAGGAACTCGCCCAGGTCGGCAGGCTTGGCCTCCATGGGCTGCCAGAGCCTCACCTCTATCATGGGGTTGGCCGGGTTGACCATGTTGAGCATGAGCGACAGGCGCCCCTCGTCGCTATACGACGGCGAGGTGTATATCTGCTTCAGCTGTATGCCGAAGGCCGATGCCCCAGGCAGGTTCTCGTTGGTGATAACCTTCGAGATATTCTCCTCGAAGGCCAGGTGGATATACTCGCGCGACTTGAACTGCGCCGTCAGGCGCTTCAGAAACTCGCTCTTGGTCAGTCGCGTGTAGGTTATCTTTGGCTCGTTCGGGTTCAGGCTCAGCTTCTGTCCGTCCTGCAGTTCGCGTGCAATGCCCTTGCCAGGCTTCAGCACGGTGCCGGTGATGATGAGGGCCCGCTCTGAGAATATGGCCTTCAGATACTCTATGCGACGCAGGGCGTAGGCCGTCTGGTAGTCCTCCATGAAGGCCGCGATGGTGTATTTCGACACCTGCGGCCATCCGAGCGAGGCTGAGTAGATGTCGGTCTCAGCCTTGTTGGTCAGGGCGAAGGCAAACGACTGTATCTTGCGCTCGCTGTTGAAGCGGAACACGATGTTCTCCATGAACGAGCGTCCCTTGCTGAACTTCATGCGTATCTTCATGAAGCGTGCCAGCACCTGCTGTCCTGTGTTGACAAACTCATACTGCTGCTTGCCGGTGAGCGAGAGCTTTCCCGTGCTGTTGACCAGTGTGTCGAAGAGCGCGTATGCACCGTCGGTGAAGCAGTCGCGCACGTCGCGTATGTTGGCCGTCTCGAGTGCCTTCTCCACCCTGGCCATGATGGCCTCGTAGTCGGCCGGGTTGGGCACCTTCATCATGTCCATCTGCTGCTTCTCACGTCCCTGCTGCGGCTTCATGGCGGCCTCGTCGGCTGCGGCCGACGAGGCGTTGATGGCAGCCTCCTGCGCCTTCTGCTGGTCGCGTGCCGAGGCGTTCATCTTGACGCCCTGTAGCGGCAACTCGAAGCCGTTCTTTATCTTTGGCAGCTTGCCGCGCTGGAAGGCCAGTCGCAGCTCAGGGTCCAGGTTCTCGGCCTCCTGCTTGTACTGCACCTCGTAGTTGATGCGCACCTTGTCGGTCACGTTGTTCATCAGATCCACCTGGCTCATGCCGTCGCGTGCGCTCACGGGGCCAATGTTGTTCTTGCCGTCGAAGAACTTGAACTGCAGCGTGGCCACCGGCTTTCCGGCGTAGGTGAAATAGAGGTCGGCGCGCTTGGTGCCGCCGTCGGGAGTGAGGCTGGTGACCGTTCCGGCCAGCATGGACAGCACGGCGTTGATCTTGGTGGGCAGCAGCGAGTGGGCCGAGCCCTTGTCGCTGCCTATCTGCACATCTACGCCGCCAGGCACGTTGCCCGCCAGCACCAGCGCCCAGTAGTAGTTGCGCAGGGCATCGTCTATCTGCAAGCGTTTCTCGGCATTGACGCCTGTGGTCACAAAGTCGCGCACGCGGTCGCGCCGCGCCTCCATCATGGCATCAACGTCTTTCTGCGATATGTAGCGGAACACCCGGCAGGGCTCGTCCTGCGACAGCACTATCATCTTTGCTCCCGTCAGCTGGGCTGCGGTGAAGGTGCTGGTCTGTGCGTTCACCTTCTGGCTGCCGCTGAACTTTCCGTTCTTCATCTCCTCCTTCTGCTCGACGGTGAGCTTGCTCTCCACCCACACCGAGATCTGGCTGCTCAGCTGCTGCAGGGCATCCTGGTCGGCATCGTCCACGGTGTCGCCTGTGCCCTCGGCCCAGATGTACGACTTGTCCTTCTTGATGCTCTCAGCGCTCTGTGCCTCAGCCATGGCCGGAACCATGAGTGCGCACAGCAGTATCGTTAGTAGCTTCTTCACGGGCTGTCCTCCAGTTTTTTGGTTGTCAGAAAATTACATCTCGTTGAGCTTCTTCTCTATCTCCTTCTCAAACTGCTCGCGATGCTGCTCTATCTTCTTCCGATCCTGTTCTGACACGCGCTGCTGCATCTTCTGGGCCACCTTCTTGGCCATGTCGGCCACCGACTCGTCATATTCCACACAGACGCGATATGTCCACACGCGGGTCTTGCTGAAGTTCTTCTGTATCTTCACTATCGAGGTGCTTGACACCTCCTCCTTGACCAGGGCCTGCATCTTCTCGCGGTATGTGCCCTGCTCGTCGCGCACGGAACCGCCCTCGTCGTTGCTGTTCGAAGCCTGATTGACCTGCTCGTTGAAGATGTCCCACGCAGCCTCCACCTTAGTGCTCAGGTTGCGTGCCAGCTGGGCCTGTGCCTGCGTCACTGCTATGTTGCGGGCGGTGTTCTCGTTCTGGCTCTGTCCCATGCCATAGCCACGCTTGCCGGGCTTGGAGAGTGCATACTGCTCGGGCTCGCTCAGGGCCACATTGACACCGTCGGGGTTCTCCATCTCGCTGCTCTTAGCCACCGACTTACCGCCGCAGCTGTTCAGCGTCATCACTGCTGTCAGGGCAGCCAGTGCAAAAAAGAATAGTTTCTTCATGGTTTACTTTTTGTTTTAATTAATGATTTCAAATTGTTTGTTCACTGTCTTAGGTAGATTTGCGGCTGCAAAGTTAACGTTTTTTTTCTTTATGCAAAATTTTTTTATATAAAAAACGCAAGAAAAAGCAAGACTGTTGCATAAACGGGGGAAAAAGCGTAATTTTGCGGGCAAATAGTCATCAGAGCATGGATTCGCCACTGTCCCCCTACCCCACCGCTGCGGCTGCCGCACCCCAGCCGG
>FLNV01002246.1_pt1 | contig 30637 bp, 29 predicted proteins | sample 1140351 | NCBI WGS metagenome assembly FLNV01 (sample SAMEA3878207, study PRJEB12797) | bioreactor metagenome | biome: Moose rumen | place: Sweden | collected 2011-10
CTATAACGCTGGCAACTGAAGTAACCAAGAAGAAAGATGTCACGTACTATCTCATTCTCGCCAGTCAGTTCCATGTCGTACATGGCATCAATCTCCTCGTCAGTCAGGTATATCTCTGCTCGCTTGTCTATCTCTTTTATCGTCCTGTCTTTCCAAACTCGTAGGGAAACAGCATTCTTGTTGTACCCTTCCATAGCTGCGAGGTTACAGAGTTTGCGAAAACAAGAAACCTTTTTGTTGATGGTATTCGGCATATAGCCTTGTTTCTGAAGATAAAGCGTGAATCTGTCAGCAAAAGGCTTGTCAATATCTTCAAAAGAGATATCCTTTTTACAATACTCCTTTAGGTTCTCACCGAAAGCTTTCCACACGACAACTGTACCAGAGGAGTAGTCTGAGTTATCGCCATGACGGATGGAACCATCAGAAATACCTGCAATGAAATAATCAAAGAAACCCAATACTGTTTCCCTCGATTTGGCAGTGTGATTTCAACTGTCAACCACAAATAATTTGAAGTTTGTTTTGCACTTTGTCAGATTTTTGTTACCTTTGCACCCGAAAGCATCCAGAGCAGTCATCTTCGGATGGACTCGCCAACCGAGCATAAGCATAATTGCCACGGTGGTCAGTACGATGCGGAAGCAATAGTATTCACTTCAAAACAAAACGTTATGCAACAGCACATTTATTACATCAAATTTGCTCTGCAATTCGCAGACATGCAAATCACCGAGTTAGTAAACATCTTCAACCGTCAGGTCGCTAATACCGGCTGGACAGGTATGCGCGCCTATCACGACCATGCACTCATTGACGAGTTTCGGCGTCGAGGTTGCGACACTTCTGTCGTTTACGACGGCAAGACTATCTTCTTTGCTCATCCTGTCAGATACGACCTACCCTGCAATCGGTTGGTAGTTCTCTCTTAGGTACACCTCTGGCGGAAGATGTTAATCGTCGATTGCTTCAATGTAGAAACTGAACGGACGGAAACCGTCGTTGCAACTTATCATCGCACTCATCGGGTTTTTCATCCATCCGTCGTAGAAGTTGCCTTCGCCTCTGGCCAGTGACTCCACGAACTCTCGCATTGACGACCAGGCTGACGGGCACATTCCTTCGGGCTGCTTGCCGTCAACGGAGATCCATTGCTGGCCCTCCGTGACGTCGCAAGTATGCTCGATAGGGTTCTCATACTTTGCCATTAGGTCGGGATAGACCGTTTGGCGTATGGCAGTGATGCGTACCTTCATTTACAGATTGTTGACGATTGCCTGAATCTTCTGTTTGGTCTCGTCGGTCTTTTGCTCGTCTATCTTGGCAGTCACGATGCCTGTGTCCTCTGCGTGCCAGTAGTTGCAAATGTCATGGTACTCAGCCGTTGCACCTGAGTAAACGCCCGGCGAATAGGACGACATCAGCAGCGCCATCTTCTTTACCTTGGCAGGAGCGTTGACGCAGTACATGCGCTGGATGGAAGCCTGAATCTGAGCGCAGAGCGTGAAATAGTAGATAGGTGCAGCCAGTACCAGCACTTCGGCCTCAGCCATCAGCGGGTAGAGTTCCTGCATGTCATCCTTCTGGATGCAGGCACCGTTGCCCTGGTTATGGCAATACTCGCAAGCCAGACAGCCTGCAATCTTCTTGCGCGACACGTTGACCAGTGTCACCTTGTGACCTGCTGCCTCGGCAGCGTTCTTGTACTCTTCCGCCATCCAAGCGGTGTTTCCGTTGGCTCTCGGAGAAGCCTGTAAAATCAGAATGTTCATAATCGTATTTGTTTAGTAATCCTCTAAAAGAGCTTAAATGTATGTGCAAAATTAATGATAATTGCTGAATTACGGCTAATTTTGCACTGTTTATTAGGAAAGTTTATGAATGGTGGTGGGCGAAATTTGATGTAGGCTTACTCATATGTAAGCCTCAAAGCAGCCGATCGCCAGGAATGGTTCGTTTTTTTTCAAAAGTAAAAAACATGGTAAATATTTGTTTTTTTCAAAGTAAAACGCGTATCTTTGCTGCGGAATTGCAAATGAGAGAAAGATGGATAGATTGTAACGGAACAATGCGTGAGACCTACTTTGCATCGCAACTGGCTGTTGGTCATCGGCTTTCAATGCCCAGTCAGGGCGATTTGGTTGTTGACGGTCGGTGGCTGTTTGAGGTAGGAGGAAAGAATAAGCAGTTCAAGCAGATAAGTGGTATTGAAGACAGTTTCGTCGTCAGCGATGGCATCGACATTGGTCATGGCAAGAAGATTCCGCTCTGGCTCTTTGGCCTGCTATATTAAAAATGCCTTTCCTGTCTTATACACAGGTGTTCCCATACATTTATCTTCCCAGCCTCACCATGCGATTCCCACACAGCGACGATGCTCCCTGTTCAGAATCAAAGGCAGATGTCACGCATTTGTTTCTTGGCATTGCGGAGGTTTTTTATGCTACCATTATCAATGCAACAAAGGCTCCCAGTCCTTCTGCCGCAATCTTTCCACTCCAAAAGTCATCCGTCAGTTTATGCTCAATGATGTAGTCACGCAGTTTCGTCCTCCACACCTTGTTCTGGAGCAATATCCATAGAGACTCATCGAAATAGGCATATTGAACATTCTCTTTCAGCCATCGTTTAGAAGGCGAGGTGCCATTTGGAGGGTCAATTCTATATTGTAGTGTCCAGAAACCATCGGTAGCCAAATGCCAGAAAGGATTCTCAATTCCTGTTACATTTGAGAATTGAGATGAACTTGTATACTTTTTCATGAGCATCAGGTAATGCTCCTCCACCCACTCTGTCAGTCCAAACTCATTGTCAACAAATACATTATTACTTATTCCATCAATAAGCGTAAGTAGAAGGACTGGCTTTGCAACAATAACTTCTCCTCTAATCTTCGCCTGACGGATATTCATTATCCGCTTGGCATAGAAAGCAAAGCATTGTTCGTAGTCAAAGAACTGTATTGTCTTGTAATCAGGCAATCTCCTTTTCTTTACCTGTTCTCCGTCTGGTAGCAAGCCTAATTCTTTTAGCAACTCGCCATTTCCTGTTGTTATCTCGCATTCCTCCATAAGCAGACTATATCAGATGGTTCACTTTGATTTTCTTCCACTTCTTGCCGATACCAAGAATATCAGCGTTGCTGTCCTTGATAACCAATTCTCCCTTTTGTAATCCGGCTATAGTTGCCTTTAAATCCAAGAACTCCTTGCCAGAGACACCAAAGATATCTTTCAGCACACCATCTGAAATACTCTGCTGTTTCATAATCAGCGGATACTGGGCATTGGCATAGAAATCGAATGATTTGCTCTTAAAATCATCCATGTTTTGCGTGGCTAGAATGATGCTCAATCCCTTGTTACGCCCAACTGCTATTAGGTTCCTCAACGGTCGATTATCAAAGCTCAGCATGTAGTGAGCCTCATCAATGATGGTAAAGTGACGAATTTCCACATAGTCTTCGCTGACGGCTTGTTTTTCCAGTATCTCATAGAGGTTGTTCAACTTTGATATGACGAAATAGACAATCGCCTTGGCTATTGGTCCGTCCTTAGGATAAGAGTCCATTTTGACGACAAATGAATCCTTAACAATGTTTACCCTATCTTCCTCTGCAAACAAATTTGCCCGGACAAGCTGCTCCAAAACAGAAGTTACGCTGTCATCATTGTCAGGATTAGACATCCCTTCCCGATACTTGTCCAGCATCAGTTTGAAAGTGATGGGTGCGCCCTTCGTCTTCTTATAGGCTTCACTGATGGCAATACTCAAGCGATTACTCATCTTCGAACTGATGGTAGCCCTGTCGAGTGCGCACAAGGCACTGGCCATTTCTGTTGCATAGAGATTGATTTCCTGAATGGCTTTATCCCTAAAGTCCTTGAATGGTGTAAAGGGCAAGGGCGATATGATGGGGTCGAGTATGCAACTCCTGTCCACCTCAAACAGTTTGAGCCAATGATTGTTCATTGGGTCAGAAAACTCGCCCTTATAGTCGAAAAGCAGGAAGTTGACGGGATACGGCGATTCGATGGATAATGTTCTCAACTGATTAATCAGCACAGCCAACAGGTTTGTCTTTCCCGACCCTGTAGTACCTGCCACCAGTATCTGCGTATTAGAGATGCTACGACTATTGATGTCGAGCAATGCCTCCATATCCTCATCATACTGGCCAATAATCAATTGGAGTGCAGGGATGCCACCTGTACGATTTTTTCCTCTTACAGTCTGCGCCATCATAAACGTATCAAGATTCTCTCCTTGTAGCAGATAATCCCTACCGCGATACATCTCAGAGGCAATAATCCTTGATACCGTTGGACTATCCGTCCAGTCAATCTCAAACTCCTGATAGCGCAACTTCAGCAGGGCACCAAACAAATCCTTCAGTTCCAAATAGGTGAAGAAACTCGAAGGAATACGGATGCTCGACTTCGAGAGTTGTATCTCTGTCAAGCAATCCAGATTACGTTTCTCTGACAGATAAAGTCCCACTATCAGACAGATACGCATAATCTTATTACCCGTTAGAATGACCTTGCGTTCGTCTGCAGCCTTATATTGCAGGTTGATGCGTTGTTCCATCTTTTCCTTGATGTCATTCAGATTGTCAAGGATGCCTTCTGCTTGTCTCAGGTTGTCAAATGAAATATCCATAGCCTCTATCTTATCGATTTAGTGCAATACCAAAATATCCTTCTTCTACACTCGTGTTCTGCTGCTCCACATTCCTATGCAACGTGTAGGTTTTCGAGATAAACGGCTCCAACTTCTTGTAGTCAGAGTCTTTCCGTATCTCAGAGGTTGTGCAAAGCAGGATGGTCTGCTCTGCCAGTTCCGGGAAGTACTCTTCCATCAGCACGTCTCGACTACTTTCATCCAAGACTCCCATCACGGTGTCTATCATCACTGGCGGATTATAGTCACCCAAATTACGCAGCACCTTCAGCAGCACCTGAATGAATAACTGCTTCGAAGCGGCGTTCAACTGGTTCAATGCAATCTCGTTGCCTGCCGTGTGATACATCTTGATGGAGAAGTTGTCCAACTTGTCCGACAGTTCCACTCTGTCGATATGCCCATGGTAGGATAGCAGCAGTTTGTTTAGCTGCTCTTTCATCTGATTCTCTATCAGCGCTTTCTTGGCGGTCAGCAGATTGTTGGCAACCTCTTCAAAGAAAGGCACCAGTTTCATCAGCGTGTCGTATTTCACGTCTGGCTCCTGCTGTATCTGCACATCGTAGCTCTTTATCTCTGCGTCTATCTTGGCGATATCACCATTGATTCGCTCCACCTCCTTTTTCAGCGTTTCCAATTCCCGCTTTTTCTCTTCGTACTCCTTGATGATGTTGGTACTACCTTGTGTCAGCGTGCTTTGCAACGTGTCGCGCTGTATTCTCAAGTTGGGCAGTTCCTTGATTTGTTCATCCAGACTTTTTCGCTGATTGTCCAACTGCACGAAGTTGTTCACGGCATTCAGTTTCTTCAAACCGTTCAGCGCCTCCAGGTCTGTATCGTTCAGGAAGGCATAGTCATCGTTGGCCACAAAATCTTTCTGAGTAGCCAAAATATGGTTCGCTACATTCTTTGGTTCAACATCATGCGGTATCAGGGAAAACTCTTTCAAATAGGTTATCACCTTGTTTGTAATGTCCTCCACCTCCTCTGGCTTATAGCGTTGCTCCAGAGCCTTGCGCAGTTCCTCCTTCTTCTTGCGAATAGCGTCTATCTCTGGTGAAAGACTGGCAGAGAGTCTTGGCAGAAAGACGTTCATCTCAATGGTGTCGATAAAGTCTTTCATCTGCTCCACATAGTCAGCCGCCTTTTTCTCTGTTTCTTTGATGGTATTGTTCAATTGCTGAACCTGTAGACGAATATGCTCCTGGTCTTCTGCACCTTGTTTTGCTTTATCATAAGTCTGCTTCATAGAGGTAAGATACCTGAAGATAACGTCTTGATTACCTTCATTCGTCTTCAGTTCCTCTTCCAACTTCTGCTTGTTTTCGCAGAGTTTATTATATTCCTGTACTTCCTTTTCTGCCTTTAGGCGCTGCATCGACCGTTCCTGCAACAGTTTCTCTGACGACTTCTTCAGTTGTACATATTTGTTGAATCCCAGCACGTTTTGGAAGTTGTCACGGATAATCTGAGCGAACACGTTATCCTCCAGCAACTTACTCGACTGCATTGCATCGAACAGGAAGTACTGGCTCAACTCTTGGGGCAGGTTTGCCTTGATGATTTTGTTCACCTGCTGCTCGCTCTGAGCACGTTGTGCTGCTGTTGTCGCTGTACCGTACGAAAAAACGCTGCCATTCATGTTCAGATAGACCGACTCCACAGGCTTCCCTGCCGGATTCAGAATATAACTGCGACGCAATATGTACTTCTGCGTCTGGTGCAACACTTGTCCTGTAAATACCAGTTCCAGTTCTATCTTGGGTTCCGTCTTGCCGTATGCCCCATTGTTCAGCAATTCCTCAAACTGCCTCCGGTTCTTGATGTTCAGTCCATAGAGTGCTCCATAGATGGCTTCAAAGAGCGTCGTCTTACCACCGCCGTTGTTACCACCTATCAATATGATAGGGCATTCGTCCTCCACCTGAAGGTCTAAGTCCAGACTCAGATAGGTCTTGAAATTTGTTGCCTTGATTCTTTGTATCTGCATAACTCTCTAAGCTCTTAATTCTTTCAGTGCCTTGTCTATTACCTTTTCCGTGGCAGTATCGTCCATCTCTATCCTGTCCACCTTTGCCTCATGATAGCGTTTCAGTACCTGCTCCTTCAGCCACTCTGTATCCAACTCATGTTTCTCGCAAAGTTCTGCTATCACCTGCAGGTCCGGCTGGCGGATGCCGTATTCCAGGAATGCCCTGTCGAGTCCTTTTTTCATTGCTTCTTGTTTTTTTCGTTAAACATATTGGTCAGGAATGAAAGCGTCCCATCCTCTGACATCTGAAGTGGTATCTATATGCAATGGCGAATAATACCACACATCATCCTTCTCCACTATTACACCTCCCAGCAAATTCTTATCTGCCATATAGTCTATCAGCGCATTGTGTTTGTTGGGAGCCTCAGAGTCGCTGTTCTCTGTCTTGGTGTCAAAGAGGAATACTTGTCCGCTCTTCATCCTGATGACGAAGTCTACATAGAACAGGGCTTTCTCCTTTTGCGAGTTCTCGTAGGGTATGCTATAGTGCTGCTTGCCCTCATCACCATTCTTATACCACCAGTCAATATACTCTTTGTTTGCCTCTAAGAATTCCGAGAAACGACGTTCTGGGTTTGATACTGTATTCAGTTCAATAAACGGTAACAGTGCATGCTCCTCTACTTTTGGCATTACATGGTGCGTACTTTCCTTATATAGCCGTTCAGCAGGCACCTCCCAAGTATATTTCTCAAAGGCCCGTTCTTTCGCCTTCCGCTGCCGTTCCTGTAACTTACGCTCATAGTTGGCCAATGCCTTCAGGATAATGTCAGTAAACTTGGGCTTGTTGGCATAATAGAGTATCACCTTCATAGCGTCTGTCTCAAACAGTTCGAAGAGTTCCTCCATGGCCTGCAACAGATAGCCTGCCAGCACATCCGTACTATGCGCTTTCTCAAAGCTGCCTAACAGCGAACGGCAGAAGTCAATGTAGATGCGGCGCACCTCTCCGGCACTTCTGGCAAACTCCTTACGCTCACGCTTATCGATGTCTATAATACCTATTTCGTTTTGGAACACGATATTCTCGGGTACTTCAACGCCAAGCCGCAAAACATCAAACTTGATATGCTGATTCCGCTCTATCTGCCGTCTGTTTTGTTCTGCAACGTTCTGTGCAGGCTCTGCTTCTTGCGCCTCATCATCGTCAAAACTGAAACTGAACTGCTGCCATTTTACCAGCCAGTTGCGGCTGAAGCAGTCTATCAGTTCTTTCTTGAAGTCCGGTCCCAGACGATTACGGTCTGAGCTCTTATAGACACTATAGTACGACTGCAAGGCTACGTTATTCAGATTCTCACGACGAATGGCCTGCAAGGCATCCTTGTTCAGATAGTCCATATCTTCAGCCACTATCTGTATCTGGTCTTTGCTGATGTCCGTATAAACATATCCCACGTTCAGCAGGTCGTTCTTATAAAACTTCTGCTCAGGCATACGCAGGATACGTCCTACCGTCTGTATCGTAAACTGGTTGCTCTGCAACTTACGGAATATCAGCAACACGGCAGCTCGTGGGCAATCCCATCCGAGGGCTATGGCCTGCTTGAACAATAGGACTTCCGTCATATTGTCCATCTCCTCCAGCCCATCAAGGTTTTCCTTTTCGCCCGACAACCATACGGCCAATTTCTTATTTTCCGTCGTGATGTCTTTTATCTCTCGCAGATAAGTCTTCACCTGTTCTGCAATAGCAAGATCCTCTGAGGACATACTCTCGCTCGTATCGTTTGGCAACTGAATCAGCAACAGCGGATTGATATTAGTCCCTTCCTTCTTATAGGCTTCAGCTAACAAATTCCGCTTCTGTAGGGCACATTGTATAAGATGGATGTTCAGCTCGTTCTCGTCGTTATAGCCTTTAGTGATGTCAGGGTTCAGCACCACCTGCTTCTTGATCATCTCTTCATTGACAACCTCCTGCCGGTCTATCGTCACCTTATGGTCTGAATTCGTCTTAGGTGTAGCCGAGATACGAATCTCCACTTTGGGATTGATCTTCTGCAACACCTTAGCGCTCTTGTCTGCCGACTTCGACCAAAACAAGTGTTCCTCGTCGATGACTACCACAATAGGCAGTCCTGCTTCTTCCTGCGTTCTGCGAGTAATCTCATATAGTGAGGCATTTTGCTCCGAGTCGCGCACCATCACATTCTTCTCCTTGTTGATGCTCTCCCAGTTTACAAACAATATTTCACCCGCCTTGATGACCCCTTCACTTTGGTCTATCTCGTCGTACATCACGGGCTTCAGCAGTCGCGTCTCCGTGAAGTAGTTTTTCATCTTGAAGTAGCTCTGCTGGTGCAGTTTGTTAGGTGCTATCCAGATGAAAGCCACTTGGCTGTAAGGGCTGTCACCGCGACTTTGCAGCTCCTCCGTCAGGTCGGCCAACAGCTGCGAAGCCATCACCGTCTTTCCGCTGCCCGTAGGAGCCTTGAATATGAGAGTCTTCCTGTGGCCGGAAAGTCGCAGCAGGTCGATGGTCTCATCCACCAACTTGCGTACCGCCTTCTGCTGGAATTTAAGTTCTTTCATATCGTTTTATCTTATTTTCTTTGTTTATTCGGAAATAATTCTTAATTTTGCAGCCAGAAATCTAAATGTTTTGAAGTTATGACTGCATTACAATTAAATGCGGAGTTGTTCCGTGAATTGAGTATTATTGCTGAGGACGAAGGCTTGATGAAAAAAGCAGTGAAATACCTCAAGAAATTGACTGCACAGAAGCAGGCAATGGACGAGACGGAGTATATCATGTCATCACCTGAGATGGTGAAGATTCTACGCAAAGGCGAAGAAGACATCAAAAATGGCAATTTCAGGATTGTAAGCCTAGACGATATATGGAAATAGCATTTCTTCAGCAAGCAACAGAAGATCTGGAGTATTGGCGTCAGAGCGGGAACAAACGCATACTGAAACGCATTAGGACTCTTCTCGCTGATATTCAAGAGCATCCGTTTTCTGGCATAGGGAAGCCAGAGCCATTGAAAGGAGAAAATGGCAAATGGAGTCGCCGCATTACTGATGAACATCGTATGGTATATTCTGTCAGCAGTGGACGAATCTATGTTTATGTGTTCTCGCTTCGTTTCCATTATTCCAAGTAAAATCACACTCCCTGCCCATCAAACAGATTGGTGGGGATTTTTGTTTCTTGCTGTTCCCTTTCTTCTCCTAATAGTTTCTCTTTGCGCTTTGGCAGCACCTTCTGATAGGCATCGTAGATGGCGGCTGGCAGTGCAACCAGCTCCACCTTGTCCTCCACCTCGCGGAAGTTGTCAGTAAACGGATAGCGGCCAGGTGAGAACACGTAGATTTTCAGGTGCTTGCCTCCAAAGTCCAGCTTCTTGATTTCCTCTGCTATCTCGTCTATCAACTCTTCCCGATAGATAATCAGCATGTGACGCTTCCCATTGTCGAAGTATCGGGCCAGTTGAGGCTTTAGCTTAAAGCGCCCAAACGTTTTCTGCTCCTCATACAGGTCTTCCTTGATGCACAGCAGGTCAGTGGCAGCAGCCACCAGGTCGCGCATGTTCTTCTGTGTTCGGTCGCGAGAGATGTAGTCCGTCTTGTAGTAGCGCAGGGTGTTCTGCTTCAGCCCCTCCACCTTGACACCTTTAGGAGTAGTATAGCCCTGTATCACTCGCTTGTTTCGCTCGTAGGTTACTTCCTCGCAAATGTTATTCTCGTTGTTCGTCACAAGGATGCATTGTCTGTGACCTCCGTCCTCTGCATTCAGTTGCATCGTAGCGTGGAGGGTGGTGCCAGAGCCGGCAAAGAAGTCGAGGATGGTGGATGCATTTTTAGATGCCAAACTTATCATTTGTTTGATATACGCTGTTGGCTCTTACAAAGGCGGCGTTTCCAATACTATAAGCCATGCTCCTGGCTACCTTCAGGCTGCTTTCTGCCTGCTTCCGTTCCTGAGCACTCTGTCTTACCCTTGTATATAGCTGGACTAAGGCTAAAAGGAGCCTGAAAGCAGGCTAAAAGGTATTTGTATTCTACACCCCATATCATCGTTTACTTCAAAACTTCACCCAACGGCACCAACCTTTCATCCTTCGTGACAACACCAGAAGAAAGAATGCCAACGTAATTTTTGTCTACCATTATATCATACAAATTTTCAAGAGAATATGTTTTTATGGATACATATAGTTTCATTAGGCCCAACGCTAACAGAGCATTAGCAGAGAAGAAGAACAGCCCGTGTTCGCGAAGTACTTCATAGAACAATTTTCCTTTTGGGCCAGCAGTAGAACCTGCTATACCAGATGGGAGTAGATCGCTTTCCTTGCCTCCGATAACAAGGAACTTTGCTCTTTTTACATTATCGGGAACCAGACTCAATTCTGTTTCATAGGCTACCATTTGGGATTCGTATCTACCTTCTCCCATCATATGGGCAAAATCAACCTTCGTCTCTGCAATAAAAAGATACTTGTCTCTAACATTCAGCAAAGTGACATCCAAACGCCCCCCTCTATCACGTTGCATGATTTGAAGACCAACTTCCAACGCAACTCGCGGCTCCATGGATGAACTCAAGAACTTCATAGCGTTAGCAGTCCATACCGCTATATTTTCTGTTTCTTTTACCGAGGTAAAGTCCTCAAAACTTTTATACTTGACAGACAACTGCGACAAAGGAACTTTAGGAAGACGAATAAACTCTCCTTTAAACAACTTTGATACCTCAATGGTCAAGCCTTCAAGTTCTTTTTGAGTTATGTCATAACAGAATTTCTGTGGATGATACTTCTTGGAAATAAGTATCTTGTTTCCGACACACCCGAAAACACAGAACAAACAATTTACACAGACTTCGTCTTTGACGACAAATTGCGCAGGGCCATTTTGTTGTCCTTTTAGACAACTGATTTTGATTGGAACACTATGACGTTGAACACCCTTCGAATGCTTTTTGTCATCCATAAAGTTCTCCAAATATGAATACTTGTACATCGGTATAACAATGCAGGGAGCATCATTTGGAGTATCCGCATACAAACAGAACTTACTCATTGAATTCGTACTCGTTTAACGTGTTAATCAAATACTGTGGAGCGCCAACCTCCAGTTCTTTTATGTTTAGACCCTTTATGGGTTGCAGGCGACTTTGACCATTAATAATTCTCAATATATAGGGGATTCCAGCCATAAAGGCAATCTCTATTTCTGTATTTATCGTTTCCTCTAAATCATAGTCAGAGATAACGAAAAGATTGGGATTGGCTCGCATTATTTCGATTATCTCATCAACAGCAATCGTTGTTTCGTTTTCGTATGCCATATTGAGCAAATATAGGATGGCAAATCGACGATTCTTTATAATTTCTTCATAGTATCGCGTAGCCTCTCTTACCGACATCATACCATTCTCTCGAAGGCAAAAATTCATTTTTGTCAGATTGTCATAGTTCAGGGGATGTTCTGTCATTTCTACCGACGGGAACTCTAATATCTCATAGATTTGTTCCATGCGATGTTCCCTATTAATATAATCCCTATAGGCTATTTGCGGATATGGTGAATCCGATGGCTTTACATTTACCGGTCTTATGAAGCCTGCTGTGGTTAGCCATGCAACAATACAAGATTTTGTTCTTGTATTTGTGTCCTGGGTAGAACCCGCAGACAGAAGCACCCTCTCTCCATTATGATCTACATATTCTTCCGGCTCTGGATAACCAACTCGGATATCGCCCGTATTGAATTGGTCGCCGACTTTGTAGTTCCTTTCCAGCCATGATAAGACACCTACAATTGGACCATAATTTTGAACTGCACGTTTTATTATTTGGTGCATTTCTTCGCTGTTATACTTCGTTATCGAAAATTTATATCCAAATAAAGTGATTCTAACCTTTCTTCCCACTCTTTCCACAAAGCCTAGCGCATGCATAGCATTAATTGTATTACTAACTTCCTTGGATTTTGTGGAGTCAGATAGTACTCCATTTGTAATAGAGCATCCAGCATCGTCTAGTGGGTTTTCCTTGAACCTACAGTAATGCCCTACAATATCGTCTTCTTTTAGCAACGTGCAGTACGAATGTATGTTTTCGCTATCCCTGTCGAATTTTACATCTTTCAGATTAAAGGGTCTTCCATAAGAACCAAACTTTGCTACGATCAGTTGTGCTAAAGCATGTAAACATTCAATTCTTGCTGCCGCAGTTCTGTTTATAAGGAATGCCATAGTTATAGGATTTTTTTATATGATACATTAAGCCCCAAAGAGGTGATAGTGTCGTCGATGGCCCGATTGTCAATATCCTCTGTATATATCAAAACCGCATCGACTTTGATGTTAGGATATTGTGACGAGATATGCTTCTTGATTCTGATTAGGTCCAATGCGTTACTGTCAGTATTGAACTTGTTTGACTTCTTATAGAGAATCAATTTTCTATCAGCTATACCTACCAAATCGATTCTTCTTGCTCTCTGTCCATATTCCCAATCGTAATTCACTCTCACATAAGGTATAACGTTCTCCGATTCTAAAACATGAGCAAAGTAAACAAAGTAATCAATCTCTTTCTTGCATGGATGAGTAAGGAGATACTGTTTTGTACCTCCGTCAGCCTTACCCATGATAATAGAGTTCAAAGAACTATTAATGTTTATTCGTTGAATAGGCATAATTGCGATGTATAACCATTGAGTTTTCTGTAGATAAGTTTAATATACTCAGGGTTGAGTTCTAATCCGATGGACTTTCTTCCTAATTCCTGAGCAGCTAAGAGAGTTGTGCCAGTCCCCGCAAAGGGATCTAGTACAGTATCACCCCAGAAACTGTATAGTTTAATTAGCCTTGTAGGGAGTTCTTTAGGGAACGGAGCCGGATGACCTTCAGCCTTTGCCTTAGCAGGCTGCATTTCCCAGATGGAGTTGATGGCCCACTTTTGCCATTCCTCGGTTGTCAGTTTCGATTTCTCTTTTATTTCTTTCGATACGGGTTTTCGTTTTCCTTCTTTAGAGAAAATAGTAATCCACTCGTACGGATAGGTGGAGAAAATATTTGGCGGATATGGATAACTGCCAAACGAGCTGAATTTGGCAATTTTCCTCTTGTCCCATATGTATAATCCAAATTGGAACATACAGCCCGTACTATCCATGAACCTTTCAATATCACCAAGTACAAGTCTCGTTTCGCGTCGTTCAAATCTTGCAGCCTTTCCTGTCAAGAGGAATGGCATGATGTTTATACATATTTTGCCGTCAGGAGCAAGTACTCTCACGCACTCTTTCCAGACCTTATTCAACTCGTTCAAGTAATAGTCATACGAACTGCTTCCCAAACCAATTTGCCCCTCAACATCATAGTCTTTCAATGTCCAGTAAGGAGGACTCGTGACGATGAGGTTGACGGATTCGTCAGGAATCATACTCATATCACTGGAATCGTGATTGTATATCACAGCATCTGCTATTTGCGTCTTTATTATTTGGTCCATATAACAATTTGCTCTTTTCTGTCCGTTTTGTTAATTTCATCAAAGACTTTCGAACTTGTTCCTGTATAGGAGCGCTCAATGATTTTGTATTTTCCGAAAGGACTAATGGCTTGGAAATAATCTGCGCCATTAATCACCTGGCCGTGAATCTTTTTATCTCCAACGACAAAGATGACCTGTCCACCAGGTTTTAGAACCTTATCCAAGTTGTTAAGTACGGTACGCATGTCTTCCTTATAATTCTCTATACTTTGAATCAATGTAGAACGTATCTGCACCCTTTCGTATCCTAATATGTCATAAATGATTCGTGCGTGATAAGCTGTATAATCAAGACAATCAAAGTAAGGTGGGCTGGAAAAAACGAAATCAACGGAATTTGGTTCAACATAATCAAGTAGCCTTCTTGAATCAGCATAGAACACGCGACTATTATTCTCTATGGGAAGATAATGCTTCTTGCATTTTTGTTTGAACTTCTCGTAAAATAGAATGTATCGTTTGGGCTCAATATTCTTTCCAACTGTGCTTGAGGTCCATTTATAGTCGTTACAACCTCTTGCTGTTAATGCAATTGAGCCAAGAAAACATGCTTTCACATAGTCTGACATTTCTTCATAGAAAGCAGACATCCGCATAATTTGGTTCATTGAATCAATATGAAAGAGACCTCTCGGATACTCGGGTGCTTCAGGAACATCATTCAGAGTTTTTGACCTCTGTATTAAATCGTCAACCTCCTTTTCTACGTCTGAATAATGCTCTGGAATATGTATCTTACCTTTAGAAAGGGCTACAGCAATAGGGTTGGCGTCAATTCCAATAGTATTTAGTCCGTATTTTGCCCCTTCATAGACAATTGTTCCAGATCCGCAAAATGGGTCAAGGACAGTGCAGTCTTTAGGCATTTGAGATAATATTTGCTCAGCATCCAATGCTGATATTTTACCTCGATATGGGTATATACCATGGATGGAACGCGGGTTATTTACAGACTTCAGTTCTTTTATTACAAACTCCATTTGCATAAGTTCTCCGCAAGCACCCTATACGAATGGATTAATTGTTATGTCTTACCACATAAAGAAAAACGTGGGTGCTTACATCTGCCTGTCTGTTATTCTGGCCTACCACAGCCATGCTGAAAAACAGGTAGAGAAACACCCACGCAGGAGTATATAGTACACCCGTAAAGTGTGCTAGTGAGGACATGGTTAGCCCTCGCAGCACACTACGGAGAGTATATACTACACCCCGTGGAGTCACCTCTGCATTGCTTTTGTTCAGCTTTCGATTGTGGTAGTTCGAATAACCAAAAACAAAGCGTCAGTAACGCCTTCTAATATGTAGTGCTCCGCCCACCGGCTCCGTCACCCTCAGATGACATCCCAGCCGCAAGGGGCAGATGCAGGTGCAAAAGTACGAATAAAATTGGAGAAAATAATGTTTTTAGAAAAAAAACTAGAAAAAATTACTCATTTCCTTGCAGAATTGAAATTAATCGCTTATCTTTGCAATCAGAAAGAACATCGGAGACATGTTCTCCGTCTAAAGAAGACTCCTTGGAAGCAAACGGGCGCTTTATCTCGTCAATACTTCTGAGGAGTTTCGTTTTTTCTATCGGAGTAAGCGCATGGTCGTAGTAGGTATTGCCATTCTTTACACCAATAACCAGTTTTACCGTATAGTCAATACCATCCATTTGAAGTCCTACCACGAAATATCTAAAACAGTCATAGTCGTTCTTGTCTTTCTCATTCGCCTCTTCTGCAATAAATATGGAGTGCCTAATCAGTTCTGGTATTAGTGCTATGGATTTAAGGTGAGACATGTTTTCAGCATCGTGTCTGGTAACCTTTTCTGCACCTTTTCTCGTAATTCTGATGAGTTCGCCGGTATCATTGTTAAGGTAGTTCCCACGTAGGTTGTTGCGAATATGCTTTTCTGCCGACCTGTTGTTTAACGTATAGAACCCGTCATATTCTATTCCATTGGATATGACGGGTTTGCTATATTCAAGTTTCTGTAATTGCAGGTTGAAATTATCCGAATTCATTTTAACGCCTTCTAATATGTAGTGCTCCGCCCACCGGTTGACCTTTGGTCGACTTCTCTCACGACTCGGCAGAGTTGATGCAAGCACCGCTCTGCTCTCGCTGCTCGGTCAGCTCCGTCACCCTCAGATGACATCCCAGCCGCAACGGGCAGATGCGGGTACAAAAGTACGAATTTTATGTGAAACAAGAAAATATCTTTGGAATTATTTGCAAATATCGGGAATTATTCCCATCTTGGGTATAAAACGTTCTCATGCTGGGAATACGCAGCGAGGTTATGGTCGTCGATAGTGAGCCGTAATCTCGTTGGCAACGAGCCGTAACTTCGCTGGGGGCGAGATTACGTTTCTCTTAGGGTAGGCAGTATTTACTCTTTGGCCTGCCAGCAATTTCTCTTAGGCTTAAAGAAAAAATGGGAAACTCCTAACCCAATTGAGCTGGAAGCCTTTTGCAGAAAGGTGTTTGGGAGGGGTTAGGAGTGGCTCGGACTCCTCACCGACTGGTAACCAACTCCTCGCTCGGCTCAAAGGAACGCTTGGTTTGTCCAAGAACCCATCATCTACCCCCCGATTCTGACCTCCAAACAAATTCATTTAACATTTGGGAAAAATCGCCTGAAATTTGAAGGTAAAATTTGGAAGGAGCCAAAATATTCATTACCTTTGCCAATAAATTGGCGAGAACGGGCTGCACCTCAGCAAAGAGCGAGCTCTCTGCATTCGGTTTGCACCGTCCTTGCAAGCGAATTAAGGAATAAGACTAATCACCAATGAAAAACGTATTTATGGAAAAAGAACTGACAAAACAGCTTGAGGCCGTTCAGGCCTCACAGGGAGGATTGCTCGCAGTAGAGCAGTTTCTTCAGAATCATTATCTCTTCCGCCGCAATGTGCTGAACGGAAAGATTGAATTTGCTACGCTGCCCGCCAAGGATGAGCCGGCATATCGTGAACTGTCGCCAGAGGCCGAGATGAGCATCATCATCCGGGCCCGAAAGGAGCTGGCTGACGAGAAGTGTAATCCGAAGTCGGACATTCAGGACCTGCTGCGTTCTGAAGAGGTGCGTGCGTATAATCCCATCCGCGAGTTCCTCGAAGATCTGCCTCAATGGGACGGACAGAACCATGTGGCTCGTCTCTTCTCCCGATTGCCAGGTCTCTCAACGGAACAGCACCATTTCCTGGCTGTCTGGCTGCGTTCTGCTGTGGCTCACTGGCTGCAGATGGACATGATGCACGGCAATGAATGTGTACCGACGCTCATCGGTGCTCAAGGATGTGGCAAGACTACCTTCGTGCGCCGTCTGCTGCCTCAGCAACTGCGCCAGTACTATCTGGACCACCTGAATCTCTCGAACAAGTTCGACAAGGAGATGGCGCTGACGAACAACTTACTGGTGAACCTCGATGAACTGGATGCCATCCGTCCCTCTCAGCATTCTGCGCTGAAGCAGACACTCTCGAAAAGCAAGGTGAACGGGCGTCCCATTTTCGGACGAGCCCAGGCTGACCGTCCCCGTTACGCCTCGTTTGTTGCCACGACTAACAATCTGCATCCGCTGACGGATGCCACGGGTTCGCGTCGATACATCTGCCTCACCATTCCCGAAGGGCAGTTGATTGACAACACGGGCGACATTGACTACCTGCAGTTGTATGCGCAGGTGCTCTATGAACTGCGTGAACTGAAGGTTCCTTATTGGTTCAACAACGACGAGGTGGCTCGCATTCAGGAGCTAAATCTCGACTATATGGCGAAGAAGGACATGACGGAAATGATAGAAGCCTGTTTCCAGAGGCCAGAAGAGGGTGAGACGGGCCGGATGATGAGCAACACGGAGGTTCTTGGCATCCTGACCAAAGCGTTCCCCTCGCTGAAGATGATGGCAGGGCTGGGCATCAAGTTGGGGTTGGCGATGAAGAAGTTAGGCTTCGAGCAGTCTCATCCTCACAATGTAGCCCACTATAGGGTTATCCGGAAGGGCAAGCCATGGAGCGCTCAAGAGGTTGCCTGATGATTGCCGGGTGAGGAGTTGGTGAGGACTTGGTTAGTAGTCCTGCCAACTCCTAACCGCTTGAAAGCCCTTTAAACAAAGGATTCTCACACATCAGGGTTAGGAGTTACGAAGTCCTACAGTTACACGAATAATATTTGTTTTTAACGCTTCGAAAAGAAAGCAACATACCAAGTGCTTCGGCAATATCCTTATTGGAACTGCTTGCCGTTCAGTCTTTGGCGGCAATGACTTCTATAAACGAGATTGCCCACTTGAACGGCCTGACTATACGGGCCGATGGCGGCAGGTGCTGCCTTGGTGTTGATGACTTGTTTCATTACTAAAAATCATCTAAAATCTGCCATTTTTATAAATAAATCTACATTTTTCTCAAGTTAAGGGTCAGTTCCTTTACTTCGTCAATAGGCGCAACAGAATACTTCATGCCTCATATTTTTGTGGCAAAGATACGAAATATTTTCAACGATGCCTGCTGTTTCGCTTTTTTATGTTATCTTTGCACCTGCATTTTTAACGTTACAGGTGTATGACTGACCAAATAAAACGATTGTTCTGGATGCTGACCGTGATACTGACACTATGCAGTTCTACGGTTTTAGCATCATGTGGTGACGATGACTCTACTACAGAGCAGCACAGCAAGGGAAAGGTTGCTGAGATTGTTGAACGCGGAACATTGCTCGTTGGAACAACCGGTGACTACCGCCCGCTGTCCTTCTGCGAACCCGACGGCACCTACTGGGGCTTTGGCATAGAGATGGCCCAGGAGATTGCCAAGAACATGGGTGTGGAAATAGCATTCGTCAAGACCTCATGGCCTACGCTGACAGCCGATGTGCTGGCAGAGCCTCAGCTCTTCGACTTTGCCATTGGCGGTATTACCATCACCGATGCAAGACGTGAGACGATGCTCATGAGCGAAGGCTATCTGGCCAACGGGAAAACCATTCTCTGCAGGGCCTCGGAGAGCGGTCAATACAAGTCGTTGGCCGATTTGGACAAGCCAGAGGTGAAGGTGATGGTGAATCCCGGAGGCCTGAATGAGAAGTTTGCCAATGAGAACCTGACCCATGCTACGATTGTCGTACACCAGAAGAACGAGGAAATACCCACACTCATAGCTGAAGGAGCCGCTGACGTGATGATAACGGAGATTACTGAGGCCCCCTACTACGTGAAGGCTGACCCCCGGCTGGCAGCACCACTACTGAACGAGCCTTTCACCCACGGTGAGATTGGTGTGCTGATGCAGAAGGGGCAGGAAGACTTGTTGCAAGTGGTGAACAGCACCATTCAGAAAATGAAGTCTGACGGCAGCCTTCGCCGTTTGCATGAGAAGTACGGGCTGGTTTATTATAACGCTAACGTTAACGCTAACTGATGGCCTGGAAACGGAAGTATTGCTGCAAGACGTGCGGATATGAAACCGAGATGTATGAAGGACGCGGTTTGTTTCGTCAGCAAATAACGGCCATGTCCTGCCCTGACTGTAAAACCATCCAGAACATTGTGGTGGGTGGAATCATAGCCGACGTTGCTCCGTCGTACAGGAGCGAGGTTGGTCGTTTGTGCTTACAATGTGGCAGCGACCAGATACGAATATGGGACAAACACACCTGCCCTAAGTGTCAGGGAGAGATGGAAGACACTGGCGAACAAGAGTTCTGGACGTGAAGAGGATGGTAAGAGAAGCGAGACCGATGGACATGACTGCGATTATGAAGGTGATGGAGGCAGCCAAGGAGATTATGCGGTCATCGGGCAATATGCTCCAATGAACTGACGGCTATCCCTCTGAGGCTGTTATCTTGTCTGATATGGAGAAGAATGGCGGCTATGTGATAGAGGAAGACAATAAGATTGTAGGCTATTTTGCATTTCAGCCATCCCCAGAGACCATCATAATACAACGACTCCCCACCCTGCATTCACTCGCGCCGTACCCTGTTGTAGCACATTACCAGAAAAGCACTGGAACAGCACCACCACCCACAACGCTAACACCGAAAAGTCAAAAACGTGGGTATAATTGGCTAAAGGTACGAAGTCAAACACGCAGTTATGGTTTTCGTTATCGTTAGTAGCTACACATGAAAAAGATCATCAATACCCACCTCATTATTGACACTCTGCCATCCGGCATTGTGTACTAACCCCGAAGAAGTAACCATTGTCAATAGAAGAGACTTTTTGGTTTCTGTAACCTCACGGAATGTGTCACGCCGTTCCAACAATCTTTGTGCATACTCTGTAGAAATGGCAAAGGGCTTGTTGGTGAACTTCATTTCACAGAGGTTGATGGTCTTGTCTCCACGGTCAATAATCAGGTCTATCTGAGCACCCTTGCGCTCCTCACCATCCTTATTCGTATAAGACTTGCACGACCAAGAACATACATTTGTCAGTATGCCGCTGATACCCAATTTGTGCTTTATTTGAGGAATATGGAGCAGGCACACCTGTTCAAATGCATAACCCTCCCAACTGGAAATGTCCTGCCCCAGATGGCTCCAGTAATGTTCGTCACCTCCATGATAGTTCTTCACGAAACGCAGATAGAACAATGAATAGAGGTCTGTAAGCTGATACATCACATCACGTTCCGCTTTTCCGAATGCGTTATAACTACGTATAAAGTCACAATTACACAAATCATCGAGCACATCTGAAAAATAGCCGTTATCTTCTGCTCCTATTTCTCGAATCAACTCCTGTCGTGTCAAACCTTTCATCTGCTTCGAGAGCACTTCTACCACTCTCCTATAGAGGCGTGACTCTTTAAAAAGCGACTTATAGAGGAAGTTATACTCCTTCTGCAGCGGTGCATTATCCGAAAAGAACAACGAGTCAATATTCTGAGCCACACTCAAACTTCTGCTCATCATATCAAGGTAATAAGGTGTTCCCCCCAATGCCATATAGATTTCTATGATATGCTGGCGTGACAAATCGAAACCACGTAGTTTCAGGAACTCTTCCGTCTCACTGAGATTGAACGGTCGCAGATATATCTGTTTTGTTACCCGATTGTGCAGTCCCCCCTTATCACCGAGCAATTTGTTGGTCATCCAGGTAGTTGCCGACCCACACACTATCAGTTTAATATTGTCATGTTTCGATGCCCAGCCATTCCAAAACAAATCAAAAGCTTTCAGAAATCGCGAACGGGGGGTGTCAAGCCATGGCAGTTCATCGATGAAGATATCTATACGCTCCTTGTCAAGTATTGTCTCAAGATACTCACGCAGCATAAGGAAGGCAGCCATCCAGTCCTTGGGAACCTTGTATTTCTTCTTGGCATAGATACTCAACTGGTTTGCGAAGTTGGTTAACTGCTCCTTACGAGTTCCTTCGTATATACCAGTTGTATAATAATCGTATTTGGCTGCAAACGTTTTGTCAATAAGGAATGTCTTACCAATACGCCTACGTCCATAAACAGCAACCAACTCAGCCTTTGGTGAACTGATGACCTCCTGCAAGAGTGCAAGTTCTTGGTGCCTGCCCACCATAACGTTCTTATTCTCCATGCCAGTGCTTTTTTTGTGCAAAGGTAATATTAATAATTGAAAAAAAGAAGAAAACGGCGTTTATTTTACTGCGGTAACCCTCTTTTTTCCCAAGTTATCGCAGTGCTATGCGCTTGTTTCGTTATCGTTAATATTATCGTTAACGTTAGTTAGCCTGCGGGTGTGGCATAAAAACCATTCTTTATGGCTTTAGCAGGTTGATTGGTGCCACATACACCCCATCTTCCCTTTTATACGCTCCGCCGACGGCTGTAAGCACCAAGAGGAACGACGGTGCCTTTTCATCGCTCTTTTCTATAATTTTGTTCTGAAGTGTTTTCAGTGATTCTGCACCATCGTTTACCAAATCATCGCCCCCTAACTTAATTTCAATACCGCCCCATCTTCCGTCTTCCAAATGTACCACTGCGTCACACTCAAGTCCGGCATTGTCCCTGTAGTGTTTCACCGTACCTCCCAAACAATTTGCATATACCGTTAAGTCCCTTACGGCAAAATCCTCGAAGAACAGTCCAAAACTCTCCAGGTTGTGTTTAAAGTCTTCAGGACTCACCCCCAAGCTGCGGCAGGCTATCGATGTATCCACAAAATGGCGCGTCGGCGTACTCCTTATCGAAGTCTTCGACCTGATATTCGGATTCCATGCTTGAAGGTCTTCAATAATATACAGATCCTTTAATGCCTCCATGTAGTCATCGTAGGTCTTTGTGTCCATTGTCCGCTCATTGCTTTGGCGGATATCAGATATAATAGTCGAAACCGCTGCCTCTGTTGAAATATTCCTCGCATAACTCCTTAATATCATTCTCATCACCTCTGGCTTCTTGTTACGGAAACGCTCATTTTCACTGTCTTCAAAAACGAAAAGCCCATTATAGTAGTTTTTGGTTATTTCAATCGCGATATCCTTCGGTGCCAATACCGAGATGGGCCATCCCCCCCTGCACATCAGGAAAGCCACATCATCCAGTGTGAAGTCAGCGTTCATGTCCCATGGAAAATCCTTGCCACCGTCAAACAAATCCATCAGCGATACCGTACCTTTCGACTCCTTCGACTCCCAAAGCGTCATGGGGCGCATATATAGTGGGGTGATCCTTCCCGCGCCGCTATGATGTACCTCAGTCTTATCCGCAGGTGTACTGCTTCCTGTCAGAATATATTTCCCGAACTGATAATCAAAATCCAGGTCGTCCTTCACTTGATTCCAAATGTCTGGTGCTTTCTGCCACTCATCTATGAGTCTTGGCTTATCACCAGCAAGCATTGTCTTTGGATTCATTCGTGCCATGGCAATAGCCTGTTTAGTATTCAATTTCACGAAACTTTTCTGATAAAGCATACATGTGGTGGTTTTCCCACAAAATTTAGGCCCTGCTACAAGTACTGCACCAGATGATTTCAATTTCAGTGCAATTACCTTTTCAATTAGTCTTTGATAATACATAATAATTGGGATTGGGGTACAAAGATACAAAAATTCCCAAGATTTTCAATGAAAAATTCCCAAGATTTTCAATTTTGGCTTAGCGAGGCGGATAAAACAGCACCGCATAGTCGAAAATAGGCGTATAGCTGTCCATAGGGGGCGAAGTCAAACACGCAGTTATCGTTTTCGTTATCGTTAACGTTAAGGTTATCGTTAAGGTTAATAATTCTTCGTCTTTTTCATCAGCCAGCGGGTCAGGCGGGGACAGTGCAGTAGCAGGGTGACGCCAATTCTCTTATAGAACGGGATGAGTCGGCACGTCCAATAAGCCTTGCGTGTAGCTTTGATGTACTCACGGCACTGACGGAACACTTCTGGCTGCTTATCTGTGCCATAATACCTATTCTTATAAAATACCATTCTTGTATAGAGATTGTCGAGCAGATAGTGGTCATAGTGCTTTTCTTCCTTAGGCAGTGCAGCATGGTTCTTTATAAACATCTGACACTTGATTCCCAGAACTACAACCCTGTAATCTGAGTGTTTTGTAACTGCTGTAGGTCTTTGCACATAAAAATACATAGGTCTGCGAATAAGAACGGCCCGTTTCACCCGCAAGAATACACGGAAATTGAAGTCCCAGTCTTGGGCGTAGCGATAATTGTCCGACCACACATCCTTAATAAGTGCTGCTCTATAGAGTTTACCCCATTGACTCCAATAAACCATAGCAATATTTTTAGAAAACATATTGTCTATCAGTTCGTTTTGCGTCAACTCTTTCAGATTGTTTGCGTCGTTGGCTTTTATGTTTTCGTCTAACCTTTCCGTAGGCTTGCGTTCAACCATAGCGAAATCGAATCCCCCGTTACTGTTGATTGCCTCATACATCAGTTTGATGGTGTCTATGTGCATATAGTCATCCCCATCAGGAAACGTCAGGTATTCGCCATGTGCTGCCCGTTTTCCTACATTCCTCGCCGCCCAGAGTCCTTGATTGCTTTGGTGAATGACCTTTGCCCTACTATCCTTCTGCGCAAACGCATCACAAATCTCTCCCGACTCGTCTGTTGAACCGTCATCCACCAAGATGATTTCCAGATTCCGGTAGGTCTGTGCAGCTATCGTCTCTAAACAGCGTGGCAGATACGCTTCCACGTTATAGACAGGTACAATGACGCTAATCAGTTCCTGTTCGGTACTCATGCTTTCTCAATAATGCACTGGTGCTTCTTCTGCTTCTTGTCGTAGCTGATGGCCACGAGCAGCAGACGGTCGGCATACTCTTTAACCTTGTCGGGGTATTGTTTTTGTTTTATCTGGTCAATAGCAGAGTCCGCATCTTTGTCGTATTTCAGTTCCAAAACTATAGCTGGCGAATCCACATTTTTTCTTGGTATCAGCACCAGGTCGGCAAACCCCTTGCCTGACGGGTATTCACGATGGATGATGTAGTCGTTCCTGGCATAGTAATAGGCAATCGACAGCACACAGGCCAGCGAGTTCTCGTTGTTGTAACTCAGTATGCTGGTGTTCTCGTCGTGGGCAGCATCCACGCCTCGGGCCACCGCCTCCTCGTCGCCGTCAAGTGTCGCTTGCAGTAGTTGGCGTGACTGCCGCAGAGCATTGGCAACGTTGTTCCAATTCGTCTCTTCCACTGCATTCGACATTTCTTCAGATACCTCATAATTCGGGACATAGCATTCTCCCGCCCTTCTGTCGTATGACAGATATCCCAGGTGTATCAGCACAGTCAGTACATCATCTCTGCTCTGGATGGTCGATATGTCGTTGCGGAACTTCGTGGTGTTCACCCTGCAACGACCACCACCAAGCATTAGGATGATATCATCTTTCAGCCCGTCGTAGTTCATCTGTATATAATCAGCCACAGCATCGTAGGTTCCCGTCTTACCCCAGTAACTTGAACACCAGTCGCTGTCAATGGCCTGAATCACGGAGTTCGGATTGAACATCGAGGGCTGATTACCTATCTGGTAGCCATCGTACCATTTCTCCAACTCGTCAAAGTCTGTCCCGTACTTCTTAGCGAGCCCTTTCACCTCTTCATTCGTAAATCCGAAGTAGCGGTCCAAACGTCGAGGGTCTACCATAGAATATTCTGTGAAATTGTTAAGTGCCGACTCTGTCTTATACTTCTTGATGGGCAGGATGCCCGTCATGTAAACCCCTGCGAAGACCTGCCCGCTGTTGCTCCCCTTGAACAGACGGCGCAGCAGTTTCACGTACCTGTCCATGGCCTCCCGGTCTTCAGAAGCCTCCCGACAGATAGCATCCCACTCATCGATAATCATGATGAACTTCTCTTGGTAATGATCTGCCACTTTGGTCAGCACAGCCATCAGGTCATCATCTGCTTCCACAACTGTATCAGGGTAGACAGACAAAATCTCGGCCTTTACTTCTTTCTGTATCAAGGCTACAACCTCGCCAATAGGCGTCTCGCGTGTCGTGAAGTTGGTCACGTCGAGATAGATGACGGGATATTTGTTCAGGTGCTTGTCAAACGACGGGTCGTGGGCAATCGTCAGGTCGGCAAACAGACTACGTGAGTCGCACGACCGGTCATAGTAGGCACACAACATCTTGGCTGCCATCGACTTGCCAAACCGCCGACATCGTGTCACACAAGTGAATCGCTTTTCAGTTTCCAGCGTGTTGTTTATCACGGCTATCAGTCCTGACTTGTCGACATATTCACTGTTGCGGGCCGACCTAAACCCCTCGTTTCCTATGTTGATATAAATGCCCATGTTGACTCCTTATTAGTACCTTGCGTGCAAATTTACGAAGATTATCCGAGACCGCCAAACAAAATCATTGCTTTTTGACCGTAAGTTCTCTGAAGAGCGTCATCCACTGCCTGATGATAGGCTGGCGTATTGCTCAGGTATTCACTGTTCCTACCAGTTCTTCGTCTTCTTCATCAGCCAGCGAGTCAGGCGGGGGCAGTGCAGCAGTGTCGTTATGCCAATCTTCTCTATCGGGTTGATGCGCCAATTGAGCCAGTAGGCTCGGCGGGTGTCCCGCTCATATTCCCGACATTTCTGGAACGTTTCATTCTCCGCATCAGTTTGGTATGTCCGTCCCTTCCACAGGGTCATCTTCCTGTAGAGCGCTCTGAGCAGCAGGTGGCCAAAGTTCTTTTTGTCGTTGCCCTTTAATGCCTTGAAGTGTGCGTAGAACAATGCCGAACGGGTGCTATAGAGCTTGATGAGGCTGCCTTTACTGTGCATTATGGAACTTGGCCTTTGCACGTAGAAATACAGAGGGCTGTCTATCACAATTGCTTTGTCGACATAAATGTACGCCTTGAAGTTGAAGTCAATGTCTTCAGAAGGCATACAGTTTTCAAAGGACAAATGTGCGATATTCCATTTTCTGTATAGTTTGCCCCACACTACAGTGAAAAGTGGGTCTTTCTCGTCATTATTCGACACCAGCAATAGCCTCATTAGTTCTTTACGTGACACAATGAATGGTTTTCTTTCTCCTACTGATTGGTCGTCTTCGTCAAGTTTGTTTGTTATCTTGAATCCTCCTATTGCCATATCATATTGAGAACCACTGTTGATGGCATCCCACAGCGTGTTGACAGCATCTGTATGCAGGTAGTCATCGCCGTCAACAAACATGAGGTATTCTCCGCTTGCATAGGCCACCCCTGTATTTCTCGCACCACTAAGACCCGCATTCTGCTGGTGGATCACCTTTGCTCTGTGGTCTTTTTTAGCAAACTCGTCACAGATACTGCCGGAACTGTCCGTCGAGCCATCATCCACTAAGATGATCTCTAAATTTTGATAAGTTTGACTTGCAATAGTTTCAAGACAGCGAGGAAGATATCCCTCCACATTATAAATGGGAACAATGATGCTCACCAATTCTGTTGATTTAACTCTTTGTGTTTCCATAACACATCACTATGTATTTTTTTTATCTTTCTCTTAACTAAAAGAGTTGCTTCCGAGGTGTATATCGCTATCTTCCACAGCATCTCAGAACGGTTGACATGCAACAGATTCATCAAGTTAAACGGCCATGGGCGGAGGTTCCATTCTTTACGGATAGATATCCGATAGTTTTTGTATGGAGTGTGTTTAAGGTGGTTCCAATAAAGTTGCCAATATGGATGGTTCATCCATGTATCCCATGGCTTTATTGGCCCTGCAAAATGTATAATCCGAGGATTTCTTTTGGCAGTGTTGACTTTTTCCAGACCGCTGCCTGTCTTGTTATAACCCTCAAAATAAGGTGTTAATAAATTATACTTTTGGTCCAACACCTTTCTTCGATTATAAAGGAGGGCATTCAAAACATCCTGATCATGTGCAATAATAGTATGGTGGTTTTCTCGAATATACTCTGTAACTTTGCGGAGTAGTCCTTCTTTTCGCCATTTACTTACATCAACTACCATAACACCAGAATTGAAATAGGTATATTCTACGGGGATAGACAATCTACGGTAAACTTCCGTCGGTTGTGGCAAATCATCTACAGCAGCCAGAACCTCATTGCCAAATTTGAGACTAAATAACTCTGAAATATCTCCAACTATCAGAATATCTACATCCAAGTATAATATCGTATCGACATCATTTGGCATGTTGTCAAAACTGAAGAGCCGAAGATAAGCCTCCCTTGTTTGATAAACTTGCTCAAGATTAGGAAACTCAATGTCATTTATTTCCAGTTCTTTGAATTCAATTCTATTATTATACGATGAACAAAACCGTGAAAGGGTATTTTGCGACTCACTCGATATTTGCGACTTGAAACAACGAACATGGATGAAGAATGAGCCGTTTAGCCCTTTATTGCTTTCGAACAACGATGCTAACAGCACACAAGCATGTTTTGTGTATTCATCATTAAATGTAAGGAGGATGTGTCGATATACCACAGATATTATTCTTTCGTTTTGATTCTTTTCCAGATAGCAATCATGGGCAAGTATACACGGTCACCAAAATGCCTCCAAATAAATGTGGCAAACATGCTTCTGAATGGCATCCAACTGTTGCGGAAATGATGAATAGAATATGTGTTTTCTGTCAAATCCGTTAATTTACGATAGGCTCCGTTTTTGGGACTGAAGAACTGGGGAGAAAACAACTGGATGTCTTTTTTGTTATTGTCAAATACTTCAATTGAATTGATGGTGATGAATTCTTCTAAAGTTTCTTTCATCATGCGAGTAATAGTCATCTTATAGTTGTATGATCCATCTGCGTTGACAAAGTGTTTGTCATGATACCATTCCATGCATTTCTTAATGTATGCATTGCCTGCTTCTGCACCAAAAGTCGCTGCCTCTATATAGCCTGTCCCATTTTCATGGCCTATGACGTATGGAAGAACGGTAAGTGGTGAAAAATCCTTTAGGACCTCTACATCAGAGTCGAAATAGAACCCTCCATATTTGTAAACAGCATATAACCTGATGTAATCGGCAGCATGTGAGAACACTTTTGCCTTATAAGCTTCATGCACCCAAGGTACATCTATTTCATCAAGGCACTTCTTGTCCCACAGGCGATACTCCCAGTCTGGCATTTTCTCATGCCAACTGACAATGCATTTCCTTACCAATAGAGGATATTCGTCTTCTCCAAGCCAGCAGTAGTGTATTATCTTCGGTATCATGATGCAATGATTCTACTATTTTGCGTCAACTCTATGAAAAGGCTCTCCCAAATCGAAATTATACGACTCATTGAATATGCTTGTGAACGGAGATAAGAAAAATTTCCCATCTGTAATCGTAGAGTTTCGTTTTTTATAAGATACGTTATTTGACTGGCAAGCCCAGTTTCATCGCCAACAGGAACAAGAAAACCATCATCTCCTTCAGAAATAATGTCCTTAGGTCCACATGGACAAGAATAAGAAACGACGGGCAACCCACATGACATGGCTTCCACGATTACGAGCCCGAACCCTTCAAACAAAGAACTACATACAAAAATAGACGCTTCGGCAAATTTGGTGATAATATTATTTGTATATCCCATTAGCAATACACTGTCCGTTAAGCCACTCGAATCTATCTGGTTTTGGAGTTCTGCTTTCAAACTTCCTTCTCCCCATATCTCTAATCTCCAGTCTGGATGTGATTGATGAACGATAGCCCAAACACGTATTAGGGAAGAAAAGTTTTTTTGAGTAGTAAAACGCCCTGCTGTAATAACAGTTTTATTCGTCAAGGTTGAACATTTGTTATGCTGAACTGTTAACGGGTTAGGAATAACAATGACTTTATCATTATGCTTCCAATGTAGTTCTTTGTCTTCTTTCGTCAATACTACTATTTTATCATATCCCTTAATGAAGATGCGATAGTCCAAAAAGTCACCTACCCACGCTGACAACTTCTCGAACCATCCGTTGGCTGCTAATTGACGATAATTTGACGTAAAATGTATCTCTCTGACAAATGAAGGATTTGAAGCAACCTTCATCCTCGGAACAAAGTTCTTCTCCGAAGTTCCTGTAGAAATCACGATGTCGGGGCTGATAGTATTAAGGAATTGTTGTAGTTTCCTTTTATGCTCCCTTCGCTTGACAAAGATTCCTTTCAACACGTGAAGCCTCGACTTCCAGTCGTCCTCAAAGTAGTTCACATCCAGGTCCACCAAGTGTACTTTCTCTGAGATGGGCAGAACGGGCTTGGGCCGTTTGTTGTCCGTCACAACAATCCATACCTCGTTGCCTTCGATGTCCGCCAGTGCATTAGCCTTGGCAACGGTAATGCGCTGGATGCCTCCTGCATGGCAGACACTATCTGTACAATAAACGATTCTCATTTTAACGATAACGGGAACGTCAACGATAACGATAACCTCAACCTTCTTCTAACCCTTAGTCAACCAAATTTATGCTTTCTCTATTCGGCACGTGTGTGTCTTCTGCTCCTTGTCATAGTTGATACCTACAAGCAGCAGGTGGTCAGCATTGGGCTTGACCTTGTCAGGATATTGCTTACGTTTAATCTGACTAATGGCCGTGTCAGCATCCTTGTTATACTTTAGTTCAAGGACGATGGCCGGCGAATCCACATTCTTCCTTGGTATCAGTACCAAGTCAGCAAAGCCTTTGCCTGTAGGGAACTCTCGATGAATGACATAGTCGTTCTTGGCATAATAGTAGGCGATTGACAGCACACAGGCCAAAGAGTTTTCATTATTATAGCTCAAAATACTGGTATTCTCGTCATGTGCTGCATCTACGCCTTGCGCTACAGCATCCGCATCACCGTTAAGAGTTGCCTGCAATAGTTGACGCGATTGTTCAATAGCCTTTGTTACATGCTGCCACTTGTTGCTTCTTACAGCATTCACCATCTCGCCAGCCACCTCACGATTGGGGATATAACATTCTTTCGTTCTGC
>FLNV01001626.1_pt1 | contig 30630 bp, 27 predicted proteins | sample 1140351 | NCBI WGS metagenome assembly FLNV01 (sample SAMEA3878207, study PRJEB12797) | bioreactor metagenome | biome: Moose rumen | place: Sweden | collected 2011-10
CCATCATCCCGCAATACGCTGATTGCCATCAAGATGTGGACGGCATTGCCCATACGCCTTTCGACTTGATGGTCTATCCGGGCGCCGACGGCGACTTCACCTTGTATTACGACCACGGCGACGACAAGGATTACGACGCGAACAACATGAGGGTGCGATTCCGCGCCACGCGGCAAGGCAACGTCTACTTCGCCAACATCTATCCCGCCGAAGGCAGTTTCACGATGGCCACGCGCAACGTCACGCTCAAGTTCGTGGCCTCCGACGTTCCCGAACACGTTTTTTGCAACGGCGAGGAAATCGATTGGACTTACGACGGCAACGACTTCTGCTTGGTGGTGCCTCTGCCCGAAAGCCAATGGAACGAGCGAGCCGACATCCGTGTGGAATACGCGCCGACCGGCACCCTCGACCTGACCGACGGCATCATGGGCCACCAACGCCGTGCCGCCAAAGCCATCGCCGGACTGAAGAACCGTAAGGCCGGTATCGTCCTCAACGATGCCTTGGGACTGTTTGGAAGCATGGGCCAGAAGGTGACCTACGCTCCCAACACGCTGAGAGAGAGCGTTGAACAATTCCGCGAATACTTCCGCGACCTTGATAATTCGTTGGAAGGGATGGACCTGAAAGACGAGGACAAGGCTTGGTTTAAGGAACAAGTCCTCTGCCATTAAGGAATGCGCTCATACACCGTCGCCACGCGGCTCACATTGTACACTTTCATCGTGACACGGTCGCCCTTTTGTTCCGAGGGGAATTTGGTGGAGGCGTCAATGTTGCCGAAGCCGCCGAAAGCAGGGTCATCAGTAGTGAGAATGATTTGATAATCACCTGTTTGCCGCACGGGGATTTCGTAATCGGGGATGGAACGGAAGCCCCAGTTGAAGACGAAAATCAGGTTGCCGCGCTCATAGACGACGGTCTTGTTTTCCTCGTCGGCCTGAAGCATCCATGCGGGCGGCGTTTGCATCACGGGATGGCTTTTCACGAAATCAAGCATGGCCTTGTCGAACTCGCCCATGAAGCGGTATTTCAGGTTCGGGTTATCCACCAACGACCACTGGCGGCGGGCGTATTGGTAGCTCCAGCCGTTGTCAAAGCGCGGGAAGTCAATCCATTCGGGGTGGCCGAACTCGTTGCCCATGAAGTTGAGCCAAGCCTCGCCGCCCAAGGTGAGCGTGAAGAGGCGGATCATTTTGTGCAAGGCGATGCCACGGTCTATGGTCATCGAGGGCGTATCTATACTCATGGCGGTGTACATCTCGGCCCCCATCAGGCGGAACGCGATGGTCTGGTCGCCCACCAAGGCTTGGTCGTGGCACTCTGCGTAGGCCACCGTCTTGGTCTGCGGCAGGTGGTTGGTCATGGTGAAGAAAAACTCGTTCATGCTCCACTGCGCCTCGGGTTGGTCCTTCAGCACCTTGATCCAGAAGTCTGGCAGGCCCATGCCCAAGCGGTAGTCGAAGCCCATGCCGCCGTCGGCAATCGGGTGGCAAAGTCCCGCCATCCCGCTCACGTCCTCGGCAATGGTGACGGCCTGCGGGTTCAGTTCATGGCACAAGGTGTTGGCCAATTGCAGATAAGTGACCGCGTCGGCATCCACGTTGCCGTCGAAATACTTCCACGGGCTGTCGATGACAAGGCCGTTGCCGTGGTCGAGATAGAGCAGCGAGGTTACGCCGTCGAAGCGGAAGCCGTCGAAGCGGAAGTCCTCTAACCAGTAGCGCACGTTGGAGAGCAGGAATTGCAGTGTCTCCGTCTTGCCGTAGTCGAACAGCTTGGAGTCCCAAAGGTTGTGGTTGCCGCGCTCGCCCGAATGCAGATACTGGTGGTCGGACCCGTCGAACAGGTTGATGCCCTCTCGGATGTTCTTCACCGTGTGGGAATGCACCAAGTCCATGATGACCAACAGGCCCATACCGTGCGCTGTGTCAATGAGTTCCATCAGGTCTTCGGGCGTACCGAAGCGCGAACTCGGCGCGAAGAAATTGGAAACGTGGTAGCCAAACGAGCCGTAATAAGGATGCTCGGCGATGGCCATGAGCTGGACGGCGTTGTAGCCGTCCGCCTTGATGCGCGGCAGGATGTTTTGGGTGAACTCCTTATAAGTCCCTACCCTTTCGGTCTCTTGCGCCATGCCGACGTGCGCCTCGTAAATCAGCAGCGGCTCGTTTTTCGGTTGCGGCGCGGCGTGCTTATATAGATAAGGTGTAGGCGGGTTCCAGAACTGGCCGTCGTAGTCCTTGGTACCCTCGTCCTGAATCACGCGCTTGATATAGACGGGAATGCGCTCATGCTCACCGATTTGCGACTGCACCAACACCTTCAGTTTGCTGCCATGCGTTAGGCGACGGGCAAACTCGCTGTCGGGCAAAAAGATTTCCCAGATGCCGTTGCCGACGTTCTCTAAGGGGAACTCGTAGCGGTTCCAGCCGTTGAAGTCGCCCATGAGCGAGAGGTAATGCGCGGCGGGTGCCCATTCGCGGTACCACCAGCCGTGGCGACGCTTGTCGTAGTTGAAGCCCAGGAACTGGTGCGCCGAGGCGAAGGCCTTGAGGCTACCGAAGCGGTTCTTGATGTCGTTCAGCCGTTGTTCGTAGCGGTTGTGGCGGTCGTCAACGACTTGCGCGACGGGGGCGAGCCATGGGTCGTTTGTTACGAGAGGGAGCATAGTGTTATTCTTTTTTGCAAAATTACCAAATTCTCCTCAATTCCAAGCGTTTTGGAAAACTATCTCCCCCGAATCCAAATCCATGACCTTCGTTTCCGAAGGCTCCAAATGCAGGGAATGGACCTCGGAGGCGAAGTCGTTCATGTCAAACTCGTTGGCTTTGCGTTTTCCCATCAAGGCCAAGGCATCATGCGGAATCTTCACTTCCATATCGCGGCTCTCGGTGCGATGGAAATTGACCACCACAAGTAGCCGCTCCGACTCGGAATGGCGCAAAAAAGCATACACAAACTGCGGGTCGAAGTTGGAGTACCACGGATTGCACCACATCAAGTCATAGAACCTGCCTTCGCTGATGGCGGAATGTTCTTGTCTGAAACGCAGCAGGTTACGGTAATAGCCAAACAAGCGTTGCTGCCGCTCATCGAACTGGCCGACATCGAATTGGCCTCCGTTCATCCATTGCTGGTGCTGCGGCATGTGACAGTAATCAAAAATGGAAGTGCGCCCGTCATCGCCACTATAGCCAACAGCACCAATGGCAGTTTCCCCACTTTCTTGGCCGTTGTAAACCATGAACGGCCCTGTGTTCATCAAAGCAGAAAGTGCCACGGAAGGCAAGGCGGCAAAGGCATCGCCCACAAACTGCGACGAAGCCAAACGCTTCTCGTCGTGGTTTTCCATAAAGCGCAGCATGTGTGGGTCGAGGTCGTGCAAATCCTTCCAAACCTGACTGATTTCCTTCGCTTCGTGGCCGTGACAAAGGATGTTTTCCAAGGTGTTGTAAAGCCCCACTTTGTCGTAAAGATAATCGAAGCCCGCCTCAAGGAAAGGCTTGTAAAGTGCTGGTTGATAGATTTCTGCAATCATCATGGGCTGGTATTCCTTCCGCAATTCGGCGATAACCCATTGCCAGAAGGCCACAGGAACCATCTCGGCCATATCCACACGGAAGCCATCCACTTGTTTGGCACACCAAAAACGCAGGATGCTCAAGCATTTTCTCCCAAGTGTCGTGGCAATCATAGTTCAATTTAACCGTGTCGTACCAGTCGTTAATGCTCGGGTTGGGCGCGAAGACGTTGTTGCCAGTTGCCTTAGCGGGGTTTTCCTCGTAAGGCGCAACGGTCACCGAGTCTTCGTCTTTTATAGATTCCTTACGCTGCGCGTGGAATGACATAAAAGACGAAGGCAAAACTAAAGGTTGTCCCTCGCAATAATAGAAATTGCAGGCATCGAAGCCCTTGTTTTGTCGTGCCAAATGATTGGGAATGAAGTCGATAATCACCTTCATGCCGTGCTGATGGATACGCCCGACCAAACGCTCGAAGTCGGCCATCGTGCCCAAATCGGGGTCAACGGCACGATAGTCGGTGATGGCATAGGGAGAGCCTGCCCTTCCCTTGGTGATGTCGGGATGCGTGCCTGTGCTTTCCGAGGCATGTTCCAAAATGCCCGTCAGCCAGATGTGTGTGATGCCCAAGTCGCTGATGGCGCTGAGCGCACAGTCGTCGATGTCGTTGAAAGTGCCGCAGCCATTGTCGGCCTTGCTGCCGTTGAAAACAAAGCCGGTTTGCTTGTTTCCGAAGAGTCGTACGAAGAGTTGGTAGATGTTCATAGCGCAAAATTATGTTTTTTTGTGCAAAGTCATATCGTTTATCAAAAAAGTATCGTATTTTTGCGCAAAATTATACAAACATATACAAAATGTGTACGACAACATTACATTTGCGCCTTGAGCAAGACGTGAAGGAACAAGCCACCGACGTCTTCGAGCAATTGGGACTGGACTTGCCCACCGCCATCCGCATCTTCCTGAAAAAGTCGATTGCCGAGGATGGAATGCCTTTTGAACTGAAAAACAACCGTTCCGACTGGGACAGGATGCCTTGCAGCTGGACGGTTGACGAGTTGAAGGAACAAGTTGCCATCAGCATGAAACAGATAGAATTAGGCCAAGTCGTTCCTGCCGACGAAGCCTACAAACATTTCATGGATTTCGACTATGCAAGTTAACTGGACCCCCCAAGCCATAGAGATGGGCGACTCCATCCTGCGCTATACAGCCAACACTTTTGGGAAAGCCCAAGCCGACAAACTGAAAGTGGCTTTTGCCCAACTTGCGAGCCGTTTGGAAGCCTTCCCTTACACAGGCACGGTGGAACCTTCTCTGGATGATTTACCATTGGAGTATCGTTTCATCCCCATTTTCAAGGTATTAAAGGTGATCTACCATGTCGCCGACGACGAACACTTGTATATAGTTGCCGTTTGGAATTGCCGACAAAGTCCATACGAGCTAAGAAACCTTCTTTCAAGCCATTAATCATGGGAAATAAATCGTTGCTTCTCTTTGTTTGGGTTCTACTCAGCCAAGTGCTTTCCGCCCAAGTGCAGCCCACATGGGAATCCATCAACGGGCGGGGCTATCCGCAATGGTTCGCCGACGCCAAATTGGGCATCTTCATCCATTGGGGCGTGTATTCCGTGCCCGCCTATGCCAGCCTCGAAGGTTACGCGGAATGGTACTATCGCGGCCTGATGACCAACGACGACCGCAAGGCTTTCCAAGAGCGCGTTTACGGCAAGGACTTTCGGTATGAGGACTTTGCGCCGAGGTGGAAGGCCGAGCTTTGGAATCCCGACGAATGGGCGGAGCTGTTCCAAAAATCGGGGGCGAAGTATGTGCTTTTGGTCTCGAAGCACCACGACGGCTTCTGTCTCTGGCCGAGCGAATATGCGCCCGGGTGGAACTCCGTCGAGGTGGGACCGCACCGCGACATCTGCGGCGAACTGACCGAAGCCGTGCGCAAAAAAGGCCTCAAGATGGGCTTCTACTATTCCCTGCCCGAATGGACAAGTCCCCTCCACCGCTGGTATGAAGACCCTGACGAAAACATCACGGAATATGTTGACACGCACATGATTCCGCAGTTCAAGGAACTGATTACCAGATACAAGCCCACCATCCTCTTCACCGATGGCGAGTGGCGCAACACGGCGGAGCAATGGCACGCCACGGAACTGATTTCGTGGTACTACAACACCGTGGACAGCGATGCCATCGTCAACGACCGCTGGGGCAGCGGACAGCAGCACGGCTTCCGCACGCCCGAATACAGTGCGGGCATCACGCTCACCGACCGCCCTTGGGCCGAATGTCGCGGCTTGGGACGCAGCTTCGGCCTCAACCGCAACGAGCCTTTGGAGAATTACCTGACTTCCGACGAACTCATCCGGCATTTCGCCGTCCTCGTGGCGGCGGGCGGTGGCATGACGCTCAACGTGGGACCCGCCGCCGACGGCAAAATCCCGCTCTTGCAACAAGAAAGGCTTTTAGACCTCGGCAAGTGGCTCGAAACCAACGGGGAAGCGATTTACGGCACACGACCCTACAAGAAGTTTTACGAGATGAAGCCCGTCAAAGTGGAACGCACTGACCAAGCAATTGACTTCGACTGGAAACGCAACTCACCCGACCCATCCATCAGCTGCGACCACTTCAAAGCGCATTGGCAGGGCGTGTTTACCAGCGACGACGACACCTATACCTTTGAAATCGAGGCCGATGACTACGCCAAACTCGTCATCGACGGCAAAACCATCATCGCCGACACACGCCAAGCCAACACAGGCAAAATGAAACTCGCCCAAGGCCAACACGACATCGAGGTGATTTACGAAGAAAACGAACTCGAAGCCACGATTGCCCTCTATTGGTCGTCGAAAAAGATGGAACGACAGGTGATGACAGGCTTCCAGTTGGGCGCAATGCTGCCCACGATGGGCCTGAAGGCGACCTACACCTGCGAGCAACCTTCTGTGTGTTACACGCAAGGCAAAAACGCACTCTACGCCATTGCCTTAGATTATCCTGAAGACCAGTTGGTGTTGGACATCGACGAGCCTTCGGAAAAGATGAAAATACGGCTTTTGGGCTGCCCGAAATCCTTGCCTTGGACTTACAAGGACGGTCGGCTCATCATCGACACAAGCAGACTGAAACACAGCGACATCCGCTGCTCGGGCGCATGGGTGTTCAAGATGAAATGAAAAAAAGCGGCGATTGCCGCTTTTTCTATCTTAGTCCGTCAGTTCCTTCAAGCCCTGGTAGCCAAGGATGCGGCTCGTGCCTTTCGGCATCCGCTTGACATAGAAGCGCTCGTCCTCCTGCACAAACTTGAAATGCAGCAGGTCGCCCTTCGGAAAGCAATCAATGGCCTTGTAACGTTTCCACCGCGACTGGTACGCAAAGTCGGAAGTCTTCGTGAACGACATCGACCTCCCGCCCTTAAGGATGCTTTGCTTGGTAAAACCATCGAAATAGTTACGATTGCCCCACTTGCCCACAAACTGGCCTGGATCCTTCAAGTCGTACACCTTCACCTTGAAGGTCTTGGCACTCTTCGGCTCAATCTCAAGCACCTTCTGGAGCACCACATCCTTGCCTTCCATGGCCTCCAAATAAAGCCATTGGAAGCGGTTCGTCGTGGTTTCCCAAATGGGCGTGAAGTGAACCATCGCCGTGATCGAGTCGTTCACCTGCATAACATAGTCGCCTTGCAGGGTACGGTAAAACTGCATCACATCCTCTTCGGTAAACTTGTTGCCTTTCTGCGCAAATCCGCTGAAAGCCAAAAGGAAAGCAGACATAATCAATGCAAATCTTTTCATATCGAAATCAAATTTTACTTGTTTTATGTTCCAAAGGCACAAAAAGCAATCAGAACGACAAAGTCAGGCCCAAGGTAGGCAGGATGGGCAGTTGGCGTGCCACGTCGTGGGTGATAATGTTGACATAGAACACGTTGTCGCGGTTGTAGAGGTTGGTCACGCTCAGGTCGGCTTCCAAGACGATGTTTTCCGTAAAGAAGAACTTGCGCTTCGCGTCGATGTCGAAACGGTGGTAGGTGGGCAGGCGGCCTTCGTTCAGATCACCAAAGAGCACGCCCATCTCGCCGTTGGTGGTGGTGTAGTCGAAATTGATGCCGTCCTGGAAGGAGTAATACTCATAGAAGCCTTGCACCTGCGTGAACGGGAAGCCGCTGCCGAAGTTCCAGCGTCCGCTGAACTCCCACTGTCGCTTGCTGCCTGCCGTATAGGTCAAAATGAGGTTGATGTTGTGGCGACGGTCGAAGTGGGGCGCGTAGGTGGTCAGCTGCACGCCGTCCTCGACGGCCTTCTCATATTCTCTCGTCACGAAGCCCAAGGCGTAGACGGCCCAAAGATACCAATGCTTGTCCTCGTATTTCAGCGACACGTCGAAGCCGTAGGCATCGCCCGTCTCCTTGGTGAAGTCTTTCTTCAGCAGGTCGGGGATATCGGAGTTCTGTTGCGTGTCGGCGTAAATCTTGTTGCGATTGATGTTGGTCAGCTGCACGAAGTCTTTCCAATAGCCTTCCAAATTGACCGTCATGTTGTTGGTCAGGTCAAACTCGCCGCCGATGATGAAGTGGTTGGCCTTTTGCAGATAGCTGGTGATTTCCTTGCCGTCGTAGGTCTTGGGCAGGTTGTCGATACCCGAAAGGAAACCGTAGAACAGGTTGACCACGTCGCGGTCGCTGGTGGCTGCCACGAAGTTTTGCGAATACATGCCGGCGGCGGCCTTCAGGCGCAGGCGGTCGGTGGCGTTGTATTTGACGGCCAAACGCGGCTCGGGCGAAATGTCGGGCAACGAGGCATACCATTGCAGGCGGAAACTGGGTTCGAGCAAGAACTTGCCCAATACGGCCTTGTATTTGACATACATGCCAATCTCGGTGGAGTTGAGCTTGGCGCCGATCTTATTGTGTCCGTAGACGCTGTAGGTGAGATAATCCGTCGTGTAGCCCAACATCTCGATACCGTATTTCAAGGTGTTCTTGCCCATGAACTGGCTGAAGTCGAAGCCCATGTTGAAGCCGTTGATGTTGCTGTAACGGTCGGGGTTGTCGGCTTCCTTCATCCTTGAGGTGTAGCTCGAATAGGCGATGTTGCCCTCAATCATCACGGGGGCCTTGCCGGGGATGACGAGGAAATTGGTGCCCCCGCCAAACGAGTTCCAGCCGAAGTCGGATAGCGACATGTAGTTGTTCACCTGGTCGTTGAACGAGAAGCCGAACAGGTTGACCTTGCTGCCGTTGGGGGCGTTGAGCGACACCTTGCCGTAGATGTCCTGGAAATTGAAAGGCAATCCGCTTTCGGAAGCGTAGGCATACAAGGCTTTGCTGGTTTGCTCCAAATAGGAGTTCTTGGCCGAAACGATGAACGAGGCCGTGGCGCCATCGGGGGTCTTGGCCTTCTTCAGCGGGCCTTCAATCATCACCTTGGCGCCGAAGGTGTTGCCGCCAATCTTACCGGCGATGCGTTTCTTGTTGCCGTCGCGGGTGGTGATGTCCATGATCGACGAGATGCGACCGCTGTATTCGGCGCCGAAGCCGCCCGTATACACATCGGCGTTGCGGATGATGTCGGTGTCGAACACCGAGAACAGGCCGATGGAATGGAACGGGTTGTAGATCACCATGCCGTCGAGGAGCACCTTGTTCTGAATGGGCGATCCACCACGGATGTAGAGCTGGCCGCCTTGGTCTCCGGTGAAGATGACACCCGGCACCACTTGCAGGTATTGCGCGAAGTCGGCCTGACCGCCCACGCTCGGGATCTTCGTTATCGTCTTGGGCGTCACGGTGATGACCGAGGTCTTGGTCTCGGTGCGCGCCTCAATCTTGTCGGCGGTGATGGTCACCGTTTCAAGCTGTTGGCTGGTCTCCTTCAGGAAATACTTGCGGCTGATGCTCTCACCCTTGGCGAGCGTGAAGGTCTCCGACACGGTGTCGTAGCCCACGCTGGTAATCAGCAGGGTATACCTCCCGTCGGGGATGCGGTTGATGTTGAAATAACCGTTTTCGTTGGTCGACCCTCCGAAAGTGGTTCCCTTCAGGTAGACATTGGTGAACATCATCGGCTCACCCGTAGATTCCTCATACACAAAGCCTTTGATGGTGTTGTCTTGGGCGAAAGCAGCCGTGGCTGACACGAGGAAAAACATGGCTGCGAAAAACAGTCTCGACAATTGGCGGTGATTCATGGCGCAATACATTCAAAATTTGTTGATACCTTATTAAAAAGAAGGTGCAAAGTAAACAAATAATCGTGAACCATCAGCCATTTTCAGCGAAAAAAAGCAAAAAAAGTCCTTTTCAATGGCTTCACAGGTTGTGACAAACCGGACTCTCCACCCATTCGGTCGCCACATTCTGCGAGAAAGGCCACCAATGCCGCTTGTGCTTTTCCGCCTCATGCTGATAGAGCAACACGCTGGCAGTCAGGGCCAACACAAGCAACAGCACCCGCCAGCCTTCCTTGAGGGGTAAGAGCGCGATGCCGATGACGATGAGCACCATGGGCCACAGGCGATAGGCGACCTTCCAACTGAAATCGATGGTCCCGATGGAGGCCAAAAGTGCGACGACGCCAATGAAGATGACGACAAGCCCCAAAAACAGGTTCCTGCTTTTCATGACTTCTTGGAATTAAAGGGGATGATGAGCAACAAGCCCAACACGATGAGTAGGACCGGCCAGGCCGTACGCCAAGAGATGGCGGGCACATATTGATGCAGAAGGCCCAAGGCACCCACGCCGATGAGGATTAGTCCGGCGGCAAGGCTGCCTTTGTTCTTTTTTGGCGTTGCCGACGGGTCGGTCATGACAAAACTTCCGTCTTCGCCCACGATTCCCGATCCGTTGCCGGCGGGCATCACAATCCAGAGGACAACGTAGAGCCAAAATCCCACGCTGAACGCCAAGAACGCGAAAGCGAAAAGCACCCTGACGAGGGCCACGTCGATGTCGAAATAGTTGGCCAAGCCTGCGCACACGCCACCAATCACCTTGTTTTGCGTGTCTCTTTGAAGTTTCTTGTTCATCTTTGATTCGTTTTTAAGGGTTGATTTCCTGTATGCTTATCAAACATTGTGCAAAAGTCGTCGTTTTTGCCGAAAAAACGTCCATCATCCTTGGGTTGTAACCTTGCAACTTCGTGGACGGGCAAAAAAAAGCCGCTCCGAAGAGCGGCCACTGACCATGAAAAAAACAAATATATTCAATGAAAACACTCTTTATTTCTTCACGACGAACTTTTCGGTCTTCACTACCCTGCCGCCAATCAGCAAGTTGCAGAAATAGATGCCCTCGTTGAGGTCGGCCACCGAGAAGGCGACTTGGCCTTGCATGGCACTCAGGGGCTGACGCATCACTTCTTGGCCGAGCAGGTTGCACACGGCGACGGAGGCGTTGGCAGCTGACGAAAGGTCGTAGTCGAAACGCACCATCGACGAAGCCGGGTTGGGATAGGCGTGGCCCAAGTTGCAGCGCACCATCTGGTTGAGGCCCGTGCCCGACTTGTGGAAACGGACGATGACGCTGACGCAATCGTCGGGGGTGTTCATGTCGAAAATGGAGTACTTCACCACGACGTCGCCATAGACCTCTTCGTCATACATGGCATGCACCGAAAGGTCCTCGTCGGAAAGCGTGTTGGCGGCGACCGTCACGGCACGCGGGGTGACCATCGTTTCGGGCAAATAGCAGCTGCCCCAGCAGAAATAGTTCATGACCCCGTCCAGATCCGAGATGACCTCCTTCGAAAGCATGACCTCCTGGTCGACATTCGCGAGGTTCCTCACTTGGAAATGCTGGATGTATTCGCCGTAAGACTCCGTTTCGCAAACGATCTCTTCGTTGTGGGAGAAGACGATGCCATCCAATTCGAGCTGCAAGGTTTGTGCCGATACGCAACCGATTGCAGCCAACAACATTAAGGTAAAAATAGATTTCTTCATCATAGTGCGAACATTTAAAATTGAACTTCCATTGCTTTTCGAACTGCAAAATTGCAAAACTTTTTCCAATCCCGCAACATATTTATTGCCATTTTTTGAAAAATGCCTAATTTTGTGCTTGAAAATCCAACATCAAAACCATCATTCAAATGAAAAAGTCTACTTTGATTGTCGCATCTTTACTGATGCTTTTCTCGCTGAGAGCCAATGCCCAAGACGGGCGTGTCTTGTTACTTGAGAGCTTCACCAACACGGGTTGCGGGCCATGTGCTGCCTACAATCCCGCGATGGACGCCCTCATCGCCGCCAACCCCGACATCATCGCGGCCATCAAATACCATGTGAACTGGCCGTCGGCTGTCGACCCGATGTATCTCCACAACACGACGGAAAACGGTGCCCGCACCAGCTACTATGGCGTGAACAGCGTACCGCATGTGGTCATCGACGGCAACCATTTCTCGGGTAGTCCTAACCAACTCAACCAAAATGTAATCAACCAGTTGCAAGCCGTTGCACCGCATTTGGAGATGCGCTTGTCATACGTCGTTGACGAAGCCGCAAACACCATCACCGTCAACGTGATGGGCAGGGCCTTGGACGACATCGAAGGCAACCTCCGCCTGCATGTCGGCGTCATCGAGCGCGAAATCCACTTCAACTCGGCTCCAGGTTCCAACGGCGAGCGCGACTTCTACAGCGTGATGAAGAAGATGCTGCCCTCGGCATCGGGCACCAACCTTGGCAACGGCATGGCCGCCAACGACTATTTCGCCTACACCTTCACCTGGGAATTGGCCAACATCTACGACATGAGCCAATTGGATGCCATCGCATGGGTGCAGAACCTCAACTCGAAAGAGGTGTACCAAGCCTGCAAGTCGAGCCAAAGCCTTGAGCCTTTCTATGGCAACGAGGCGGCGGCCAACGACATCAGCAACGTGAAGGGCGTCAGTTGCAGCGGCGAGGCCCATCCCATGTTCGTGCTGACCAACTTCGGCAGCAACGCCCTGACCTCCGCCGAGATCGAACTGCGCATCAACGGCGAATCGCTGAAGACCGTGGCATGGAGCGGCAATTTGGCCACCTTTGCCTCAGAGACCGTCGACTTGGGCGAAATCAACTTCCCCGTTGAGAGCGAGAACCTGCTGGAAGTGAGCATCGTTGCCGTCAACAACGGCGACGACGAAGTCCCAGCCAACAACACGGCTTCGCGCGTCATCAAAGGCGCACCCGAAACCGTAGGCAAGGTACTGAAGCTCACCATCCGCACCGACAACCGTCCACAGGAAACCACTTGGAAGGTGACCAACATGGCCACGGGACAAGTCGTCATCGAAGGCGGACCTTACGACGAGGCCAACCACGCCTACACGGAGACCCTTGAAATCACGGGCGACGGCTGCTACGACTTCACCATCTACGACGCCGGCGGCGACGGCTTCGGCGACGGCAACGGCTTGTATGGACTGAAAGCCGGTGGCACCACCCTCTTCTCGGGCAGCGCGTTCGGCGATTCGGAAAGCAACGAGTTCAACTATGAAGTGTCGGCTGCCGTCGGCGAAGCCACCGACAACGGCACCAGCATCTTCCCCAACCCCACTTCGGGCTTGCTCAACATCGTCGGCGACGGCGAGCAAACGGTCACCATCTATAACATGGCCGGACAGCGCGTCTTCGAAGGCGTGAGCAAAGGCCAGCTCCAACTCGACATGAAACGCTTCGGCGCAGGCATCTACGCCATCAAGGTCGGCAACGAAACACAAAGAGTTGTGGTAAGATAATGCTCATATACAAGCATTTAGCAAAAACTGACTCCACCAACGCCTACCTGCAACGCCAGCAGTCGGAGGCCGACATCCGCAACTGGGTAGTCAGTGCCGACGAGCAGACCGCAGGCAAGGGCATGGGGAGCAACGGATGGGAAAGTGAGGCGGGCAAGAACCTCACTTTCTCTTTGGCCTTAGACGCGAGCTTCCTGCCCGCCGCGAGGCAGTTCCTCCTGTCGGAAGCCGTGGCTTTGGGCATCATTGATGTGTTAGACAAATTGTTGTCAAACAGTCTTGAAGGCATGTCATTCCTTGCCGAGGCTGTGCGATTGGAATCTATGCCTTCAAAGCCCGCCGATAAGCTCCACATCAAATGGCCCAACGACATCTATTTTGGCAACCGAAAACTCGCCGGCATCCTCATCAACAGCACCATCAAGGCCGACAAGATGGACACCTCCATCATCGGCATCGGCTTGAACGTCAACCAGATGAAGTTCCAAGACTGGCCCACGCATCCGATTTCGCTTAGGCAAATCACAGGCCAGACTTACGACTTGCAGCCTTTGTTGGAGCAAATCGCGGAAGGCATATATAATAAGGTGGAAATCCTGAAAACCGACCCCTCCACCATCGAGCGGGAATACTTGGAGCGGCTGTTCCGTTACCGCACTTGGGCGGACTACGAAGTCGGCAAGGAAACCTTGCGGCTGTTCATGACGGGCATCGACCCGTTTGGAAGGCTGCAAGTCGTTGACGAGAAAAACAAAGCCTATTGCTTTGATGTTAAGGAGATTAGGTTCCTTGTCTAATCACCCCACTTGTCGCTCCAAGCCTGCTGGTCGTTGCGCCATTCCTTGAGCGACTGGAGGTCTTCCTCGGTGACGTATTTCTCTTCCACGGCCTTTTGGATCAGCGTCTCGTAGTTCGACAAGGTGAACAACTGGCAATCCTTGGCCTCGAAGTTCTGCTTCGCGACGTCCATCTGGTAGGTGAAGATGGCCACCATGCCCTTGACGATGGCGCCAGCCTCGCGCAAGGCATCAACGGCCATGAGGCTCGACTTGCCCGTTGAGACCAAGTCCTCGACGACCACCACCGTCTGGCCCGCATCGATGACACCTTCAATTTGGTTCTGCATCCCGTGCGACTTCTTCTCGGAGCGCACATACACAAACGGGACGCCCAACTCCTGCGCCACCAACGCGCCTTGGGCGATGCCACCCGTGGCCACACCCGCAATCACGTCGGGCTTGCCGAAGTTTTGCATGATCTTCTCCACAAACTGTTGGCGGATATAGGTCCTCACCACAGGATAGGAAAGGGTGACGCGGTTGTCACAATAGATGGGGCTTTTCAGTCCCGAAGCCCAAGTGAAAGGTGCCTTCGGGCTGAGTTTCACGGCCTTGATTTGCAGCAGATGCTGGGCCAATGTCAATGCTGAATCGTCGTATTTCATGGAAATGTGTATTTTTGTCGCTTGAAAACATCATTCAAAAACGGCTACAAATGTACAAGATTTTTCACGAAAACAAAGCATTGATTTTCCCAAAAATCGACGGCGACACCTTGGATTTCGACGCAACAGTCCAAGAATCTGACAGATACGACGCAGAACTTTTGTGCGAATTTCTTCCCGATTGGCTCGCCGACCGCGACCCGGGCGACACTTTCATCCACGAAGTGGGCGAAAACGCCGTGGCCTCGGCCTTGAAAACGACCTTTAGGATGGCACCTGCGGCGGGCGGCATCGTCGCGAAAGACGGCAAGTTCGTCGCCATCATCCGCCACGGCATCCCCGACCTGCCCAAGGGCCATATAGAAAAAGGTGAGACACCCGAAAAGGCCGCCCTGCGCGAAGTGGAAGAAGAGACGGGTATTGGCAAATTGCAGATAGTCAAAGCGTTGCCATCCTCTTGGCATTGCTACCAAGTGGGCGACGAATGGCGGCTGAAACGCACCCATTGGTATCTGCTGGCGACCGAAGCCGACCTCCAGTCCAAGCCGCAAACCGAGGAAGGCATCACGGAAATAAAACTCATTGGAGATGAAGAAGTTGATGCGTTCTTGAGAGAAACTTTCCGCTCGATTGGTGAAATTTTGGGAGGAGATTTACGTCAAGTCGCAACAAAGTAATACTTTTGCAGGCGAAAAAAGGACGCGAGGCTGCGAGACACGGGACTTCGGGACATTCCGTCTCGCGTCACGTGTCCCGAAGTCTCGAGTCAAAAAATAAGACCAATGAAAAGAATAGCCGTATTCCCCGGTTCCTTCGACCCCATCACCTTGGGGCATCGCAGCATCGTCCTCCGCGCCTTGCCCATGTTCGACGAAATCTACGTCGCCGTCGGCATCAACATGGAGAAACGTTCCACCTTCGATTTAGCCGACCGCATCCGATGGTGCGAGGCAGTCTTCAAAGATTACCCACAAGTTAAGGTGGAGAGCTACCAAGGCCTCACCGCCGACTTCTGCAAAAAAGTGGGTGCCAACACCATCATCCGTGGCTTGCGCTGCGGCAGCGACTTCGAGTACGAGAACATGATCGGCCACGCCAACAAACGCCTTCATCCTGAGCTAGAAACCATCTTTTTGCTCACCGAGAGCGAGTTGGTGGGCGTATCGTCGAGCGTCGTGCGCGACATCTACAAGAACGGCGGCGACACTTCGAAGTTCCTGCCCGAAGAGGTGAAACTGCCCGAGAAGCAATAATTCAGCCCTTTTCGCGTTTCAAGCGTATGAAACGATGGATTTTCACTACATTTTTCGTTTTGCTCTTCGTTGCAGCGAGCGCTCAGAACGTGACCATTACCGGTCGAAGCAACAAGACCAATACCTTGATTCGGCTTTTCGCCTACGAAGACCTCATCAACGACTACGGCACCTTGATTGACCAAGGCCAGACCGACGAAAAAGGCAACTTCATCCTCGAAGGCTCGGTGAAACAGGTGCTGCCCGCCCGCATCTATGTCGGCTTGGAGTATGTTGACCTCATCATTTGTCCCAACGCCACTTACGACATCGAAATCATCGTTCCCGAGCAGAAAGAGAACGTTTCCTATTTCGAGAAAGAGCTGCCCACCATCCGAGTGAAACGCGCCACCGACAAGGGCCTGTACCGGCAAGTCGTCCTTTCGGAGGAGATCTTCAACAGCTACCTCATCGAGCATTTCAACCAGATCTATCGTGGACGGCAGGTGCGCTACTTGGACTCGATACAAAACACCATCGACCGCGAGTTGCCCGACCTGAAATCAGACTATGTGAAGAACCACATCCGCTACAAGACGGCGGCTATCCGACTGGCTATCAGCACCGACGGCGGCAAAAAGACCATCAAGGACTACTTTGACGGGCAGCCTGTGCTTTACACGCAAAGCGCCTACGTCGACCTCTTCAAGGAACTATTTGACGGCTATTTCAACGGCGCATCATACGACAGCCACCTGCTCAACGAAGCCTTTGCCGAGGGCCCGGTGGCCTTCAGACAATACCTTGCCACAGAGCCCTTTATGGCCCGCAACCCACGAATCGCCGAACTCATCACCATCTGCAACCTGCAAAAGCTCTGCTACGGCGACCGCAGCGCAAGCCACCTCGCCAAAAACCACCTCAATTATATCAAGGCGCAGACGAGATACGCCGAGCACAAGGCCATCGTCGGTGACTTCTTCGCGAAGTTGAACCGCCTTGCCTCGGGTGCGCCGGCCACCGACTTCACGCTGAAAGACAGCAACGGCAACGACATCAGCCTCTCCGACTTCAAGGACCGCTTGGTGCTGTTGCAGTTCGTCGACGGCATGTCGCCCGTCGCCGAGCGGCAGTTTGGCGAGTTGCGCAGCCTGCACCAACAATGGCAGGACAGCGTGCAGATCCTCACCATCGCCACGCACGACAGGATGGACTTCTTCAAACAACAGTTTGAGGAAAAGCGCATCGACTGGCCCCTCCTCGACCTCGGCGACCAGATTCTCCTCTTGGAAGCCTACAACGTGCGCACCTTCCCAGAATACATCCTCGTCCGCAAGGGTACCAAGATCGGCGAAGCGCCAGCACCAAGCCCTGAACGGTATTTGGAAGAGCGAGTGCGACAGATGTATGGAAAATAAAAACCTTCGTCGCCAAAAACATCTGACTTTTTGGCACATATTTTCCACATTTCACGGAAAAACCGTACCTTTGCACGAATTTTGCTCAAAGGCAAATCTCTTTTCATATAATTAACTGATAACTATCAACTTCAAACTGCAAACTGAATAAAATGGGATTTCTCAAGAAACTCTTTGGCGACAAGGCTTCACGCGACAACAAAGCCCTCCAGCCCGTACTCGAAAAGACCCTCAAGGCATACGACGAAATCGTGAAACTCGACATCGATGCCCTGCGGCATAAGACTCTGGAATTCAAGGAATACATCAAGAATAAGACCGCTCAGGAAGTGGCCGAAATCGCCGAGCTGAAAGCCAAGGCGGAGGCCGACTTCGACATGGACCCCGACGAGAAGGAAAAGCTTTACAACCAAATCGACAAGCTCGAAAAGCAGGAGTTGGACCACATCGAAGAGGCCCTGAACGACATCCTGCCCGAAGCGTTCTCTGTCGTGAAAGCCGCTGCCAAATACTTCTGCGAACACGAGACCGTGGAAGTGCAGGCCACCGAACTCGACCGCGAGTTGGCCGCCAAATACGAACACGTCACCATCGTGGGCGACAAGGCCTACTATAAGAACAGCTGGATGGCCGGCGGCAACATGGTGACTTGGGACATGGTTCACTACGACTGCCAAATCATCGGCGGCATCGTGCTGCACCAAGGCAAGATCGCTGAGATGGCCACAGGTGAGGGCAAGACCCTCGTGGCCACGCTGCCCGTCTATCTGAACGCCTTGGCGGGCAAGGGTGTGCATGTGGTCACCGTGAACGACTACTTGGCCAAGCGCGACTCCGAATGGATGGGCGCGATGTATGAGTTCCTCGGCCTCACCGTCGACTGCATCGACAAGCACGAGCCCAACTCGGCGGCACGCCGCAAGGCTTACCTTGCCGACATCACCTATGGCACCAACAACGAGTTCGGCTTCGACTACCTGCGCGACAACATGACAGGCAACCCCGACGAGTTGGTGCAGCGCAAACACCACTACGCCATCGTCGACGAGGTCGACTCCGTGTTGATCGACGATGCCCGTACGCCTCTGATCATCAGCGGCCCCACGCCGCGAGGCGACCAGCAGGAATTTGACGAGCTAAAACCCGATGTGGTGAAGCTCTACGAAGCCCAGAAACGCTATGTGACCGGCATCTTGGCCGAGGCCAAACGCATCCTCACCGACCCCAACGCGACCGAGGACGAGAAGAAACACGGTGCCGACCAACTCTTCCGTGCCTACCGTGGCTTGCCCAAAAACAACGCCCTTATCAAGTTCCTCAGCGAGGAAGGCATGAAGAGCCTGATGCAGAAGACCGAGGGCTTCTACATGCAGAACCGCAACGAAAACATGCACATCATCGACGACGAGCTGTATTTCGTCATCGACGAGAAGCTGAACACCGTCGTCCTCACCGACAAAGGCAGCGAGCAGTTGGCGCAGGCCTACAACGACCCGTCGTTCTTCATCATCCCCGACGTGGGTGCCGAGATTGCCGAGATGGAACATTCCGACCTCAGCAACGACGAGAAGGTGCTGCGCAAGGCCGAGCTGATGCGCAACTTCGCCGAGAAGTCGGAGCGCCTGCACACCGTACAACAACTGCTGAAGGCCTACACCTTGTTTGAAAAGGATGTCGATTATGTCATCATGGACAACAAGATCAAGATCGTGGACGAGCAGACGGGCCGTATCATGGAAGGCCGCCGCTGGAGCGACGGACTGCACCAAGCCGTGGAAGCCAAGGAAAACGTGAAGGTGGAAGCCGCCACGCAGACCTACGCCACCATCACCTTGCAGAACTACTTCCGCATGTACCACAAGTTGGCGGGTATGACCGGTACCGCCGAGACGGAAGCAGGCGAGTTCTGGGACATCTACAAACTCGACGTGGTCGTCATCCCGACCAACCGCCCCATCGCCCGCATCGACCAAGAGGACATGATCTACAAGACCAAGCGCGAGAAATACAACGCCGTCATCGACGAGATTCAAAGCCTTGTCAACGCGGGCCGTCCCGTGCTGGTGGGCACCACCTCAGTAGAAATCTCTGAGTTGCTCAGCCGCATGTTGACGCGAAAGAACATCCCGCACAACGTGTTGAACGCCAAGCTGCACTTCAAGGAGGCCCAAATCGTCAAGGAAGCCGGTCAGGCGGGCACCGTGACCATCGCCACCAACATGGCCGGTCGTGGTACCGACATCAAGTTAGGCCCCGGCGTGAAAGAGGCCGGCGGTTTGGCCATCATCGGCACCGAGCGTCACGAGTCGCGCCGTGTCGACCGTCAATTGCGCGGACGTTCAGGCCGTCAAGGTGACCCCGGAAGCTCGCAGTTCTACGTCTCGTTGGAGGACAACCTGATGCGCATGTTCGGCTCGGAGCGCATCGCAGGCATCATGGATCGCATGGGCTTGCAGGAAGGCGAAGTCATCCAGCACCCGATGATCACCAAGCAAATCGAGAAGGCGCAGAAGAAGGTCGAGGAGAACCACTTCGGCGTGCGTAAGCACCTGCTCGAATACGACGACGTGATGAACGCCCAACGCGAGGTCATCTACAAGAAACGCCGTCACGCCCTGTTTGGCGAGCGCCTCTCCATCGACATCAACAACATGATGTACGACTTCGGCGAGAAGCTCGTCAACGAGTACCAAGACGCCAAGGACTATGAAGGCCTGAAGATGGAACTGCTTTCGAGCATGGGCATCGAAACGCCTTTCAGCGAAGAGGAGTTCAACAGAAGCAAGGCCGACGAATTGGCCCAAAAGCTCTTCGACACCGCCTTGGAGCACTACCGCGAGAAATCGCGCATCATCGGCGAGAAGACCCTGCCCGTCATCAAGAACGTGTATGAGAACCAGACACATTTCGAGAACATCGCCATCCCGATTACCGACGGCAAGCACGGCATGAACGTCATCGTTAACCTGAAGAAAGCCGTCGAGAACGGTGCCCGCGAGGTGAACCTCTGCATCGAGAAGAGCATCAGCCTCGGCCTCATCGACAACGCTTGGAAGGAGCACCTCCGCGAACTCGACGACCTGAAGGAGTCGGTGCAGAACGCCTCCTATGAGCAGAAAGACCCGTTGGTCATCTACAAGCTCGAGTCGTTCAACCTGTTCAAGGCCATGTTGGAGAAGATCAACGAAGACGTCATCAGCTTCCTGATGCGTGCCGACATCCCGACGCAAGACCCGAATGCCGTGCGCGAGTCGCGTCCGCAAGGCATCGACAAGTCGAAGATCCGCGAGCAGCGGCAAGACCTGTTGGCGCAGTCGCACAGCGACACGCAGCAGCGGCAAGTCACCCAGCCCATCCGCAAGGAGGTGAAGGTGGGCCGCAACGACCCCTGCCCATGCGGTAGCGGCAAGAAGTACAAGCAATGCCACGGGAAGTTGGAAGGCGGATTGGAGTAAGTAGACTTTATTAACAAGAATCGAGCGGAATTAAACCTTAATTCCGCTCGATTTGTTTTTGACCATTATGTCTTTATTCTCTCAACTCAAATAGCAAACGATTCTAATTTCGTCAGAACTGTACCAACCTCCCGTGGCAAAGTCAACCAATTTGTTGATACCATACAGCCATTCGCCGAACCACATGGCATCGTTAAGCGATTCCTTTTCCCACGAGTCCTCATCGTCAAACCATTCTTCTTCCTTTTCAAACGGTTTCAGCTTGGCAACCTTCTTCTGCTCCAACAGTCGTTCCATCCTGTCGAAGCGACTATTGATATAGTCGAAACGAGAGTCCATACGTCTTTTCATGTATCTTTCGAAGGCTTCGTTGTACTCTTGCTTGTAAATGGCATACAATTCCGACAACAAAGCATACGACTTGCCCCAACGCCAGTCTCGCTTTTCTCCATCGCCATAGTCGACAGCATATTTTTCAAATTCCTTTTTCAAGACATCGTCCAACTCCTCACTGATATCAGTCGGGAATCCCCGATTTGAAATATCATCATTCGAAGAAAACAAATCCCTAATTGTTCCCTGTATCGAGTCTTCATAGACTTTTCTATAATCTTCGCCTTCGATGACTACAATGTCTTCCCTGTCTTCATCATTTTCATGATGATACCTTCTTTTGTGTTCTGGAATCAGATACGACAACAATTTCCAGTTGGATTCTTCCCTGTCCTTAAACTCGATGAAATAACTCAAATAGACACCCATAGTACTTTTTGTTTTTGTATTGTTTGTGCAAAATTACACATTTTCACTGAATTACAAAACAATAACTGCGTTTTCCTATAAAATTTCGCAATAAAAATACTGCGTTTTCCGATGATACAAGAAAAATTCCCCGTCTTTTCTACAAAAACCGTATCTTTGTCGCCCAACTGAATCTTAAATCTTGAATTTTAAATCTTAAATTCCATGAAATACAACCGAATCCTCCTGAAACTCAGCGGCGAGGCCCTGATGGGCAGCCAGCAATACGGCATCGACCCGCAACGCTTGGGCGACTATGCCGACGAAATCATCGAGGCCGCACAAGCGGGCGTGCAGATCGGCATCGTCATCGGCGGCGGCAACATCTACCGCGGCCTGCAAGGGGCCTCGAAGGGCATGGACCGCATCCAAGGCGACTACATGGGCATGCTCGCCACCGTCATCAACTCGATGGCCATGCAATCGACCCTGCAAGGCAAAGGCCAGAAAGCCACCTTGCTCTCAGGCCTTTACATCGATCGCATCGCCGACACGATGAGCAGCGCCAAGGCCATCCGCCTGCTTGAGGAAGGCCAAGTCGTGGTGATGGGCGCCGGCACGGGCAACCCCTTCTTCACCACCGACACTGGCTCGGCCCTACGCGCCGTCGAAATCAAGGCCGACATCATCCTGAAAGGCACCCGCGTCGATGGGATCTATACCGCCGACCCGGAGAAAGACCCCACCGCCACCAAGTTCGAGCACATCACTTACGACGAGGCCTACCAACGCAACCTGAAGGTGATGGACATGACCGCCTTCACGATGTGCAAGGAAAACGACATGCCGATGTATGTGTTCGACATGAACACGCGCGGCAACTTGATGAAGGTTTTGAGGGGTGAGAACATCGGAACGTTAGTGACGAAATGAGAACCCGAAAACACCATCTGCGCAAGCCCCACAATGCGTCGAGCAAGAGGTTGGATTACATCCTCTTGGCCATCATCATGGTCGTGGCTGCCGTGCTGAGGCTGTGGAAACTCGGCCAAGTGCCGTTCATGCACGACGAGTTCAGTGCCTTGCTGCGCACGTGCTTCGACAGCTTCCACGACTTCATCCAACAAGGCGTGATGCCCGACAGTCACCCACTTGGAGTGGAGTTGTTCCTTTGGCTGTGGGTGCGGCTGTTCGGCTGGAGCGCGTTTTGGGTGAAGCTGCCTTTCGCGCTGATGGGCATCGGCTCCATATACCTTATTTATTTAATAGGGCGGCAATGGTTCAATCGGAAGGTCGGGCTGTTTTCCGCCGCCTTCTTCGCCGTTAGTCAGTTCACGGTGTTCTACAGCCAGTTGGCGCGGCCTTATTCGGCGGGGCTGTTCTTCGTCCTGCTGATGGCTTGGTTTTGGTATAAAGTCGTTTTCGAGACGAAAACGCCGACGAAAGGCGTTTACATCGGCTTCGCGCTATCGGCATGGGCTTGCTCGCTGATTCAATACTTCAGCATCGCGCAGGCGGGACTGATTTTCCTCACGGGCTTGTTTTTCCTGCCGAAAGAACGTCGCAAAGCCTATTGGCTCAGTGGTTTAGCGGCAGTCGTCCTGTTCGCGCCTACCTTGCCCATCTTCTACCAACAACTCTTTGTGAGCGGCAGCATCGGCGGGTGGCTGAGTGCGCCCAAAGGCACGTTCCTCACCGATTTCATCCAATATACGATGAACTACTCCACGCTGTTCATGTTCACCGTGGGCATCGTCATCCTGCTGCCTCTGCTTTTGGGCAAGCGCGACAAAAGCCACCGTCCCTTGCGCTGGGCGGGCATCGCGTGGTTTGCCGTCATCTTCGGCATCGCCTTTGCCTATTCGCTGCTGCGCGAACCCATTCTACAGCATAGCACGCTGATTTTCAGCTATCCGTTTCTTATCATCGTGGCCTTCTCGATGTTCAAGAGCCGCACTTTGTCGCCGTGGCAAACCGCCGTGGTAGTGGTCGCCATCCTCTTTGCCGGTACCACTTCTTTGATTATGGAACGCCGCCACTACGACCTGATGTATCACCAAGGCTTCGACCAAATCGCCGTCGAGATGCAACGCGACCGCGAGCAATACGGCGATCGGATCCAGTTTGCCACGCGCACCGAGATTGGCGAGGCCGCCGAGTTCTACCAAGCGCCGCTGTGCATCGACGAGCGCGTCGTCTTCAACCGCATCTATACCGAAACCGGCGAGTTTGTGCGCGAGCCTCAATTGGGCGACTTCAACCAATGGCTCGGCGAACACAGGGAAGCCCCGATGCTCGGCTTCGGCTGGACCGACTATGCGAGTCCCGTTTGGGAAGTCACGGCAGTGGGCAACTACCCTTATCTTGTGAAGCAAAAAGACTGGTTCACATCGCGTTACCTCACCTTGAGCAAAAACCCGCTGCCCGAAAGCCGATACCTGCTCCAGCCTTTGGACACGATGCCTTGTCCTTACATTGAAGGTCAGGAATGGGGCCGCGCAAGCACTTTCCCATGCGACTCGCTACCCGCCGACATAGAGGCCTTGGGCGTTGTGGCGCACATACATAACGACTTGGAAATCAGCGGCTGCGTGATGGTCATCGAGATCCATGACACTGCCACCGACTCCATCGTGCTTTGGCACAGCTCGCAAGTCGGGGACGGCCATTTCGCGGCGGGCGACAACATCGTGGCCGACGCCATCATCTTCGACGACCAACTTTCGCCGAAAGGCAAGACCGTGAAGGCCTATCTCTGGAACCAAGGCAAATCGCCGCTGACACTCAACGGGATAAGCTGTTACACCACGAAGAAAAGCCGCGTCTTGACGGGACTTTACGAGCCGTTGAACTAAAAATTGGCAGGATTTTTGGAGCGAAAAAGAAAAACATTTACTTTTGCAGGCAAAATTTGACAATTATGACAGAAGATTCCCAATTTGTATTAGACGAAGCCGCTGAGAGCATGGACAACACCATCAAGCACTTGGAGCACGAGTTCCAAGGCATCAGGGCAGGAAAGGCCAGTCCGGCCATGCTGAACGGCGTTATGGTTGAATACTACGGCACGACGGTGCCCATCGAGCAGACCGCCAATATCGGCTGCACCGACGCCCGCATGATCGTGGTGCAACCCTTCGACAAGAGTTCGCTGAACAACATCGCCAAGGCCATCATGAACGCCAACTTAGGCTTCAATCCCATCAACAACGGCGAGATCCTCCGCATCAGCGTGCCCGCCCTCACCGAGGAACGCCGCAAAGAGTTGGTGAAGCGCACCAAGAACGCCACCGAGGAAGCCAAGGTCGGCATTCGTGGCATCCGCCGCAACGCCAACGACGAGGCCAAGAAATTAGAAAAAGACACGATTTCGGAAGACGAGTCGAAGCTCTTGCAGGAAGAGATCCAGAAACTCACCGACAAATACATCAAGAAAATCGACGACCTGACCGAGCTGAAGTCGAAGGATATTTTGACGGTATAAACGAAAAAGGAGCCTTTCGGCTCCTTTTTCGTTTACAACACATTCTCAATGGCCATTTCGAAAAGCCGCTGCAACGTCAACCCGAAGCACCGTGCCTGCGCGGGGATGATGCTGGCCTCCGACATGCCGGGGACGATGTTCGCCTCGATGAAGAACACGCCGTCGTCGCTGACGATGTAGTCCATGCGGACGAAGCCCTTACACTCCAATTTCTCGTACAGCATCGCCGTCGTCGCCTTGATTTCGATTTCGGTGGCCTCGTCGACTTGGGCGGGCGTCACCTCGTCGCACTTGCCGGCGGTGTATTTGGCCTCATAGTCGAAAAACTCGTTCTTGCTGCAAATCTCGGTTAGCGGGAAGACCATCATTTTGCCTTTGTAATTCATTGCGCCACAGCCAAATTCGCGTCCGTTGACGAACTTCTCGCACATCACCTGTCCGCCGGCAGCCCTTGCCGTGAAAATGGCAGGGACGAGTTGCTCGGCAGTCTTCACCTTGGTCACGCCCACGCTCGACCCGTTGCAGGTCGGCTTGACGAACAAAGGCAGCCCCAGCTCCTTGACGATTTCGTCGGCATCGTATTGCTCCCCCACGTTGATGAGCACCGAAGGCGACACCTTGACGCCGTAGGAAGCCACCACGCGCTTGCAGAAATCCTTGTGGAACGTGAGGGCGCAAGTGGTCAGGGGCGACGAGGTGCAAGGGATGCCCAACAGTTCGAGATAGCCCGAAAGCGGCCCGTTCTCGCCTGGCTCGCCATGTACCGCGTTGAAAGCCACGTCGAATTTCGTTCGGTGTCCGCCTACCGAGATGGAAAAATCATTCTTGTCAACGTCGACCCGGGTGCCGTCCTTCAAGAGTCCATACCATCCTTTTTTCGACACTACGATAATCTTCGAATTATACAGTTCCGGATTCAGGTTTTGCTTCACCACCTGAGCACTTTTGACGGAAATTTCAAACTCTCCTGAATCTCCGCCACAAATAATTGCCACGTTTTTCATATTTTTTGTAATTTTGTCGGTTTAAAAGCATGAGCAATAAAACTGCTCAAAAATGAGTTGTAAAAAACACGGCTAAAATAGTAAAAATATGGGACGCTTCCACTTCCTCAAGGAAAAGAAATTTTATCTCAACCTGCTCATCATACTGTTGCTATGCGTGGTTTTGCTATGGCTAACATTCAGGTTATTAAACAAATACACTCGTCACGACCAAGTCTATACCATGCCTGACTTTGTGGGTCAGGACTATTATCAAGTGAGGCACGACTATTCGAAAGACTTCAATTTCATCCTCATCGACAGCGTTTATCCGAAGGGGCAACAGCCCGGCAGCATTTACCAGCAAGACCCTTTGCCAGGCTCGAAAATCAAGAAAGGGCGCAATGTGTATGCCATCATCGTGGCCGTGAATCCCGAAAAGACCGTCATGCCCAACTTGAAAAACCTTTCGTTGCGCGAGGCCCTCGGGAGGCTTGAATCGAGCGGGTTGGATGTGGAACGTCTTGAATATCAAGACTATTCATACAAAAACAATGTCATCGACCAATACTATCAAGGCAGTCCCATCAAGGAAGGCACCGAGCTTGTGAAGGGCAGCAAAATCGTGTTGAAGGTCGGCATCGGGCAAGACAAGATGAAAATCAAGGTGCCCAACCTCATCGGGAAGTCGGCCTCTGAGACCAAGCGGTTGCTCAACCTTGCGGGCCTGAACCTTGGCAAGGAAGTCTTTGAGGACAACGACAGCATCCAATACATGTGCGTCCGTCGCATGAGTCCCGGTCCCAGCTCAGGTTCGGTCAACGCCGGCACCGTTGTCGACGTTTGGTATCACTCCAACAAGACCATGGACTTCAAGAGGGAGATGCAGGAACTCTTGCATGAAGACTCCCTCGTCAACCGACCGCAACCCGTTCAAATAGATACAGTTACAGAAACCATAGAAACCACTGACTATGAATATGAAGACGAATTTTAAGGTTCTCGTTTTGGCTTTGGCCGTAGGCTTTTTCGCGCTTCCGGCCCCGGCCCAAGAGACATTGACCAACTTCAGGACTTCGAAAGAGGAAGCCCCCGTGAGGCGCAGCGTCGCCGAAGCGCGGTTCTTGCCCTTTTTCGACGACTTCAGCCATTCCGTCCTCTATCCCGACTCGACGAAATGGACCGACAACAATGTTTTGGTGAACGACGGCTTCCCGCTTTGTCCGCCCAACCGCAACGGCGCGACCTTCGACGTGCTTGACGCCAACGGCAGGGTGTACGACTACGCCATCAGCAACGCTTTTGTGGCCGAATACCTCACCTCGGTACGCATCCGCCTCGACTCCGTCATGGTGCCTGAGCCGCGTGCCCTCACCCCAGCCGACTCGGTGTATCTGAGCTTCTACTACCAGCCCCAAGGCAACGGCAACGCACCCGAGGCACAGGACTCGCTCGTGCTGCAATTCGGCACCACCACCGAGCGGCAAGAGTTCCTTTACATGGATTATCAGTACTTCACCATCGCCGAGATTTTCGACGCGATGCAAGTCGACACGCTGTTTCCCGGCGACACCGTATGGGCTTTCGGTGGTTGTCATCCTGGCCTCTTTACCATCATCACCGACACGCTGACGCCTACCACTCAAGGGCAGATGGCCATCCCGTGCGACTCGGTATTCACCACCGTGGCCGACACCACTTGGTATCACGTCTGGAGCGTGCCCGGGCAGACCTTGGAAGCCTTCATGGACGACAACAACGGCCAGCATTTCAAGCAGGTGATGATTCCCATCTTGGACTCGAAGTATTTCCATGACAACTTCTATTTCCGCTTCTACAACTATGCCAGCATCGTCAGCTCGTCGCTCCCCAGCAACCGCAGCAACGAAGACAACTGGAACATCGACTTCGTCTATCTCGACATCAACCGCTCGGCGACCGACACCGACTATCCCATGCTGACCTTCTCCGGGCGGCGGCCTTCGTTCTTCAACCGTTACCAGGCCATGCCTTACCGCCAATACCGCGTCAACCCCAACTCGGCCCTGCGCGAGAACTTGGAGCTTGACATCGCCAACCTCGACGGCGTCGACCACGAGGCCCACTATTGCTATACGGTGCAGCAGGTCGGTGGCGGCCAGCACTACACACGCGCTTTGGACCCCGTAACCATACGACCTTACAAGGCCAACGGCTATCTGCAATGCCCGGATTATGGCGGCGAGTCGCCGGCTTGTCCCTACGTTGGCGAGCTTTTTGCCCTCAACATGTGGTACGACTCGGTTTCCTACGAAGTCAGGCATTACGTCTATGACTCCACCTGCAACCCGCCTTTGGTCGACTCGTTGGTCTACCGGCAGGGCATGTACAACTATTACGCCTACGACGACGGCATCCCCGAATTGGGCTTTGGCTTGAGCGTGGCCGGAGGCAAGTTCGCCGTCCGCTTCGACATGGCCGACTACGACACCATCCAAGGCGTGCAGCTCCTCTTCAACCATACGCTGAACGACGCCAACAACAAGTATTTCGACATCGTGCTTTGGAAAGACGAGAACGGCAAGCCCGGCGAGGAGATCTACCGCCTTGCGGGCCAGCGTCCACAATGGCAGGAGCAGCCCTATAGGTTCACCTATTACAAGTTCGACCAAACCGTGACCACGGCCAACAGCTTCTATGTCGGCATCGAGCAACGCAACGACGCCCTCATCAACATCGGCTTTGACGCCACGTTGGACAACAGCCTCTACAACTTCGTCAACACCAATGGCTCGTGGCAGCCCAGCAGCATGCACGGCTCGTTGATGATCCGTCCCGTGGTTGGCCCGTCCTATTACATCGGCATGGAGGAGCAGGCCGAAACCGCCTTGCGACTCTATCCCAATCCCGTCGGCAATATGCTGCATCTTGAAGGCAACTTCGAGAACGGTCAGACATGCATCTACGACCTCATGGGCCGAAAAGTCTATCAAGGTGACTTTCAGAACGAATTAGCCGTCGACAACCTCAAGGACGGCATGTATCTCATCAGCGTCACCACGGCTGAAGGGACAGTCATCAACCAAAAATTCATCATCAGCAAATGAACGACGACCTCATGGAATTGGAAGACGACCTCGTTGAAAACGACGGCGAGATCGTTGAAGAAGACGAAATCATCGAGAGCGACGGCATTATCGTCGAAGCCACGGAACAAGGAATGTCGGAAGACGGCGGAATGTATGAGCATATGCGCATCACCGTCGACGGCGGCCAGGACACGGTGCGCATCGACACCTTCCTGAGCACGCGCATCCACAGCATTTCGCGCAACCGCATACAAAACGCGGCCAAGGCCGGCAACATCCTCGTGAACGACGTCGCCGTGAAGCAGAACTACAAGGTGAAGCCCAACGACGTGATTTCCATCGTGTTCAGCTATCCGCCACGCGAAAGCGACATCAAGCCCGAACCCATTCCGTTAGACATCGTATACGAAGACGACGACGTGATTGTCATCAACAAGCAGGCCGGATTGGTGGTGCATCCCGCCCACGGCAACTTCACCGGCACCTTGCTTCACGCCTTGGCCTATCATTTCGAGCAGACGCAGCAAAATGTGGAGAACCACATCGGCTACCTCGTCCACCGCATCGACAAGGACACCACCGGACTGATGGTCGTCACCAAGAACGAGACCGCGCAAACCATCTTGGCCAAGCAATTCTTCGACCACACCATCCACCGCCGCTACAATGCCTTGGTTTGGGGCGACTTCGACGAGGACGAAGGCACCATTGTGGGCAACATCGGGCGCAGCCAGAGCAACCGCCGCCGCATGACCGTCTATCCCTTCGGCGAGCAAGGCAAGGAGGCCATCACGCATTGGAAAGTGCTGGAACGCTTTGGCTATGTGACACTTAACGAGTATCGGTTGGAAACGGGGCGTACCCACCAGATTCGCGCCCATTCGCAATTCATAGGCCATCCGCTGTTCAACGACGCCCTCTACGGCGGCGATGTCATCCTCAAAGGCACCACTTTCTCGAAATACAAGCAGTTCATCGACAACTGCTTCAAGATCATGCCGCGTCACGCCCTGCACGCCAAGGAGTTGGGCTTCGTGCATCCCACCACGGGCAAGGAAATGATGTTCACCTCCGAGCTGCCCGACGACATGACGCAGGTGCTGGAAAAATGGCGGACCTACCTGAAAGCGAGGAACCTGTTTGAGGAATAATTAGGCTTTTTTCTGCTTCTCCGCCAAGGCTTTGTCCAAGTCGAGGAGGAAGTTGCGGGTCTTGTCGAGCGTTTCGAGCATGATGATGCGCTCCTCGTAGTCGCTGAAGCGTTCCTTGAGGGCTTGCTTGGCGCCGGCCAGCGTGTAGCCTTTCACCTTCAGGAGCTGGTAGATGACATGGACATAGCGCACGTCGCGCTCGGTGAAGAGGCGGTTGCCTTTCTTGTTCTTGCGCGGGCGCAACACGTCGAACTCCTTCTCCCAATAACGGATCATCGAGGCATTGACGCCAAACATGTCGGCTACTTCGCCTATCGAGTAGTAGTATTTGCCTGTGGTCTTCGGATCTTCCATGGATTCAAAGATTTAAAA
>FLNV01000008.1_pt1 | contig 30558 bp, 28 predicted proteins | sample 1140351 | NCBI WGS metagenome assembly FLNV01 (sample SAMEA3878207, study PRJEB12797) | bioreactor metagenome | biome: Moose rumen | place: Sweden | collected 2011-10
GACATAATAGACAAAAATGGGTGGCTATTTTGAAAGAAATTCGTTGATCAATTTAACTTTTCTTTCTTTTTTTAATCATCTATGTAATCAGACTTTTTCTTTTAGATGTGAAAATATTGATTCAATACTGTTTGTCGTTGTTGGAATTTCAAATTTTCATCTATATTTTTCAAAAGTATATAAATATTCTAAATTCCTTTTTATGCTTAAATATGCATTTCTTACTCTAAGATGAATTAACATTCATTCATCATTTTTTTCATTTAAAAAATCTTTGTATCTATAGTACCAACTATTTAATCGTTCTTCTACTGTATCCTTTCTTATTTTACATAACAATAAACTTATTTCTCTTAATTCCTTTCATGCTTCTGTCGTTGGGTGCCTTGTTATATATTTTGTTACAGTTTTTATCTGATGAAATTTACATAATTGGAATGGCTTTCCTAAATCTCTCATTCATCATCTTCAATCACTTACTATAGCTAATATTTCCCATCACTTTTTCTCCAACTCTTCTATTCATTCCTTATATTTTATTTTTTCTTCTTTTTCTACAATTTTTCGTAATAAATTCTTTTTTAGTTCGTAACTCCTAAAATTCATCACTCAAAATGAACTATCTTTTCATCTCTTCCCAAAATATGTCGTATCTATTATTAATACTGTAGCTATTGGCTTTATCTCAGCTTTTTTGGGCTTTGTTTTATCTAATTCTCTACTTATTGTCCTTTTACTTTTTCAATATTTTTCTCCTAATTGTTCATATGTCTGCTTTCATATACTATATTCTTCTCGTATTTCTCATTTACCCTTTTCTCTACTACTATTTTGAAATACGTATCAGCAATCTTTACATTTATACCTTTGTTTTCATCTCTTATTTCAATCTTTTTTTACATTTATTGATCCACATTTTTTACATCTTTTTTTCATATTTACAAAAATTTAGCAAATAAACTAATTATTTACCAATTTTTTCTCTTTTTTTTATGCATTATTCCTCCCTTTTTTTATCTTTGAAAATAAATTTTATATACTTTTTATAGTTTATACCTAATCTATCTCTTTGTTTTAGCCACCCATTTTTGTCCACATTGCCGATAATATTGTATTATAACAAAAAAGAGGCCAAATGACCTCTTTTTTTATGTTGAGTTTTTTATTAGCATAATAATAACTATCTCATACTATCAATGATATCATAGAAATTGTCAGCTGGATAAGCTCATGGCAATACCTGATATTTTCATGTCTCTCTATCATATATTACATTTCCTGGTGTACCAGAGATTCCAAATACAGTAGCTCATTGGTTCATCATATCTTCGACAGCTTGTGTATATCTTCATTCATTTATACATGTCTGTAAATCGCTTTTGTTTACACCGAGATCTGTAATTATAGTTTGCAATGTCTCCATATCTACAGGATAAGCTTGGAATGCTTTTTCAAAGACATCATAATAAACTTCTGGTTTTAATTCAGATACACATTCTACAGCAGCAGCTAATTCTAATGCTGTTTGACCATGAATTATATAATGTCTAGATATAGAATTTACTTCACCAGGATATTTTTCCATAACTGCTTCAATTGTTCAATTTGTCGAATGTCTTTGGCAGTAAGGACATAATAATTCAGTATACTCTATGATAGTAAATCTAGCATCCTTGTCTCCACGTACTGGTACTGTAGCCAAAAGGTTTTCAACCATAGACATAATTTCTTCGCCATTTTGTATATTATCTGTAGTATCTCATTCATTATTAAATTCAGCTAATGTAGCATCTATAGCCTGTGTTTGTTGATTAATATAATAATCGCTTTTATACAATTTTTCTACCAAATTCCAGTTTTCTTGTCATCAAACTTTCATGATTTCAATATCCCAAGCATCTGCACCATTTCATCATTTTTTTTGTGCTAATAGACATATATTTACAGCCAACAATAAAATTAGCATTATTGTTGCTATAATATATCCAGTTATCTTGTTGTTTTTCATCTGTGAAAAATATATTAGAAAATAAATACTAATCAATTCATAATTGATCTAGATACGATTGGATTGACTCTCTTTGAGCTTCTTTATAATCGTCTGTGTTGTACCAATCATCTTCAAGCTTTTTCAAATTATCTGCTCATCATACCTTAAGAGCTTCTAAGTCCCATGCAGATCTACCAGAATTTGTAACTCATTTTGAGCACAAAAGGATACATGAAAGTATCAAGTTTGCGATAATTAATACTAAAATACAGATCTTGAACATGCAACCACATTTGCATCAGCAAGAACAAGATTCGCCACAGTCACAGTTACATTCACATCTATCAGCCTTTTTTGTCTCAACAACGACTGTAGGTTTTTTTGTTTCAACTACTTTAGTTTTACTTACAGGTTTTGCAGTAGTTTTTGTGGCTGGTTTTTTAGCAACAGTTTTTTTTACAACCATATTAAAATTATAAATAAAATAAAAAGTTTTAATAAACTACTAATTGTTAGTAATTTTTTTAAATAAAGCAATAAAAAATATAGTTTATAGTATGAAAATCATTTGACAAAAGATGATTAAATAAAAATTTATATATAAAATAATATAAAATTTAAAAATGTCCAATAAATAAACCTTTATATTTTGCTTTCTTTTGACCAAATTACATGTTTTGGTTATAATTAATTTGTAATATTTATATTTTTAATTCACATCATGTTTTCAGAATATTTTGAAGCGAATAAACCTATCGATGATATGGTAAAAAAATGAGAAGAGAGCGAAAAAAACAACAAATCAAATGTTGATAATTCTGATAAAAAAGAAAAAAAAGAAAAAAAAGAAAAAAAAGAACAAGAAGGACAAGTAGAAGAATGTAAAGCAAAAATAAACGAATGGTATAATGTTTTGAGTAATTGATATCCACAATGATTTCAAAAAACGCTATCAAATGTTGAAAAAGATGGAAAAGAAGTTTCAAATATCCTCAATATAAATTTTTGAGAAAATGAAAATTGAGAAAGACATCTTTCACTTAGTATATCTGAACAAGAAAAACAAGAATGAAAAGAATCAAACACAACAAGCAATATAACCTGGGAATTTAGTAATTTTCAAGAAAAAAATAGTAAAGACAATGATGCACAAAATGGTAGGAATAACCAAGATAATGACCAAAATATTTTCCCACAAATAAATATATCTAAATTTTGAAATAATCAAGATTTATTACGTATATTATCACAACTTTTACAATGAACTGGAACTGAAAATGAAAGCCAAAATAATATACAAAATACTGAATATTTACTAAACTGAGCAGAACTACAACAACCAAATAGTGTTCAAGAATTAATATGATTTATAGACAAAAATATAATGAGATCACCGATTAATGGTATTTATTGATATGTTCAAAGAAATCAATTAAAACAAAGAGAAGAACAATCTAACGAAATAGATAATTTTCGTACATTTTTATGTGAATTACAATTCACACCAAAAAAAGGTAATGAAGAAATATTAAAATATATCGAAAATCCAGAAAATTTTAATAATAACGAAAGTATACAAGAATATCGTGATATAGTAGCAGCATTATGTGTTTTATGTAGAAATAATACAATTTCAGGGATAATAGATTTATTAGGTATTTCAGAAGAAGAACAAAAAGAAAGACTAAAAGAGCCATCTCTTGCTACATGAGATTTTGTTGTTGAATATTTATATAGACTTAAAGATTCAGAAATATCGTTAATAATACAAAATAAAGATCAAATAGTAAAATTATCCAAACAAGAAGAATAAACATTTTAATACCTTAAATAAGCTAAAATGACAGAATTTGATGATTTATTACAAGCAACTCCAGAGTATGCTCAACTCATGTCTATATTAGAGGAGACAAAAAAAGAAATTACAAAATTACAAGTAAATGTACAAGCATCAGTAGACTTGAAAGATTTATCAGCTGAAGAAATTTCAAAAAAGATTGATTGAATGATAAAAAATCGTGAAAATGAAGAAATTCGAGATGAATACATTTGCTGTATTTTATCTGATATGACGCAAAAAAGTGAATTGAATTGGACACTTTTTTGGAAAACTAAAAAATGACAAGATTTTCTTTCAAAAGAAGAAGAGATAATTTTGACTGGTATTGATGGATGAAGGACACAGTACTTAAATGAACATATTTGAGACCAAAGTACTAGAGATAAAATAAAAAATTTACTAAAAAAACTTATAAAAGCATACAAAGAATAAATTAAGAAATTAATAATTAATAATTGATGGAGTTTTCAAAGTTTTCAGTTATTTATTTTTAATTTTTTTCATCATTTTTAAACATATCAACAAATTTTACATCATCTTTTTTTTCACAAAATTTGCTTAGATACCCAGATAGTATACCAAAAATACAGAAAAATAAATAATTAACCATACTATCTTCAAATACATGCAAAAATAGTCACATTATCAATAGAGCAATCCATCACAAAAGTAATCTTTTCCATTGCAAAAATACTGCTATATCGTTATTGTCATATTTTCAGCTTTTGAAATTGTTTTCAATTGCTCTAAATATCATCAGTATTCAAAAAACTACCACACACCGCAAAATGAATCAGACGCTTCATATATCCAACATTATTTGCATGAAATAATTTTCAGGTAACATTGTTCATTCATGGTGTACAGCTGGTCCTGAAGAGCCAAGTCCATGTCATAAAGGATGATCAACTATTTCACCTATGTACGAAATATTTGCTTTAAAATGGCCAAGCGTTGACTCTGGTTTTAAAAAGCTTAGTCACACGATTCATGCAATGAGTACACATAGTATTCAAATAGATATTTTTTTATGATTTTTTATCCAATCTCTAGCTAAAAATGCAATCACAACAGCCGTTCATACTATTGCAGATCTAGATAATGTCAAAACTATAGCCACAAACCATAATATAGTTAACAAAAAATTTAAATTTTTACTAGGATTTTTGATAAAATTTTTTAATTCTTGCCACGTTCATCACCATAAAAGCAATATTAATGGCAAAAAAGCAACTAAAAAATATCCATAATTGTTTGGTCCAGCAAATAATCATTGCCATCTCATAGTTCATTCATATGAAGTCAAATAGTATATTGGAGGATTGCTTCAATAACTAAAATCATCAAGCTTTCCATATCACATACTCATAAACAAGTCTGGTTTTATTATCTTTAAAATTTGCCAGATAAATCATATTCACAATATACCCATCAACAAATATTGTATCCATGAAAAATCTTTTATTTCAAATTTTTTGATTCAAGCATATCATACAAATGTAGAAGTCAAAAATATAACCAAAAAATAAAATCAATATTTAATTCAAATCATCATATTACTTACAGATACTCACTTTAAATAAGAAATTCACAAGCTAAAAGCAATTAAAATTCAAAAGCACAGCCAAACTTTTCATCGTTTTTCCAGATATCATTTTATTCAATTTTCACTCCAAATTGCGACCAGTATTGCAAAACAAATCCACAATCAATCTCTCAAAATCGAAATTTTTGTCTGAGAAATTCATAAATCCAATCAATATGACAACACAGTTACAATCACATGATATGCAGCAATTATTATAAAAAAATACTTTAGAAACTGCCTGATGAATTTTTGCATGAAAGTTGGTTGAAAAATAATAAATTTTCAATAATAAAATATTGTATATTATTTTTTCTACAAAAAACAATGAAAAATAAACTTACAGTCGCTTTCCCTACCAGACCAAATATTCATAATATTAAATGATTGCTCTGATCTCTGGATAAGCAAACTTTCCAAGATTTCAATGTAATTGTTTTAATCGATTCCAAACTTTCAAAAAAAAAATTTGATGATTTAAAAAGTCAATCACTTGAATGACTACAAAATATAAAAGATAAAGTCAATTTTATATCAAATGTAAATTCAGATTTCATTCCACAAAAATGAGTTAGTTATGTCAGAAATTATGGGATAAAATTGGCTGATACAGAATTTTTAAATCTGTTTGATGATGATGAGATATTAAAACCAGATTACTTAGAAAAAAGTTTTGAAATATATGGTGTCATTTCAAATGAGACACAGAACTTGGCTCCAAAGGATGAAAATCTAAAAAAATCCTCCGCCCTTCGGGCATCCCGCATTGCGGGACAGGGCTCTCCTTTAAGTAAAGGAGGACATTGTTTTTCAGCACAAAGCTCCTCAGAATGACAACAACAATCTAAATGAGATTTTATTCTCGTTCCAAAACTCATGTTCCGTCAGACATGACAAATTCAGAACGAATGATTTGATTATTATAATTTCTGGACATCCAGGCCACATTCATTCCATTTCAAATGAGAGAAGTTTGCACAAATTCAAATGTTCTCAGGAAATTCATTATTTGGACCAACAAAAATATTTCAAGAAATTTTATTTGACGAAAGATTTGATTTTGTTTATGAAGATTTGGAATTTACATATAGGATTCACAAAGCTTGATATCCAATTTTTATATCAAGTGAATTGGAAATTTACCATATGGAGAGAGATAAAACTTTGCTTGAAAATGCATGGATTGGCTCAGAATTTCAATGTCATCGTAAAGCGAGGCACAGAATGCGGTTTATCAAAAAAAATGCTACAAAATTTCAAAAATTTCAATTTTATCTACTTGGATTCCGAGCTCAGCCTTTACGATTGATTTTCAAAATAATTCGTTTTGCTCCGATGAAAGATTGGAAAATTTTGATTTGAGCATTGATTCGTGGAACAGTAGAGTGAATTAATAATTAATAATGTTGGATTTATAAAAATAAACCTTTATATTGAAAAAATATTTCTAATATCTAATATAATATAAGCAATAATTAAAAATCATGGGGAAAAGAAACATTTTCAAAAATATTTCAGATTTTATTTTCAAAAATTCTTGATTTAAACAGACAGTAGCCAAGAATAGCTTTTGGTTGTTGTTTTCGGAATTCTTGGCTAGAGTTTTCACTTTCCTAATAAGCCTCTGGGTATCGAACAAACTTTGAGCAAACTGATTTTGAACATACACATTCGTTATGAGTGTGGTTACATTTTTTGTATTGATAGTCGATTTTGGTATCGGTTCTTTGACGTTTAGAGAATTGAGTAAACATCCAGATCAAAATGAAAAATATTTTGTAAATGGAATTTTTTTAAAGTTGATACTGAGTATTGTTGTATTTATTGCAGTATATATTTATACAAAAATTGATGGCTCGATAACTGCTTATAGTTTATTAATATTTCTATTTTTGTGACATTCAATACTGACAAATATATCTGAATTTTTGAGAGTATTTTTTCGTCCATCAGAGAAAATGGAGAGAGAAGCTTTGCTAAAAATTATAAATGGATTCTCATTATTGGTGTTTACACTTATATTTTTGTGTATTGCTCCTACATTACAATCAGTATTCCTTTGATATTTATCATCTAGTATTGTTAATTTAATTTTTTCTATCATTTACGTAAAAAAATATTTCAAATTCAAATCATTTTCAATTGATTATCAGTTTATAAAAGAACTTTTGAAAATGAGTATTCCGTTTTGTTTAGGTTGATTATTTGTATTTTTTTATTCAGATGTAAATATCATAATTTTAAAATATTTTAGCTGAGAGGATATGGTTTGATATTTTTCTGCACCATACAAACTCCTGACATACATATATATCCTTTTCAATACACTGTCTTTATCTATGTTTAAAAAACTTGTTGATGCTTCAAAAAATCAAGATAGATTTAAACATATTCTAAATGTATTTTTGAAATATAATATATTAATAGCATTAGTTTTTGTCGTAATCCTTATACTTTGATGAAAATGGATTTTGGGAATTTATTGAAAAGAATTTGTATCTAGTTACACAATATTACTTATACTTTCATTTATTTTGCCATTCAAGGCAACAAGTTATGTCTATGGAAGTAGCCTGACGGCATTATCAAAAGAATATATTAGGTTGTATATACAAATAGGAGTTGCAGTAGTAAGTGTAACATTAAATATTATTTTGATACCAAAATATTGACCAATGTGAGTCGCAATAGTTTTGGCCATTTCAGAAATATTATTAATGCTTTCTTATCTCCTATTTACCAGAAAATATACCAAACAATTACCTCAAAATTCACTTTCTTAATCGATATTTAATTTTTAGTCATTTGAAAATTCATTTTCGAAATCACACAGTAATTCCAGCAATTTTTGCACAGCTAAATAATGTATCAAAAACGAATCATCATTTAGTTCTTTTATAGATACCTATCAAAAGTATCCCAGCCAACAACAATAATAGTGAATACCATTTTAAAATAGGTGTTAGTCACAAGAATACTAAAAACATTGCAGAAAAAATCAGAGCTTGTTTTATAGAAACACTTTGTACTAATTTCTTTACTACTAAAACCTCAGCATCTCATTGGGTGTAGTTTCTATACATTTTATATATTTGCCAATAATTTTCTCTCAATCACCATTTTACAATAGCTCATTCACAGTATGCAATCTTGTATCATTTCTCTCTGATACGAGCATTGAAATAAGTGTCTTCTCACCATAAAGTCAAAAATTCAGGGTATCATCAAGCATCATTTCGTACACTTTTAAAAAAAGATATATTTCTAGATGGAAAATTTCTAACCTTTGATGTCAGACGATAAGTACAATTTTTTTGAAAATCAGTATTTATGATGTTTTCATTTTTTCATCAAATTATCTTTTCATTACTTGATTCATACATTTTCAGATAAGATTCACACCAATTTTTTGCTACCTCACATCCAGCATCTGTACACAAAATCAATTCATTTGAACTGTTTTTTATTGCTAAATTTCTACTTCTTGCAATATTTCAATGACGTATGTTATTTTGTAATAATTTTATTTTTCATTTTTTTTCTTCATTTTGTAAAAATTCATATGTTCAATCTTTTGATCATCCATCCACTACAATAATTTCATCCGGTCTTCTGGTTTGGTTGTACAAAGAATTTAGCACATGTTCAATACTTTTTATCTCATTATATACTGGTATTATCACAGTAAATTTCATTTGCTAATTGATAATATAAATTATTATTTTAGTTTTTTCATCACATTCTGCATCTTCAATATCTTCTTTTGATAAGGGAAATTTACCACATTTAATCACATATATTCACTTATCAAATACAGATGTAGTCTTGCACTAACCACACATTTTGCTCATCACAAAAATTGCAAAAATTGCTCAAAATTATCATCCCGTTTATAAATTTTAATATTTTTAAATTCTTTTTTCAGCTCACCAAAGAGCCTATTATCGTCGTCTGTCCATCCAGTACATACAGGTACAAAATAGCAATCATATCATTGATTTATATATTTTTTTGATTCATCTTTCAAATCTTTCATAAAGTGTTTTCAGTTACTATTTATATTGATTACAATGTATTTCTCATCAACTTCTTTTTTGTATCATTCCCAATTGTCTCTGACAAAATAGCTTGTGTCCATAAAAAATTCTGCATTTTCAAAACCATATTTTTTCAATTCTTCAACTCATTCAAAATCTCTACAAAATATTTTACAAGTCCTTTTTAGAGTAAAATTAAATAATTTTTTATTTAGTTTTTTCTGTGGTATCTGCACTCATCCCATGATATACAAATTTTTTTTGAAAAATAAACTTGGTCGTATAGACCAAAATCGATAGTAGTACGAATGAGATGACTCTTCAGTCAAAATTTCTCATCATCATAGGATAACAGTATCTATTTCAAAAAATAATTTTAATTGTTTAAATCAATTTTTTTTCAAATATTTTATAGAACTCCTAAATCATCTTGGGAGTTCATCTACAAATGTGATTTCTGAACAATCAATTTCTTTTGATAAAAATATTTTTAGCCAATTATTATCTTGAGATATTACAAAAATTTTTTTTCATTGTTTTTGTAAAAGCTTGATATTTCATAGTAATATCAATTCATCTCACATATTTTTAAATCACCAAAATCATACTAATAATATTTTATCTCATTTTATGTCTAAGTCTTTTTTTATTTCCATATTACATATTAATAAGCTAATTTCTTGTAATATACAAAAATTAGTGCAAAAATCAAATTAGTATAACATTATTCACTTCTAATTACTCATTCAATATTTCTGAGTACTTCTTGCATTTTCAATATTTTTTTCTGATATGGATATATTTTTGTCCTTACTCACAAAAAACAACTGATCAAAAACAGGTGTAGTCTGGTACTGATTACTACTTCTGCATTTGCTAATTTTTCAGCAAATTTTCAGAAATTTTCCTCTCGATCCAATAATTCAAATTTTTCATCTTTTTTGCAAGCTGCTTTTATTTTTTTGTAATAATATATATCACTATATTGATCTGTCTTGGCTTTAGCTGCTGGTACGTAAAGTACTTTGTATCATTCATTTACATAATACTGGACGTCGTGTATTATGTCTTCTAAAAAATTTTCTCCGCTTTTATTCACATTTACTACTATATATTTTTGCCTAATATTTTTTTCATTTACAGATCTCCAATCATATGCAAAATAACTTGTGTCCATGAAAAATTCTGCATTTTCAAATCAATATTTTTTCAATTCATATACACTTTCTAGATCCCTCGCATATACATAATTTACTTTGTTCATCAAATATTTGAATAATCTTTTGTTTTTTTCTTGCTGTGGGACTTGAATCCCTCACATTAAATAAATATTTGGTTTCCCTTTTTTTCTCAAACATGGTCGAATCGAGATTAATCGATACCAATAAGAATTTGGAGTCTCTTCAGTCAAAATTTCACCTCATCATATGATTACACTATCGATTTCTTTGTACTTTTTCAAAGTCCTACTACTTTTGTCTCTGATAAACCTGAAAAAAGATCTAAATCATTTAGGAATTTCCCTCAAAAAATTGATTTGTTCAATATCAATGAACTGCGCCAAAAAAGACTTTAACCAAGAAATATTGTAAGCTGAGACATAAATTTCTTTGTCTTGTTCTAATAATAATCTAATAGTTCAAAGTAAAATTAATTCATCTCACATATTTTTATATGACCAATTTCACACAATCAAGACTTTTTTTCATTCGATCTTCAACTGTTTTCATAGATCCATAATTTTTTTTAGTGTATAAAAAAATCGCTACACTATTTCAGTATAACGATTTTGAATGTAAAATCAAATATGTAAAATTTTGTAGGTAAAGACTAGTTTGTCATGCTTAACAAATAATCATATGTGTTTTCATCAATTGGTTGATTTGGATTTATATTAGCATTTTGAGACTTTAATACATCATTGTCCAATTTTTTAGTCTTTTTGATATACTTTTTACCAAGTCTTTCGATATCTTTATTATAATCTTTTATCAAATCATATACTTGAGATTTTGATTTTTCTAATGCAAGATTATCTGGATCTGCTTGTGATTTTAACAATAAATCATTATATTTCCTAACCAAATTTTTACGAGCCTCGATTAAATAAGACAACTGATTTGAAACCATTTCAATATCTCATTTATCTTTTGCTATACGTTCACTTGATGGTGTCGTATTACAGGAAGTGGTTCATAAAGTACTAGCTCACAAAGCCACAAAAAGACTTCCTGTCACTACAACGTTTTTTCGTTTATTAGCTCTGTGCTTTTTTTGTAAACCATCTACTTTTTCGTTTCTATCAGTACTTGTATTAATTTGTTTTAATTCTTTCATGGTAATATTATTATATATATAAATATCATATACTATTATAAACATCTGTTTTAAAAAGTCAATACTTTTATACATTTTGTGCCATACTTTTTGACATGTAGCTATAATGTTTCTAACCGCCAATCATTCAAATATTTATTATAAGCGTCTTTATTATTTTTTATTGTTGGCAAATCTGTTTTAAGTTTTCTCAGAGAAATTACCGTTGTATCGGTTTTGTGTAATTCATACCATTCTCTATTGTTAAATTCTATTTGTCATATTGCATTTACATGGAAAGGTGCGGCATCTTTTGCATCAGTTCTTCATTTGAAATTATATTTTATCCATTCTGTGATATATACGGTCTCAAATAATTCTCAATATGAACTAAACTTAATTTCATTTGCTCAATCTGAATATTTAAATCACCTCATAGTCATTTTATCAAAATCGATGTTTGAAACATATTCAGTCTTTGTTAGCATGTCATTGATTGTATAGTTTTTGTCATCAGAAGCTAATTCAAGTAAACCACGCCTCATCCAGTCAAGCATCAGTTTATTTACATCTTCTTTACTTTTTTGTCAATCACCATATTCGGACATTATCATGTCCATGTCATCAGGATTTTTTATTCTAAGTCCATGATTATACAAGTCAGCATTTACTCAGCATTTTACTTTCTCTACCATACTGTCTCGTCAATTTTTTACTTCATCAGTATCGGCCAATGTTTTATTTTTGTTAGATCAAAATAAAGACCTTAGTTTTTCCCATGTTGCAATTCAAAAAGCTTTTAATCAAGTTCAGACACTTTTATCTTTATCAAGTTTTTTTCATGCTTCCAATACTTGATTTTTTTGGCTACCAGTCCGACTAAGTTTGTTTATATAATCCTCATAGTTTTTGTAATTGAATTCGAATTCGCCATTTTTATCTTCCAAAATATGTTGACTTTCTAGCTCATAAATTGGTATAAAATGCAAGGCAGACATAGTCGTCACTGGAGCTCCTATGTATCTATCTGTCATTATCCTTGCTTGTTCATCAGAAAATCAATACTTAGCAAAAGACTCAGCAAGCATTCTACTTTGTTCTGCTGGGTGCCATCACAAGATATCTTGTACAGTGTTTATTACTGTATCTGCATTTAATAAAGCTAAAGTTCATGCAGTCCATCAAGCAAATCATCACCAATTCCTTTTTCAGTCTTTATCCTTTTTTAGGCTTTGTAGTGCTTTAAATCACATAAAAATTGTTCATCATAAGGCAAGTATGCTTCAAACATTTGACCAAGCTTGTTTTTGTCTAGGATCTTTGTTAGTCCATCCCAATTGTTCTGCCATATTTGCCAATTTATCACCAAATCTTCTATTAAATGATTTTGGATGACATACAATATTATTATTTCTACAATATGTCTCATATCTAGCAGGATCCCTTTGACAGTATGTATTATATGTGATTTGTCATTCTGGAGTCAATGCCCTATAAAGATCTGGATTATATTGCCTAACCTGATTAAAACCAGCTGTGTGTTGTACATATACAGGATGACCTATTGCAATTCATCATTGTCAAACAAAATCACAATAGTCTCACCATTCATTTGCACTTACTCAAATTAGAGTATATAGTGCTGTATTTTTTTTGATTTCACTCATATCTATCTGATATTCTGCATTATTTTTAGCGTAATTATTATCTTTTTTTGCATCTCTTTTGGAATCTACAGTTCATCTAATCATTGGAACTCTTCATCACATCACAATTATTTGGCGAGCAGGCTCTCGACTACTATAATAATTGAAAATAATCTCTCATAAACGATTTTTGTAATTATCTGTATTACTATATGGCTGTCATTTTTCTTTCAGTTTATCAATATCTTTAACTATTTTTTTCATGTCTTTTATTGCTCTTTGTATTTTTTCTCTCAGTTCTCTTCTTGATTTATTGCTTCATTCTGCTGTTTGGATTCATGATCTTAATGCTTCACATTTTTGAATTCGTTCATCAGCTACTAATTTTAATGTTTCATTATCCTTTATTTTTGCAATTTCTTTATCAGATAATGCTTTAGGTGTGTTTTCAATTTCTTCTTGAAGAGTTTTCGTTTCTGCTTTTGTTCACTGAGCCAGTGTGCTTCTCTCTGCTTGCATATGCTGGGCTAAATTTTCTGTCTCCTTTTGCTCGTTCTCTGCAATTGTTCTCTGTGCCAATATCTGTGTTGCCATATTTGTGTTTGTTTCCACAGAATGTGTAGCTAATTCTTGTTCAGAACTTGCGATAGCCTCTTCCAATTCTTGATTTTGAGAAACCTCTACGCTTGTTTCCGGTGTAGAACCTTGTTCATATTGTACTGTTTCATTCTCATTTAATGTAGCCATAGCAAGTATTTATAAATAAAACTTTACTTATATATTATACTCAAATAAATAAAAATATACAAAAAATGACAAGATTTTATTCGTATTCAACTTGTCATTTTGTATATAAATTATATAATATGTTTTTATTTTAATGCATTTTTTATTTCATCCGTCATTTGCTGTTTTTTTTCTGGTAATGAACTTAACAATCCGAATTCGACCATAATGTAATACAATAAATTCAATAAACTTTCTTTACTGATAGGTATGTTGTCATGATGTTTTTTTGATAAATTTTTGATATATCAGAGATAGCTTCCCAAAGTAATGTTTCATTGTGGTAAAATATCATCATAATAATTTGAGAGATTATATTCATTAATTTTGTCCCTAAAAAATGGTGCAAAAAATCAAATTATCACTATATTGTTTATTTTTTTTCTAAAATATACCGCTCATGTTTTCGGATCGGTAACTTTGAAAAAAGTATTGTATACAGCGGCCATTAAATCGTCAGATTTTATATTTTTCAACAAAAATTCCAAAAAATTCGCCAAATTATTATTCACGGCTTTATCTTGTTTTATCTGTGCTTGAATTTGTCTTGCTTGGGCAGAACTTGCTTGTACACGTTTTACAGCTTCTTCAGTTACTTGGTCCACATTTTGTCTGACTTGTTCTCAGTCATCAATTCATCATATCAAATTTGGATCGGACATATTAAAAATTTTATGAAATAAAATTTTTTAGTCGCTAGCTAATAGCCAATAGCTAATAGCAAAAGAATCTTTGATTTCTTATGTTAAAAGAGCTATCAGCCATCAGCTATCAGCTAATCGCTATTATTATATCATGTTTCATCCAATAACTCATCAAAGAATATTTCCATCAGTTTATGCCTTTTTTCTGCTAATTTTTTACCAGTTTCAGTAAACATTTTATCTTTCACTTTGCTCAATGTCATGATATATTCTCTATGAGCCGTATCATCTTTGCTAAATTCTTCTGTTTTTTCAATATCAGTTCATTAATTATTGATTATTCATTTTTAATTCTTAATTATTTTTTATTGTTTTTCGCTTGAATTTCAAATAAATTTCTGTATATATAATTAGCTTAAGTTTTTGAGTTAAGTTTTTTGTATGGAGAGGTGGATGAGTGGTCGAAGTCAGCTCACTGCTAACGAGTCAGCCGGGAGACCGGCTCGTGGGTTCAAATCCCACCCTCTCCGCCATTATGGCTTTGTGGCTCAGTCGGTTAGGGTGCTCCGATAAAATCGGGAAGGTCAGCTGGTTGGGAAATGAAAGAGAAAATGGCTTTGTAGCTCAGTCGGTTAGAGCGCGTCTCTCATAAGGACGAGGTCGGCGGTTCGAATCTGCCCAAAGCCAAATTTAGATGAATAGATTGTTCATGGGTAAGTGATACGTATATATACTGGAAATGAACAATTGAAAGTACTACATATGAAGTACTAGAGATGTTGATAGAAGATTTTGAGAGCACAATAGGTGATTGTGCAAGTCGACAAGAAGCAATAGGCCTTTAAAATTGCTGTTCTCAAAAGAATACGCTGATTATGGATTAGCATTTAGGATGGAACAGAAATTGAAGATGTGGAAAAGTAGGCAAAAGGTGGATGAGTTTATGAAAGACTCAGTCGGTTAGGGTGTCCCGATAAAATCGGGAAGGTCGGCGGTTCGAATCTGCCCAAAGCCAAATATTGATCGTCATTCGTAAAAATATATTTTAATTTATTCAGAAAGCTTAATTATGGCAAAAAAGAAATGAGGAAGACTTACAGTGGCTATGCAATGTTCTACTTGCAAAAAAGTAAATTATTTCACTAGTTTAAACAAAGCTACTACTCCAAAATTAGAAGAAAAAAAGTATTGCAAACAATGTAAAACTCACACAGCACACACATCTAGAGAAAAATTAAAATAATTTCAGTGCTGTTTTTTTAATTATGTAAATTTTTATAAATGTTAAAGATAAGATTAGCAAGACATGGTAGAAAATGATTACCATTTTATCGTATAGTATTGACAGAACATACTAGACCAGCTCAAAGTGGTTATAAATTGGTTTTGTGACGATACAATCCATTGTCTCATGAGATGGACGTTAATTTAGATGAAGTAAAATTATGGTTATCAAAGTGAGCACAATTATCAGAAAGAGTTGCTAAATTATTGTACTCTGACACAAAAGATGATGTGTTTAAAAAATATTTCACAGAGAGGATAAGTACAAAGGCTTTAGAAATCCATAATAAAAGAATAGAAGAAGAAAAAGCAGCAGCTACAGAAAAGGCAGCAGCAGAAGCTGAAGCTAATGCTACTCAAGAAGCACAAGCTGCAGAATCTGAGGCTCCAGCAGAAGATGTTGTAGAACCAGAAGCTTCAGTTGATACTCAAGCAGGAGAAACTCCAGTAGAATAGGCTTATTTTCATAAATCTTTAGAATATTAAAGATTATTTCTATGTCATCAACATATTGAGAAGATACAATATCAAACATAATATTGTTTGTGCTAGCCGCATTAGTCATCCTTATAGTAGCTGGATGTATTTTTTCATTCATTCGTGCCATTTTTTTCTTTATATTTTCACAATGAAAAGAAGAAAAAATTAAAAAAGCATGGAATAGTATCAGATATATGATTATTTGAATATTTTTGACCGCAGCATTGTTGTTTTTATTCCCATTGATATTCAGGCGAATTTGAATTGCTGATTATGAGAAATATACAGCGAAAAATATTTTTGCAAAAGCTGGAACAATTTTGAGTAGTATATTTGAGATAAAAGATGTAATAAAAGATAGTCAAGAAATGAATAAGTATAATTGACAGCTATATTATGATACCAACAATTTAAAATTAAATGATGAATATACTTTGTAAAAAATATTTTATTTTTTTCATAAAAAGGTTATGAACAATAAAAATTTCTCTCAGAAATTATTAAAAATTCAGCAAAAATTTAAGAGATTTAATGTACATGATTTGATATTTTTGTGATATGTGGTTTTGTTGTGCTTGTTTTTGTTGATAGCACCAATAATTAAAATTACATCTTTATGATCGTGAGATATATTGAAATATAGATTATTAAGTGGAAATTTTGTTTGAACAATGGTAGTTATATTACTTTGTTTGATAGTTTTGATTTGATGGAATTTTAGTACAAAATTTAAGAATCTATTCATAACATATTTCGGATGAAGAGAAAATGATTCATTGGTTAACTTTTTATCATTATTTATTATGATTACAGCATTTCTGTCAATTAAAAATGCTATTAATATAGCAAGCAATGCTACTTCTACAATATCGTTTACATGATGATGAAACTTCATATTGATTTGGTTATTGGTAGGGATTATTTTTACACTTGTTTCTGTAGTGAAATGAGCTCAAAAGACATGAAAAAAAACTAAAATAATAAATGTAGTAGATGATGAACACAGACAATGAGAAGCGACAAAAGAAGAAATAAAAAGATGATTGTTTGATGAGCAAACAGTTAGAGAAGATTAAAATCTAATATACAAAATCCCGCTTTAATATGCGGGATTTTTTTAATTTAAAAATTCTCATATGTAAATAGGAAAACTTTGATTATATATTATAGACATCGAATCATCCCATAGAATAGCTTTTACTTTATCATTTATATTTAGAGCATTTGCAAAGTCTGCATAATTACATGGACATTGAATACATTCAGCAGGTATGATTGGAGTGTCTGTTCAGTTTATATCAGGCGGTATTATAGGTATTTCAGGAATTTCTGGATTTTCGGGATCCTCCGGATCGCATCATGATAAATTACAAACTTGAAAGTTTCAAGTAGATGTCACAGTACCACTTCAATTTATTACAGTCCATGTACACTGTCTACAAGGGCAATCTCATGGTATTCTATTGGCAAGAGAAAAACTAGATATATTAATCCCACTCCAATGATAGGATAAATTTGGTTCGCATTGTACGATTACATCACTTGGTCCCGGTCAAGATGGTATATCTATACAATATTCTGGATTTTGTTCACATTCTTCACAAAAAGGATTTCATTCACAGGGGTCAGGAGGAGTTGGATTGTCAGGTCAATCAGGATCAATAATACAAGAATCATTGCAGACTTGGAAATCACCAGTAATACTCTTTATGCCATTAGAATCGGAGACAAACCAATGACATTGTCTACAAGGACAGGATCAAGTAAAAATATTTAGGAAAGAGAAATTATTACTAGAAATATTATATCGGAAATATGGTGTGTTATCAGGTTCACACCGAGCAGTTAGATTATAAGGTCAAACTCAACCAGACCAAGAAGCACAAGTTTCAGGATTTTGGAGACATAATTCACAAAGAGGGTCTCAGTTACAAGAAGGACAATTTTGGACATTTCAAGTACAAATATTATTGCAATTAGATCAAGAGCATCCAGGGATTGGGTCATCAGGATTGTTAGGAATAATATAACAATTTTGAATATTTCATAGACATGCAGGACAATTAAATCATACGCATGGAGGAATAATTGGACCAATTCAAGTTCAATTTCAGTTTCCAGTTCAGTTTCATGTTCAATTTCAAATTCAATTATCCCAAAAATCGTAATCATAGTATTTATAGTTGTTTACAGTACAGTTATTATTTAATCCAATTTCAGGACAACCATCTATATCTTGTATTCAATTATAGGTTTCAGGGATGTTTACACACAAATCCAACGCGTCAATGATACCATCGTTATCTGAATCAACATTATTTGATAAATTACTATTTCATCAGTTGTTCAGATTCTTCGCTATTTCATTTGCTATAGTATCACAGGCATCACCAAATCAGTTGTTGTTTACATCTAATTGTGATTCATTAGCAAATATCGGACAGTTGTCTAAACTACAAATATTTTTGTGAGATAAGAAAATATCTCAATTTATATTTTCAGATGTGATCGAGCAGTCTGGATTTTCATATTTTATTATTCAAATCAAATTTTTTATTCAATCTCAATCTATATCGTCATCACATATGTCAGGTATTCAATCATTATCCATATCACATGAAAATTTTGATAATGTTCATTGCGTTTTAGACTCAAAACATATATCTTGTTGAGTAGCTACTACAGTAGAAATTGTTTCCAAATCAATACACTCATTTACAAATACAGAAAATTTTGGGTAATAAATTCATCATATATTATATTTAAAACTATTATTTTTTGGCCAAAGATTTAATCATTCATATGATCTATCTACACGTCATTCTTTATATTTATTTAATGTAATTAAAATATTTGGCAAAGCTCAAATTTTTGTATCAGTGAAATTTTTTGAAAATCATACAGATCAAACTAAGACATCTATTGTTTCTTGGATAGCATATGAATTTTCAATATCTTTGTCTCTAGTATATACGGTTAAATAATTTTGTACAGTATATCAATCATTTAATGTGATAGTTTGTGAAATCACATGTTTTCAAATTTTAGAAAAACTGTGCTGAGTAGCCAATGTCTTTGTTCTTACTTCGTTTCCATCTCAAAAATTTCGAGCAATATTTTTTATATCAGATTCTTTTATGCCATCAATGCTTGTAGATAGTATTATGTTATTTCATACATTTGGATTTAATTCACTGATATTCATTTTAGCTCAAAAGGTGTTTTTTCATGCTCAAATAATTATACTAGCAACAGCTACAATTTCTGAATTTTTGTATCATTTTACAGTAACTAAATAACTTCATTGTGTAGTAAATATTTTTGATATTTCAGAGTTATCTCTTTTTTCAATTTTTGTTCAGTCACCAAAATTTCGTTCAAATTTATCAAAATCTCATTTTGTATCCAAATTGAATGATATTTGTGTCGCTAAATTTCTAGAAGGGTAAGCATTTATTTGCATAGCCCAATTGTCAGAAACACTTTTTCATACCAAAATAGTCGTGCTCGCAATAGCATTGTTCGTATTTCATTGTGCAAAGGCTTGTGCAATATAAAGTCAAGGTTGTGTAAATTTATGAGTTACCTTGTTTCAAATTGCAGTGGTTCCATCTGAAAATTTTCGTTTCACATTTCAGACAATATTTCACTGAGTTACAGCTTCAAATTCAACGTTTGCTGGAGCAATATTATCCATTTTATTTATTTTGATATACATTCACAAATTGTTGTCTTGTCCATCACAAGCATCTCAAACACCGTTTTTATTTGAATCTTTTTGATCTTTATTTTTTACCAGCGGACAATTATCCATATTATTATCCCATTTTCATACTACAATATGTCATAAATCATCTACGATTCAAACTGGATTTTTTACACCATCTCAGTCAATATCATCATCACATACATCTCAAATTCCATCTCAGTCTGTATCGGTTTGACTTGGATTATAATCATTTGGGCAATTATCATTTGAATTGATTAGCTTATCACAATCATAATCATAATTAAATTCACAATCTATTATCTCAAATAATTTATACAAAACTTGTAGTACATATTCTCAATCCACCAATCCATCGATTTGTCAATTTTCAAATTCAACAATATTATTGTCATACAAAACATTTAATTCGGCTACAGGCCAATATCATTGTCAAATTTTTCAGAAACTTTGCATATTACATGCATCTAAATTAAACATACAATATTTCATATATGGTTGCAAAGCTTCTTCATTTGGCAACGGTCAGTTTATTCATTGATTTGCATATTCTCTGATTGTGTTTTTTTCGCTGTTCGTTAAATATTGGTCTGGATAACTTCCGGGAGTTAAATTGTTCATCCAATTTTCTATGATTTTCCGATTGACCTCATATTCATTATATATATATTGGTCTGCAATATTTAAAACGACTTGCAAAAATTCTCAAACTGTTACATTTCTATTTCCACAAAATTTTCAGTTACAGATAGGACTTGTTCATTCTGGATATCACCTCATCCATACATTATCTCATACATAAGCCACACAGTAGTAGTATGATTCTCAATTGTATATTCCTCACAAATAATTGATATCTCAGAAATCTCTACCAACTGAAAAATTGTTTCGCCGTGTGTATGTATATTTGTCAATCATATCAGAGTCAGGATTTATACAATCTTTACAATTTACGCTATTTAATAATTTAGTCAAAGTATAACGCGATATAGTTTTACTAGATTGAATATTTTCTATATCAATTCACGATTTTTTTAAATCATTCAAAAATGACTCATAATTAGCATTTGCTAAAGATACAAAAAAAACTACCAAACATAAAGATATTAGGTATTTTGATAAGTGTTTTATAAAATACGAAACTATTTTTGCCATATTGTTTTCCATATAAAATTCATAATATAATTATAATGAAAAATAAAATACAAAAAAATTTTTGTGCATTTATGCAGAATATTCTTTTGACTTTTGTTATTTTTTATACAGAATCTTGCTTCAAATATCTAAATTTTCATCATCAGAGAAAATTCATTTAATATTTTTCAGTTTAATTTTATCGTATTCATCGATTTCAGGAGCATGTAACCATGGGCGAACAATTATTACAGGATCTTTTTCGTTTCACTCAAATCACATAATAAATCAAACTAAATCACCTCCCTGCCACCTCTTTGAAAAAGAGGAGGTGTCTGATGTAACAGTCCCCTCTTTTTCAAAGAGGGGATTTAGGGGTGGTTTTTCTATTATTCATTTCAAAATCTCAAATCTCCTATGGATTTCTTTTCCATCCACTTTTCAATCCAATTTGCTTGATTCAGCAAGTGGCTCATCATGGTACTCAAAAAGTGCTACATTGTCAAAATGATATCATTTCAAAAATTCACATAATTCATCAAATTCTTTTTCAGTTTCTCATGGGAATCATACGATAATATTTGTTCTGACAAATTTTTCTTTAAAATTTTTACCAATAAAATCTAATAATTTCAAAATATGATTTTTATCATAAAATCTTCACATTTTCTTCAAAATTTCAGGATTTATGTGCTGTAATGGAATATCAAAGTATGGTATGAATTTTTTCAATTTTTTTAATTTCTCTAAATGTTTCAATGTCAAAATATCTGGGTATAAGTACAAAATCCTGTACATGAAATCTCACTCAATTTTTTCTAATTCTTCCAATAATTCAAAAAGCATCGATTTACCATACAAGTCTAATCAGTATCTATTTGTATCTTGAGCCAATAAAATTATTTCTTTTACTCCATTGTTTATCAACTCTTGTGCCTGTTTTACTACATCTTCAATTTTCAAAGATTTCTGTTTTCACCTAATTTTTGGTATGATACAGAATGTACAGTGATTATTACATCATTCAGCAATTTTCAAGTATTCAAATCAATAGTCTATATTTGTATATGCCCTAATTCCGTTAAATATTGGACTTTCTCAAAATTTCTTACTATCATATCATGCCAATATATTTTCAACTGACATTTTATCCCAGTCAGACCATGATAGAAAATGGATATTTGGATTTTTCACGATTTTTTTCCATTGTTCTATCTCATTATTATCTCCCTTTTTACCGTGCCCGGCTTCAGCAGGGAAGGGAGAAGTCCGAAGGACAGAGGCCCCGCTTCAGCGGGACTCCACCACTTCGTGGTCCTCCTCCTTTAAAAAGGAGGAAAGTGTGGTTTCAAAATACTGCAAAGCACAACCAAGTAAATATATTTTTTTTCAAGCATTTAATAATTTATCAATCTCTTCAAACATCTCTTCTCTACCAGAAGAGATAAATCCACAAGTATTCAAAAACACATAATCAACCTCATCGTCATACGGATCATTGATGTAATCTATCTCATAATTTGGATTATTTCAAGCAAGAGAAAAAATATTTCCAAGCAGAAATTGAGTATCTACTAGATTTTTATTGCAACCAAGATTTATAAAAGAAAATTTTAATTTTTTCATGTAAATTTTGAATTAAATATTTGTTGAACAAAAGAAATATTATTTATTCTTACCAAATCTTCAACCCCTAAAAATAAAACTTGAAAAGATATATAATTTTCCTATAAAATAATTTGCCAAATTACTGTGATTACAAACTAATTTTCGTTTTTTACACAAATAAAAGGGCGATTGGTATTTGTCAGCTCTTTATGTTGTGTAGAAACGTAATTAGCAGTAGTTTGGCGACTCGATAAATATCAGTCGTCTTTTTATTTTATAAAAATTTTTTAAACATGATTTACTTCTTATTTAAATTGTTGCCAAAATGATTGAAAAATTTAATAAACAGAATTTTTTTATTGTCTGGTGCTATTGTTGATCCTAAATGATTTTGATTCTTTAAGTTAATGTTACAAAATGCAAATGTCCCCGAAGAATATAGATATATGTTTTGTCCCAAAGAAGAAAATGTAGTATTCATTGATTGTTGAGCAAATGTTTGATTGGTTACGGATATTGCTCGTTTTATGAATATGGAAGTTTATGCTTTTGAGCCAAATCCTCAAGCATTAAGACTATTAAATAAAAAATATTCTGAAGATAAAATGGTTCATATTTATCCAAATGCAGTATCAAATAAAAATTGAAAAATGGATTTTTATTCTAATGAAACAGAATTATTTGATCAATGAGCAACTATTGTAAAGGAGTGTGCTGAGATTGAATGATGAAAATCCGACAAAGTACAGGTAGATATTGTGAAATTATCAGATATAATAAAAAGGGATATTTTACCAAATCAAAAAAAAATCCACTTATTGAAATTAGATATTGAATGAGCAGAATTTGATGTGATTAATGACATTATAGATGAATGATTATATAAAAATATTAAATATATAGTCGTGGAAACTCATGAACGTTTTTTTAAAGATTGAAAACAAAAAATTAGGGAGTTAAAACAAAGAATACAAGAGAATAATATTAAGAATATTTATTTAGACTGGATTTAAAAATACCTTCTACCTTTTAATTCATCAGGGAAGTGCTGATTGTCCATTTTGATAGTTCAATCTGCTTGACGATTTTCTGGATGATCATGAGCGTATTGATATCATTTTCCATATCCTAATTCTCCCATCAATTTCGTTGGTGCATTGCGGATTTGCATCGGAACTGGTAAATTTCAAAATTTTTTCACATCAGCCATTGTTTCCATATCAATTTTTTCGCAAATATTATTTTTTGGAGCTTTTCAGAGATATAGAGCAAGTTGAAACAAAAAAACTCTACATTCTGGCATTCAGATTTTGTGGCAAGCATCATAAACCTGATTAGCAAGTAGTAGTGCATTATTGTCAGCAGGTCAAATGTCTTCAGATGCGAAACGAAGTAAACGACGACAGATATAAAGTGGATCTTCTCCTGCAGAAAGCATCCTCTGAATCCAATAGCAAGCTGCATGCGGATCACTGTCACGGAGCGACTTGTGGATTGCTGAAATTATATTGTAATGTTCTTCTCCATCACGGTCATAATATGTCGGTTTTCCAAAAGCTTGTTTGATTATTTCCTCACTTATCACTCAATCTTTACTTAGCATGATACTTGCTTCCAGCAAATTACAAGCATTTCTCAAATCTCAGTTTGCAAGATTTGAAATTGTTTTCAAAATTTCATCATCAAATTTTAAATTTGGATATTTGCTCAAAATTTTTTCTTCACTTTTTTTGAAAAAATCAAAAATATTTTGTTCAGTCAATGGCTCAAAAACGAGTACTTTGCAACGAGAAAGTAGAGCGTTGTTTATCGTGAAACTTGGATTCTCTGTAGTTGCACCGATTAATGTAATTAGCCCACTTTCCACAAATGGCAACAATGAATCTTGCTGAGCTTTATTCCAGCGATGAATTTCATCTAGAAATAGTATCGTTTTTGTTCAGTAAGCTTTATTTTGATTTGCATGTTCAAGTATCTGATTCAAATCTTCTTTTTTGCTTTTTACTCCACTGAGTTCATAAAATTCAGCTTTCAAAACTTTGGATAAAACAAAAGCAAGAGTGGTTTTTCCACATCATGGAGTTCACCAAAAAATCATGGAAGGGATGGCTCCATTCGCTATGAATGTTTTGATATTTTCCAATATTTTTTCTTGTCCAACCATGTCTTCAATGTTTTCAGGACGTAGGTAAAAAGCCAAAGGTTCCTGCATAATTGACATTAATAAAAATGTAAATAATTATATCTAATATATATTTTTTTATTTTTTTATCAAATTCATATTAAGTTATTTAGCTACCTTTTTTTATGCTTCCTCTTTGATTTTCTTTATAATTGTACTTAATAATGGGTCAGGAACACTACGTTCGAAATGACGAGGGGCGTCATTTCGAGGAGTGAAACGACAAGAAATCCAAAAAAAATCCTCTGTCACTTTGTGACATCCCCTTTAAAAAGGGGAACATTTATGTGATGGATTTCTCACTGCGTTCGAAATGACATGGCAGTGGATTTCTCACATTCGTACCGCATAGCGGCATAAATTCGAAATGACGAAAGTGTGTCATTCTGAGCGATAGCGCCGTGCTCGGCTTCAGCAGAGAAAAATCTATAAACGTTAATTTAGATTCTTCAGTCGTTTCACTCCTTCAGAATGACGAAAAGGTGTCATTTTCAACAACGATTAACCAGGGTGGTAAAACCCAATCCAGGGTCAGAAACAAAATTAGGTTCGAAATGACAAATTTTCAAAAAAATTTTCAAAAAAATGCACTTTTTTTCAAAAAGTCTGAAAACATAGGTATTATCGTGATAAAAAAATATCAGAAAATTTGACAAATAAAAAATATTATATATAATATGTGATATGATGTTTTATATCATTATTTTATATCATTAATATTTTACAATGAAAAACAACAAAAAATTACCAAATGCTGCGGAAGTGCTAAAATTACATGATAAAAGAAAACAGACAAAGGCACTGCCTATAGCTAATTCTGAGCTTTTAGAGACTCTGAATGATGAAAAAGCTGCGAAACAATCAGCAGAAATGTGCGCTACTAAATTGAGAGAAGTCTTTATGTCTTTGAAAGAAAAACACCCTCTCAAAGAAAATTTTAATTTGTATAGTTTTGATATACCAGAATGAAGAAAAGAAATTAAAGAATTTTTGAAGAAAGGGAAAGATGACATGGAAGATAAAATGAAATTATTTTGATATTTGAGAGATAGCTTTGAAGCATTTTGATTATCTATGTCAAGGCCGTCAGCTTCCTATTTTGATCCATCATCTAGTATGGATTCTGCATATTTAGAGCTTTCATTTAAAGATGGAGATGAAATCAGAGAGAAATATATAGATGATAAAGCAAAAGAGTGCTCAGATGATTTTATAAAGATGTTGGAAACTTTTAAACAAAATCATCCAGATGATAAAGAGGAACTAAAATTGAATTCTATTGATATACAAAATAACACAATTATGAGAGAATTTTTTGATGAAGCAGACTATGATGAGTACGACATTTGAAAGTTGTTTGATACTATAAATGAGAAATTATGAGAAAAGTGATATCGTTTATGTTTTCCAGCTATAAGTTATTTTAGAGAATTAAGAGATGGTCAAGGTTCTCCTGCATGGTTGCATATAGTGCCATTATCGGACAATAAAATAGCTGCTTAATTTATATAATCTTATTAAAATATGAAAACACAAACTTGAAAATTAAAAAATATTCTTTTAAAAACCAGAAAAAGGTTGAGAAGAGCTTTAAATCCAAATGGAAGTATTTTGGTGATTTGTATTTGTGTAATTATGATTTGGAGAGCAGTGTGGGATTTATGTGATTTATATATTTTCCCAGATAATCAACTTTTGAGTGATATTGTGTGTTTCATTATATGAGTATGAATATTGATAATTTATGATTGAAACTTAAAAGATTTATTGTAATTCTACATACAAAGATTAGAGTTAATTGCGAAAATGTGTGGCTAAAATATGTATAAATAGTAGTTCATGACTACGAAATACCACACATTTTTGTTTTAAAAAAACATATAAAGTATTATAAATACGAGATTGAAGATATTTTTTAGGAAAATAATAAAACAACAAATATTTTGGATAATTCAGCTTATTTCAAATTTCCATTCGTATATTGATGAATGATTGATCCAATCAAAGTCTGATATGGGATTCCTTGAATATCTGCAATGGATTTGATTTTGATCATGTCATTTTCATTTAGCCTAAAACTGTAGGTTTTCCTTTTTGTCTTTTGCTTATTCTGTGGAATGATACATCACTTCATGATTTCATTTAGCATTTTTAGTTCATTTTCATCGAAATCATGCTTTTGCATAAACTTTTGGAATGATTCGTAGTCCATTTATTATTCATAAAAAAAATTAAAATACATTGTATATACATAATTTATATTTTATCTTAATGATGTATATATTAAATATATATATTTTTGTTTATAAAAATCAAGATTTGGTTGTTTTTTGTGAAAAATATAGTTTATTCTTGTATTTTTTTGATTGTTTGTAGAAAAAGTGCTAACAAAAAGATATCACTAATAAAAAAAATTTTGAGTTTTTTCTATTGTTTTTGTACTGTAACACAATATATAGTGGTCAATAAAAAAATAAAACACAATATCTTGTGTTTGAAAAATATAAAAGATTTGTTAAAAAATATAAAAAATATCAATGAAAATGTGGCATTTTTGTAAAAAAAAGGTCAAAATTGTGTCAAAAACAGCCCAAATTTATGGTTTTAAACAATAATTCAACATTAGAAATGGCAATATTTAAAGTAATTAAAAGGAATTGAGCAATAGTAGATTTTGATAGGACAAAGATAGAAAGTGCTATCAAATTAGCGATTGAAGCTTGTGGAGGTAGCGATTTTTCCAGGATTTCAGGATTTGTAGACAAAATCATACAAGATGTAGAGAAGAAAATCTGAAAAAATATTCCAAGTGTAGAAGAAATCCAGGATAGTGTTGAAGATGTGTTGATCAAAGAATGACACAATACAGTAGCCAAAACATATATTAAATATAGAGAAAAGAGAAATGAAGCCAGACAATGAAAAAATGTAGTAGTAGAAGTACAGAAAACTATGCAAGAATATTTGGACAATTTGGATCGGAGGATAAATGAAAATGCAAATATCGGATATTCGATTTGATGATTAATTTTAAAAAATAGTGAAAAGATTACAGCGAACTATCGATTATCAAGTATATATCCAGAAGAAATTGGAAATGCACACAGAAATGGAGATTATCATATTCATGATTTATGAATGTTTACTCCATATTGTGCTGGACGAAGTTTGAGAGCACTTTTGGAAGAGTGATTCAACGGAGTAGAGTGAAAATTACAATCCGCACCACCAAAAAATCTTCAATCTGCAGTAAATCAAATGATTAATTTCTTGTGAACACTCCAAAATGAATGGGCTGGAGCACAAGCATTTAGTTCATTTGATACATATTTAGCTCCCTTTGTGCACAAAAGATGGGAAGAGGTAGAAGCTGAATTAGATGAGATGAAAGCCCAATTTGATAGTCCAGATGCCAGACACGATTATGTTTACAAAAAAGTGTACAAATATGTAAAGCAACAAATGCAAAACTTTATATTTGGTTTAAATGTACCAAGTAGACGAGGGACACAAACTCCATTTACAAATATTACACTGGATCGAGTTTGTCCACCTGATCTAAAAGAAAAATCATTGATGTTGGGGTGATTGAAATGCTGACCATACAAAAAGAAATTCGGGGAATTGCAAGAAGAGATGAAGATGATAAACAAAGTTTTGATTGAGGTTTATACAGAATGAGATCATGCTGGTTCCGTATTTACATTTCCAATTCCTACATACAATATCGTGGAAGATTTCCCTTGGGACGATCCATTGGTAGATGATATGTTTGAGATGACAGCTAAGTATTGATTACCATATTTCCAAAATTTCATCGGATCACAATTTGAAAAAGATGAAAATGGAAGAATTACAACAAGGAGAAAAGAATGAGCATACAGTCCTTCTGCAGTTCGTTCAATGTGTTGTAGATTACAGTTAGACTTGAAACAGCTTGAAAAGAGATGAGGAGGATTATTTTGATCAAGCGAAATGACATGAAGTATTTGAGTTGTGACAATCAATGCAGCCAGAATATGATATAATTTCAAATGAGATATAGACTGATTCAAAAAACAGCTTAATCATTTGATGAATTTGGCAAAGATGTCACTGGAACTAAAGAGGAAAGAGATGACAAAATGGTTGAATGCTTGATTATTCCCATACACAAAAAGATACCTCAATACATTTAGAAATCACTTCTCAACAATTTGAATCAACTGAATGAATGAAGCAATATTAAACTTCACAAATTGAAAAGAAGACATCACTACAAAAGAGGGAATTGCATTTGCAAAAGATATACTTGATTTTATGAGAAAAATATTGATAGATTATCAAGAAGAGACATGAAATTTGTACAACTTGGAAGCAACTCCTGCAGAGTGAACAACATACAGGTTTGCAAAGGAAGATAAAAAGCAACTTCCATGAATTATACAAGCAGGTACTCCAGAAGCTCCTTATTATACAAATTCATCTCAATTACCTGTATGATATACAGATGATGTATTTGAAGCAATGGACTTACAAGATGAATTACAGTGTAAATATACATGATGAACAGTATTGCACTTGTATATGTGAGAGAGGATGACTGCACAAGCTTGTAAAGCTTTGGTAAAGAAAGCTATATCAAATTATCAAATGCCATATATATCTATATCTCCTACATTCTCAATCTGTCCAAAACATGGATATATAGCAGGAGAACATGATTTCTGTCCGTTGTGCGACAAAGAAATTGGATATACAGGAGAAAAATTTGATATGGAAATGAGACAAAAGTATACAAGCGATCCAGAAAAATTGGACAAAATCCGCAGAGATCAAGCCATAGCAGAAGATTAAAAAATTTTGGTTGTGCTCCTTTTTAAAGGAGCAGGCGATTCCGATTTATCGGGGGAGACTGAGGATTTAAAAAATCTCCCACCGTAAGCGGTCCCCCCTCTTTAAAAAGAGGGACAATAGTGAAGCAATCGATTATCAAAAATATAAACCTATTTTAACTTATTTAAACAAAGAAAAATGACACAAGACAATTCAAAAAGAACAAGATGCTTAATCTACACCAGAGTAATGGGTTATTTATCTCCAACAAGTAGATACAATATCTGAAAAAAATCAGAATTTTATAGTAGAAAGTATTTCAGTAAAACAAAAGCAGCTAATCATGAATTTGCTGCTCAATATGGATGTGGATGCAATAATATGGAAATTTCTGCAGATTCAAATTTGGTAAAAAACATCCCATCATCAGTTTTAGTAAATGAAAAATCTTGTTAAATAAGCAAAAAATCTAAAGAGGCTGGAC